>Ga0181472_100003_pt1 | contig 22954 bp, 21 predicted proteins | sample In1P11_FD_119087 | JGI IMG/M metagenome (GOLD analysis project Ga0181472, IMG submission 119087) | Clean room microbial communities from NASA Spacecraft Assembly Facility at Jet Propulsion Laboratory, Pasadena, California, USA -... ...
ATCGAAAGAGTATGGGTCGCATCGTATCCGTGCGTCGTGTGGTGAGCGCGTTAATAGATTTACATGTTGGCTCGAAACAGAAGTAACGATGCCCACAATTACAAAAGATGATGATCAATCAAGGAGAAAGAGCCCGATCAGCAACCCGGCGACAATGGGGCCATGTGTGTCGAGGACTATGTGAAAGACCAGGTGTCTAAAGACTTGGGTGTCCCGTGGCATCAGATCAAACCACGACAGTTAGAGCAGTGGTTGGAGAAAGGCAATGAAAAGGTGGTATTTAAAGATTGGTGGAAGGAGCCTAGCGAGGAAGAAAAAAAAGAGGATGATGAAAATGGCCAAAGGATCTGTCTTCAGGAGAGATCTCTAGACATGATATTAGACGTGAAGACAAAGATTGATTTGTGTGGAATATTAATGACTATTGACCATGGATTTAGTTCGAATCTTTCTGAACTTCGAAGATGACTCTTCTATATCTCGTGATGGGGGTTGCACTCTGGCCTTTGACAGACAAGATAACATGATATGCCTGACAACCATTTTCCGGACAAGCAAGAGATTCACTCGGCATCTTGGTTTGAATGGTCGAACAAGCCTGGTTCAAGCACGTGAAGTTGAGTTGGGGGATCTGTGCGTTGGCGTTGTACTGATTACTGGCCGTGATATCCTTGTAGTGCATCCACTCAAAGGTCAATGTGGAACTCGAGTTGCTATCTGGGTCAACGGTGTTTGACGCGTTCAAGATAATGCTTTGCTCTGGCTGGACGCTCAGCGAGTATGGTGCAGTTCCTGTGGTTCCATTTAGGCTGATCTTGGGTGGGTGGACGGCTGAGCTGTAGTTCGAGGACAAGGTCCATTGCATACGTGCGCTCATCTCGTTCTGATACGCGCTACGCCATCTCCAAATGGTTGCGTGGTTGGAGACCAAGGTGTTTCCGCTCACACCTACCACTCTATCGATGGTATCCGCGTAGTGGTTCGAGGCACCAGAGATGTCGGATAGGATATATCGACCGCCCCAGCCACCAAACTCTGGATGTGAAGGCACGTTAAGGCCGTTGGGAATAACTGACAGAAGCGAAGGGCTGTCACCTTCCATGATAAATGCTCTGTCTGGATACTTTGCGCCCAAGGGACCGATTTGAAAGTTGTTGCGAATGTAGGTGTCGTCAACGAGCGTTGAGTCTGGACCGCCTGCGTCGAAGGCATACAACAAGTCGCCACTAATACCGGTCCATGCAGCATTGTTGTACATGTTGAATCCATGTACTGACGCAATGTATGGAACCTGAGGGAAGTTCTTGCGAATCCATGGTCCAGCATCGTCTTGATCGGATATCGAATAGACGTGAAGTCGACTAACAAAAGTATCGAGTTCTTCCTGTGAGCTCGTACGATTGACATGATTCAATGCTTCGGCGAGCACGTTGGCACCACCCCAGAGTAGGACATGCAGAGTCTCGTTCGAATTGCCAGCAGCTGAGATCAGCAACTCAGCACCTGTCGAGGGCGTGCCATTCTTGAGTGCCGCAAGGCCGTAGACAGAGTGGCCTGCTCTGACCAGAGAACGCAGGCTGTCAGCACTGGGGAACGTGCTTTCAGTGTGAGCATTGAGATTAGTGGTGACGTTCTCGTAGCCGTCGATGACATCCAGGATGTGCTCGGGGTAAGTGGTGTCGTTCAGCCAGTAAGAAGTTGTTGTCGAAATGCCTTGAATTGACAGAATATCTGAATGAACAAGCAATCGAACCAATGACATTTGATCGTCAGGCTCATTAGAGATATCCGTAACGACAAAGATCCGCGGGTAAGAGGTGGAAGATGTGGAATTGGTTGCACTGGTATTCAGCGGAGCAGACTGCACACCCAGGCATAGAAGTACCACCAGAGCAAATTGAAGGAAGGCCATCATATCACGAGTACGTGTTCGAGCAGCTAGGAATGCACAGCGTACGAGCTCACCTTATAGTTCCAAAGATCATGTTTGCTGCTTCAAGTCCGGCTCCATGTCAGCATCGGCAATTGAGACTGAGGACCGTGGTAGGATCTTCGCATATCCTTGCCCCATGATACGTCACTGCGAGGTGATATTTTGCCATGAATTGGAAAAGACAAAAGGTGGAAGATCATTGTGGGTGACCCACAGCCGACCCCGCAATGCTATCTGGAAGGCATCGGATGTTCGGGCTTTCGGTTCATTGCGACCGATACGACAAAACGCTCGCAGACGTGCCAGAAGTCATGTCGTACTCTAGCCAAGAATCAAGCTGAACGTGCTCCTTTCTCGATTTCGTACAGACGAGCTTACCAGAGATAACATCTGAATCATTGACCGACGAGCGAACGCCCGTCAGATCGCAGTGATGGTGATCAAAGTCGCAAGCGGCAGAGAGTACAAAGCCAACTCCATCTGGTCTTGAAGACTATGAGCATAAGACCCTCCCGGAGGTCGCTCTTCACGGCACTGCTAGGACTCTTGACAGTCCCGTAGAATATCATGAAGTGCTGAATTTTGATGGTGAAGTTGCTTTCTCGCAAGTTCGGAGACTCCTTGTCAGAGCCCACAAACATCCCAAGGCGTCTTTAAACCTAAGGAAGAGGTCTAGAGACTAGGAGACGAGAGCGTACATAGCCAGCGCGGCGTCCGGCCGGTCTATATCAGCGGCACATGTCAGCCTAAGCTCATTTCGAATGCAGCTTGACCTCGAACACAACCATCGAATGCTGAGCTTGATGGAGCCATTGAGTTTTCTGGACACATCCTTGAGATTGGGCGTAGTCTCGAACAAGAACTGGAGGTGTCTGGCGGTCTAATAGCAGCTCACATACCCAAGAGAACAGTGGCTCCTATCACAGGCATTCTCCGTGGTATCGTCAAGCAATCCTCGCTGGCGAAAGCGCCTATGGAACGAAAGCAAGTGCGCTGATCACACTTCCCAAAATCGGAATCCCATACAACCATCTTCTGGAGATCTAGCTGACGAAATCGAACTACAGTTTGAAAGATCGCTCGAGCTGCTCAAGGCGTGTCGTTCGGTTTTTGAGAACACGGATCCATTTGACGAAGAAGAAGTGGGATTTGCTCGCAATCAGTGAAAGTGGACACCATAAACAACTTGTCGGGCATTCTTGCCGCCGAGCTACCGGATTGCTCGAGCACCTTGAGTTGCTACTAAGTGTTTTGGACACTGTTTTGAAGCATCACGGTGGCCAGAATTGATAACTGAAGGTTCTGGACTATTGAGGATCGGCTCTTTCTCCTTGATTGTTCATCATCTTTTGTAATTGTGGGCATCGTTACTTCTGTTTCGAGCCAACATGTAAATCTATTAACGCGCTCACCACACGACGCACGGATACGATGCGACCCATACTCTTTCGCAGCACTTGTCGCCATGTGCGACTGGTCGGATTGCCTTCAGCCTAACCATCTCAAATACCGAATCCTGCGTTGATACTCCCTTCCAGCTTTCCTGCCTTCCTGGAGTTTTGTACATAACGCATCCAGTTTTACCAGACACAACATCCACCATGCCGAGCAATAAATGCAATCGTATAGACTCGTCAATGGAATATCAGAACACTTTCGCGGCTGTATCAAAACTTACACGTCCCTTGCAGCCTGGACCATGTCAGAACCCTTTACAGATCGACTACTTGTTCCAACACGGACTGATACACCATATACCACAAACGGAAAAGGACTGCCAGAAGGTTGACGAATTACCGCCTTGTAGTAGGAGAACACGCCAAAGTTGTCGACTTCTCGAAACAAATTTAGGGAGTCAACCATACAGTTAACTGAAGGTACAATGGGCTGCGCGCATCCAAACAATTCGAAATGGCAGAGGAGGCCAAGAATGATGTGCAACCCTACATTAAGCAAATCTACGACCAGATCCGAACAGAAAGTACATGGTACAACAAAATCAAAACTATTCTATCTCTATGCCAGATTGAGTCCATTGTGGCGCATAGCGGGAGCTACGTTGGCGAATAAGTCAGAAAGGGTATTGTACAATACTCTTTCTGACTTCATGCAGGATCTCTGGAAGATTATCAAAACTATGACCGCCTCGGACAAGGAATATCTGGGCCAATGCAAAGACCTTATGAGGATTCTGAAGCGCTTTGACGATGACAGTCAAGGTTTCGATCTTTTCCAAGGTTCAGAGAAGGTTGTCTCTTGTTTCAAGCGAGCTTCTGGGGAGCTAGTAGATTTGGATGACGATGACTACTATAACAATAATGCCAGTGGCTCTGAAGACGAAAACGTCGAGCGTCCTTAGGAGAATTCATATTTGAATGTGGTACTCGATTTCCGCAAGAAGCATTCATTGCTTGTCTGTCGACTATATCGCGCCATGCCGAAATAAAACACACCTTGAGTCGTTTCTCATACAAAAGCCTGAAGTCAGATACTGGAAACAGCACTAACCAGGACGACCACTCAAAACTGCCTCAGAATTTACTCACCCCACCACCCCAAAGCGGAAGTCCCATTTCCATCAGCTCTTTACGATTGATTCATTTGCCACTCAAGGCCGCTACAAAACAAGCATCTCGTATTTTGGCCTTCGGTTTCGAACTCTCATCAGCATGTACCTGGATATAGGAATTTTGAGAGAATCTGTCGAGCCCGGGCCTGATTTTGCGGCACTATCAGGAGTGTCGGCTAGCAAACGGGGCCCTCCAGAAGTCATCCCTCAAGCTTCGCGGAAGATGCTGAGACCAGACGAAGACGCCTCACAACACGGCTCATATGGAAGTACGCCTGCTCGATCGGTTACCCCCGGCGTAGCTTGTCAGGTGCAGGACTCACTGCAAGCAAAAGACATCCCGACTAGTTGCTGTCCAAGCTATCCCAGCTATTGTACGGCTCAAAATGATCAACCAAATCTGGCTCCGTCCGAAATCCCTACGAGGCCCACTCCAGAGGCATCACCTTTCCGAGCTCGTTGTCAGCCTATGGTTATGGAGGGTTCTAGATTTGCCTTCCCAGCAGAACAAGTGGCGCCCTGTCCCACTTTGACCCAGGCGCCCATTACTTATACCCAACACCCTTTTCCATGCCAGTGGAATCAGGCTTATCCAGGTTCCGGTCGACCGATTCGAGGGTGTTTTCCGCCCTACGTACAGCACATGTACTGCCCTACCGACCGCATGCATCCGATGCCGCCAACACCCACGTCATTGGAATGTATGACCCGCTACATATCTCTGATTGACGACGTCAAGATTCGCGACGTCCTTGCTATTGCCGTTGTGCGTCACCGAGATATCCACGACATGGTTCAAACAGAGTATGAGAGGACAGCACAAGAGATACAAGATCAACTGAATGAGGACGCCAGTGTCCTGTCCTTTGCCAAGGAGCACATAAAAGTGCAGAACATACTTTATGGAGAATACGATGAACTTGTACGTTGGAAGAAGCAAGAAACGATTCATCGGGCTTTTGGGTCCATCAATGAAATAATTATGGGTATCCCTCGTCATGTGCGGCCCAGAAGCAATTGGAAGACAAAGTTCAATGCCTTTCTCACGCTCATCTGGATTGGGCGGGGAATAGTCGACGGCATAGGTTCTTTGCCGTGCGAGATCCGGGATCAGATGGCCATCGACTCCAGGCTTGTCGATGCCATGGAAGAAGTTTATGCAACAATGAGTGAGGAAGAGATACTAGAGGATGGGTCGCGTCTTGTGGAAGCTTTGGTAGATTTGGAGAAAGATAGGGAGAGCTTGTTTGCCGGGCTAGACATGGTTGTGGATATGTTCAAGGAGGTGATGAGGCAAGGAAGGACAGATGGGGAACAATATGAATAGCGATTAAGATGAACGGGAGAGGGCAGACACACCATACGCATTGTTGAGTTTCTAGGCTAACAATTCAACATTGCTTAGCTTCCAGTAGGTATTTAAAAAATGATAATAAACAAACCTTGCTTTCTTGGTGTTGTCTTCTTCTCAACGCGAGGGTGTACTCCGTACATTTTTGAAGTTTGCATGGGTTTGTGGAATGCGCACACGTCGCTGAATCGTACGAGGACGCCCCCCAGGTCTTCAATCTCACGTTATAGGTTTAAAGAACGCGGAAGGATGGCAATAGGTCGTATGTTGAAGAACGACCTGGAGCAACTCGACAAGGAATGAGACTGCTGTTTGGAAGAGTTTAATGTGATTACCGAGCAGTTCAGGCAAGCGGCAGCTGGCGTGCAAGAGAGCGGCCCATAGAGAAGCGGAGCTGCTGCGATTGACCTGGACCTGACACTGTGAAGACACCTTATTACTTGTTACATGGCACGAAGATGAATTTTCTATTAGCAAGGCTTCCCTCGAGAGAGTGGCGGTGTTTCGTCAACTTATTTCGCAGGTCCATCGACGGCCCTTGGTGGGTCAGGCAGAGTCAAGTTCGAGTTGTTTCGCTATCCGAGAGCCTCAAAGTGTTCTTGAAAGCATACTGTAGCGTGAAACCCCACGCTTTTCGAAGCAAGCATGTTCGAAAAATGCTCCGCTGTGAGTTGAGCCAAACATGTCTAGGTTCCGTACGTCGCTCGGATAGTCAGGTACCCGCCCAGATATCAGGATTTCTTCACCTTCCAAAGATGCGCCTGGTCTTGCACGACCATCGTCAAAGCACAGATGAGTAGATATCCCAGAGCTTTGCAATTCTCCATCAAAAACTTGATCCGCAGTGGGATGTCGGGCTCGCGGTACGCCCCAGGATAGGGACAGCGCACGCCTCCCGTCGATTTCAGCGAGTATGGAGCCACAGATAGCACGGAGCAGAATGGTAGCGAACTTCAACCTGCAGAAGAACTATCGATGGTCCGAAAGTTCTTGCCAGGCAGGCAAAAAATAATGCAGCATCGAAGATTGGATCGACTACCTGTAGATGTAACACCGTTTGAGGGCGAGGTGACGTCGTGGTCAAGCATTTGCGAGATACATCATATTCGGCATGTCAACCACTCGGGATCAGCGGATATGTAGCGCTAACATTCCGGCTGATCTTCTGATACGCCAACCATCCTCTGTGTCGGGAGGCAGAGAGCATGTCTAGTGGAGGCATTCGCGGTTAATATCGGTGCAATTTGTCGAAAAGGCAGAACTGCCAGGCAGTTTTCGCAGACTACTGCAGGGACTTGCAACTGACAGATCGTCGTCCAAGAGTAAGCCAATAGATCTGCGCGCAAGGCCACTCTTTTTGCCATGCTCAATAATGCCACAATACGGAAGAGCATCACTTGCAGGACAGCAAGCTTGCAGCTGTTAGCTCTCCGCTAATGCAGTTAATTCATTGTGATTTTCAGCCAATGGGATTCACAGCCGGCGCTAGTTTCCGCTGCTGAAAGAGGTTAGCGTCAAAGCTGAAGCACTTCACGGCTTTGCATGCAGGCTACGAATAACGACAACTTGCGTGGGAACCGAACAACACATTGGTTGACGCATGAAGAAATTGACATGTAGCGTATGAAAAAGTCAAGCTGCCAGAAGAAGCAGCAGTGAGAAACAACTATGTCGTCGCGACCAGCGCCAGTGACGCGCAAGTCTGCCAAATCGGAATACATTGAGACGGTAAGTGCAAACAGCCATCTCTCGCATCAAGACGTTGGAAGTGGAAAACGAATACATCTACTTCTGGTTTGAAATCTCCATGTCCAGGAACTGAACTAAGAAGCATGACACATAGGATACTGGAAACAAGATCTCACGCAAGGCCAAAATTGAGGGCAAGCCAAACATCATGCTGGGCGGCAGGACCGTCATAATGGCAGACGTCTACATGCGTGGCGATTTGCATCGCTTTTCGAGCTCTGGCGACGGCGGAGCGGCACAGCCGACTACGGCTATCAGCATAGGAAGGTGCGGACTCCATCTCAATCGCTCAACCTCGCATTTCGGATTCTGACAGGCAAACAGATATACAGTGGTTGCGACTGGCTGCACTTTGAAGCCACCATCGAGAATCAGCCGTGGACAGATGGCCTACTATCCGATGCGTATCGGCGACAATGTCTTTATTGGTAAACACCGCCTTTGACGTTATGGTAAAAGCACGAAGCTAATGATATTTCAGGCCCGAATTGCCACATCTCGGCCATTGCGATCAGTTCGCACGTCTACATCGGCGCCAATGCTGTACTCAGTCCATTCTGTATCATCAAGGATAACTGCAAGATCCTACCCAACACTGTGGTGCCTCCCAACATGGTGGTACCGGTGGGCAGTATCGTCGGCGGTAAGCCTGGCAGAATTATCGGAGAAGTTGGTGAGGGATGGGGTGTCGGAGGCGGTGCCGGAGGTGAGAGTTGGGTTGAGGGAGGTGAATTACGTGATCTGGTCAGAAGCATCAAATGAGAGAGAGAGAAATGATCGATTGGCATTCCATGAGAGTTGTCTGATATGTTGAGAAATCAAGAAAAGAAAAGAAATAAAATGGCAGCAGAGATGCCTTCCGAGATCTCCTGAGATTGCTCTCAAATAAAAAGATGAAAAACCAGAGTGTTAGTACAGATCCTACGCGCAATACCTGGCGCCTCGCATTCAAGTTGCCTCCAAGTCGACCGCCTGCAAGGTAGCGGAGCAGATCGGGCTGTCAATGCCATAGCCACGCAGCAGGATTTCAAATCCAGATGACTGGAGTGCGCCAGCTTCTTCCAGACGATTGATGAGGATACAGCATCTGGCTGCCCCAAAACAGCTAGATTCGTGTCAGCAGAGAACAGGACTGGTAGCGTTGCAGAAGCGGTTCCGGTCTCAGATGAACAGTAGAAGACACAGAACAATGCAGGGGCTTAATATCGGTCAGTAAGCAGGGGAGAGGTTAGGTGTGACTTACAAGTCAGCTAGATCCGGACCAAGTAGGCCTTCGTCGCTCATCAAGGTAGCCAAATCAAGCAGATCGCCAACAGTCTGCTCAAGCTGTGCAACGGTCAGGTTCATGGGATCATTTACCAACTTCACCCTGACCTCGTCGACTTTTGCCTTCAACGAATTGATATCCCGACGGCGGGACTCGTCGCGGCCGTCGGCGCAAGCAATGCATGTGCACTCGAACCCCCACATGTAGAGCTGAGCGCGTCGCTCGGAGCGCATCTCGCCCGCACCGTTGATGTAGGCAGTGCACAGCTCATCTCCAGCGGCAATTGGCTGTATGGCTTGCACGGTAATGTGTCCGGATTTGCTGTTGTAGGCAGTATGGACATTTGGAGCGCATGAGTGATTGAGGCGTGCTGCCATCAATCCAATACCAGCATAATCGAGATCGATGCCGTTGTCGAGCATGTAAGAGTTTGTGCGCCAGATGTTGATGACCTGGGCTGCGAGCGAATCAGTCATTTCGCATTGGTCCGTACCGTATACTTGGATTCCATCACTGTTGGAGTTAGGCACACCGCTCTTCAGATCCGAATCTGTAGTCTTGACTTCGAGAGCTTCCGTCAGATCAGCGACATCCCAAACTTTGGTTGTCTCATCGCTTCCTTGTACTGGGGAATCTACTCTCGGCTCATAGACTAGAGATTTGGGTGTTGTGTCTCCATGCTCCGGCAGCTCGAGCCTGCATTTCTCCTTGAGGTTGTGATCGCCACTGCTGCTGTCCGGATTGGGAAGCTTGCAGCTATTTTCAATTTCGAGACGACTGTCAAGAGTCTTTGGTGGAAGATGCCGCATGTCAGAAGCGCAACTGCAACAATCATGCTGTGCTGGATTTTCGGTCCCGTCATCCGGAGTGGCAGGGTCTTCTACATTTGTGGAAGTTGATCTGCCTTTTCCAGCCGTCTCGCCAGCCTCGGTTTCTTGATTCAGTCTGCACGTATCATGGAAGCTCAAGTCCAGATAAGCTGCTCGCTGCTCCGGGCGTAAGTTGATGAAGCTTTCGATGATAGCTGCATTCATGATGTCCTTTTTTGGAAGGCTGAACAGCGGGGTTTCCTGTATGAGACGTTCGCCTGGCTCGATGTTTCGCGTCGCGAACAGGCCAAGACCTTTGATTCCAGCTTTGCGAAGCTCGAAAGCAGGCGCCTCGACTGGCACAATGTTCTCGGTGTCCATGTTCTGCTCCAGTAGTTCGCACTCTTGCCTGCGTACTTTCTTGGATCGCTCCTTCTTTCCTGCGCGGCGTTTCTTTTGCCTTCCTGTCTGCATGCAGCTTGGCTGTGATGATGGCTGACCCATAGCTGAGTGGTTACCATGATAGTCGCCGGAGCAATCCATGACCATCAACTTAGTGTAGTAGAACAGCTGCGTGACGTGAGAAGAGGTCAGAAGTGATGTACATTCAGAAGGGTCCGTTTGCTTGTGTAACCGCCTGCAAACGCAGAGGTGATGTAGTGATACTTGGCCTTTGTGTGGAGCGCTTGGAGAAGACTTACTCTATCTTCCGTTGTGGCTACGCGAGACGATCATGAAGATTTGCGGTCGAATAAGTTCGAATCGTGTGACTGTGAAAGCTGGGTGGTTTGGAAGCGTTTAGGATCAACATCGGCTCAGATGTGATAGTCCCATATACCACATCTCCAGTGCGTACTTATCTGACCGAGCGCGTGATATAAAGCAGCAAAGATGTGTTGTATGGAGTATGGAGCATAGTCGACTGAAGTTGAGCATGTATTACCATGGTCAGGGTGGTCCGAGCGACATGTTGGTGTTGGATACTAATTCAGATGCAAATCACCATCGCTTCTTTGACTGCAAACACAACTCCTGCTTGGCTGCCGCACCCTTGCGTTTGTATTGCCAGAGTGCGTTCTTACCGTCGTCGGTGGTGGCGCGGTTTCCTCGACTCGTGAACGCTCGCGAAGTATTCTCGCTACAACCACGAGTCGCAATATATACTGCGTAGTCCGCGGTGAGAGATTGAGACAGTCTGATTAGAAGTTTTCGCGTCCATGGGTCAGCAATTTCTCGCTTCGACACTCGAGTGATCTGGTTCGAATTCGTTGACTTCGCCGAGGAACAACACGTGGTCGGGCGGCTGTCCAAATTCTTCTACTCGAGTACGTGGACCATCGACCGAGCCGACTTTCATGAATCAGAGGCTAGAGCATGTTGTCTTGGGGCGCCTGTCGGCAAAGCTTCGATGGTGTCCACCGGTGTCAAAGCACGGAATCGATCTAAATTTGATCAAGATGGGCAATATATCTCATGAAGTTAGTGTCGCACAGAGCAAGCGTAGCCGTGTTACCTAGGGTCTTGACGTGCTCGTGTCAGAACTGACAACGATGGTCATAAGACTGGCGAGCAATACACAAGCTGCAAGAGCATTCAAACGGCCTTTGCTTGTTGAAGTTCGCAATGTCAGCTTCACCGCCACGACAGCCTCTTTCCTCCGGGGACGAAGAATGGCGGCGAGTCAGTCACACCACATGTCCGTAACCTCATTGTGTCAACAAGGACAGTGCACCAAGTTGTCGATGTGGCCGACACGACCTTGCCAAATGCCTTCTGTGTTGGGGCGGAGTTTTGTCCAGCAGACCTGCATGTGCTGTAAGGGTCCTTGATATGCGTTGGTGGTGTTCAAGGAAGTTACTGCTCCTCAGCATATGCAGGCACTGGAGCTACATGCCGATGGTGGCTTGACTACGTGCCACGCGCCAACGGCCAAGAAGCAGATCCAGAGATCCAGAGACGTTCCATAGAATTTGTGTCACCGCACGGCTTTCTATCCATGAGATTGACGTTACAGAAAAGGGTCTTTCTCTCAGCGGCTCCCCGCAAGCCATAGACCTTTTGCATGTTTCGTCTGTGTTACATTGTCAGTCCCTCGAGTCGGGACACGAAAAAGGAGCAGAATCATCTTGAATCAGTTGCCACGTTGATCCAGGCTCATAATATCAGCTGTCAGCTGTCAGCTGAAGATTGGATTTTGTCTTCAAGATTCCACCCGCTTGTTCGAAGACGATAAAGCAATGCTGGTCTCGGAAGCTAGAGAGTGGCGCAAACACACGCAGTTCGGACCAAGACCAAGACCAACGTCCGGGTGAGCCCGCATCCGCGTGGGACAGCCTTCGATCTCAACGAGCGTGTAATCTGTCTAAAGATCGCGCCCAGATGTGAGACCGTCGCTGTGCTAGCCAGATCTGTGGAAAACAAAAACCTCCGACAGGATGAACCTTGAATAAAGGATGCCAACTAGAACTGCTTAGGTATGCCTCTATGACGATCTTGATTGAGAAATCGTATCTTGCGTGGGTCATCCAAAACTTGACAAGACCCTTTAGAGACGTCATGAGCAGCGACAACATCCAAGGTAACGACTTCGAGTGAGACAGCTGAATTCGCTAACTGCGGTCAATCAATATCCACACTCGCTTGTTGAAGCATAGCGAGCGGGATTTCACAATAGGGAAGTGATGACTCCTGGCATTGTCAACTGCTCATATATCTGACTTCAGAGTTCGAAGATGGCGCACGATCGGAACGAACAGAAACACTTAGGAACTCAATCAGGCAGGACATTGATCGGTTTATTAGTTTAAGAGATGAATCTGTATGCGGACAAGGGGAGATTAGTTAAGAAGATCCCTTCCTGTCGCGTGGTCACTGGTTGAAGAAGCGGCTTAAGCCGCGAGCAGAAACGTAGGATCATCCGATGCATCGTGGACTCTTCGGTGTCAGTCCTGTCTCTTTCTCAACGTTGGAGGTCAGTCGCAGGTACGAGCAAGAATCCTTAAAGCTGGTGCGGCCCTCTGAGATTGCCTTGTTGTTTGTTATCATCATCATCACTTGTGATTCGGCACTCTGCGCAACCCAGGAAGTAGGAATCAGTGGCCTGCCTGAACTTGAAGGTTCACGGCCGCTCGTGATGGCGCAGAGCCAGGGTCTACGCACTGATGCAGGCAGCGAGTCGGGTAAGCCACAGACCCACGATAGGCAAAGCGAGGCGAAACTAAGCGACAGAAGCTCTTGACACGTGCGGAAACGCTTCTCTCAAAACAGATTGACATGTCTCTCAGGCCGAGGATCTGCTTCTTGTGAGTCGTCCCCGCCTTGCGAGCTGTAAAATTGTTTTTGGACCATCGCTTGAGATGGCCATCCGAGCTTATGGACTGGTAAACAGACTTGAGGGTACTAGTAGAATAGAGAGCTGCAAAGAGGCGCAGCTGGGCTCAAACGCACGGAGCGTATCTGAGACATATGAACAGAGGTGGGATAGGGTGCCTGGTCGTTCTGAAGCTGTAGTGACGTTGACCAAACCGACAGTCGGGACAGCAGCTTGCATGCAATATATCATCATCCATTGCGGTGTTAGCGCGCTGCATCTGCCGGCAACAAGGTGAGGCTTGTAGAATTGTGGACCTAGCGAGCGAGCCGGCGCGCGGTGCAGCAGTACAAAAGCGAGTACGGCTGCTGCAAGGCTGTGATTTGCTGTGTGTTGGAGGGTGATCTGGCAGCGGAAGCAGGAGTGAGATTGATCGAGACGATGGCTCGATGCCGGTCCAAGATTCGATCGAACTCCACGGCGCAGCGAAAGAGGGCCCGAGTGGCACACCGCCGCTAACCGAAGCGGGCACTCCATCTCGATCTAGGGAGTCTAAAGTTTAGGGCATGCAAGCCGCTGCACGCACGCACGCAGCGAGTCCGGGCATTGGCTGTCTTTGCAGCAGGCCACCAACAAGGCTTGGAGCTGCTGTGCTGTGGTACGGCCTGCAACCCTCTGGTGGTAGGTGGTTGTTCCCAGCTTGCGAACAAGTGGAATGCCCGGTCCCAGCTGGGTCCAGCAGGCGGGCCACCAGATCACGCACACGCATCTGAGCAGGTCGATAGGGTTTGAGATCTGTTCGTTGGAGGAACGTGATGTGCACGCACTCGGACAGACAATGTGGCAGGAAACGAGGTTAGCGAACGAAAGCAAGCGTCCAACGGCATGGACCATGTCATGGCTATTAGCATGTCTCGCTCTCCTGTCTCCTGTCGAAGGATATGCGTTCTCTGTGCTCGACTGGACAATAATAGGGCCCACAGCTGGCGGCAAACCCTGGCAAGCAAGAAGACACGAGTGGCATCCCTGTTACTCTACCTTGGGATCTGCGCAGACCGCTTGGACCAACCGTCGAGCGGACCCAACTCAAGTCTCTCGCTGCGCGCATGAGGTTAGTCTCTTCTGCTCTTTCGCCCTCCACGCAGACTCTCGCTCCTGCCGCAAACTTAACCCTTGACCTGTCTCTGTACTCGCCTTCCACGTCGGCCCTCTGCCCGCTTCCTCGACTTTACACACTACACCTCATTCTTGCCGCACCGCATCGCACCTGCCCAACATCTACTCCGACATCCGACACCACTCACCCGCCAGCCTCGCGCCCGTCGACGCAATTGTTTCTGGACGCATGGAATTGGCCTCGACAAAACCAGACGTCCATCAGCCTTGCACCACCAAAGGAATGAGCATTGCATTTTAAAACATCCACCACTCCAACATCCGGCCCGTCTGCCACACGACACGACTCGACTCGTCGCCGCCGCCGTGCCGCAACATGAACATGGACTCCAGCGACAGGCAAAGGCAAGATTGGACTCCGCGACAACAGAGTCCCATCGAGCGTCTGACTAACAAGCAATGCAGAGCTGCGCTGCCGCCCATCAAGATGCTCGACATTGAAAAAATAAAACGTGAAGAAGCCGAATACCAGGCTCGTGGCACAACCATGAACATGGCGCCTTCTGCTGTCAACAGCCCGACCATCTCCTACCCCTCTGGGCCCCCGCCACCTTACAGTCGTCCTTCATATCCTGACGCCCGCACTCCACCGGAAGCGCGTCGCCCCTCGCAAGAGGACTCGTCGAAACAGGGAAACAAGCAGTCGCTGCCCTCAATCCACGAGGCTCTCGGCGTAGAACAGCCTTCTTCTTACCCTCCCGCCACTCACAGGCCCTACTCGTCGGCACCTCAACCCGCCTACCACGCTCCTGTCACTGCACCTGCACCCGCCTCGCCTGTCTCTGCCAGAAGGTCTTTCGCTGCCATGGAGCCCCCACCACCGCCACCACAACCCGCTGCCTTTACCCACGGTCCTCGCAGTCCTTATACCCAACCCCACCAGGAGATCGGTCTCCACCACCAGTCCGAGCATCAAGAACGACAAAGATCTGTCTATGCACCTCAGCCACCTCCGTCGCTACAACATGGCCAGTCTCCTTTGGCCCATCAGTCACAATATCCGCGTCCATACTCTGTCGCCGGGCCTGCGCCTTCCCACGAAAGGACTGCATCTCATCCTCTTAGCATGCCGCCTGCTGCTCCACCACCAGCACCGCACCACACTCTCCCTTATGGCTATGCTCCTGCTCCTGCCGCAGCTCCAGCTCCCTACCCGTCTCACTATGCATACCCACCCTCGGCCCCACATTCCGCAGCGACTACTTCTTCCATATACCAACCATCAATTACCCAACCTGCCCCTCTCCCAGCCAGCGAACCAGGCAGAGTTCCCTTTGGAGATTCTGTAAAACGTCACTTGGACATGTGGGACTTTGGCGAGGCTTTGAACGAGGTTTGTTTACCCCGCAAAGTTATCAAATCTACGCGTCACTAATCAATATCAGATTGCCGAGTCTAGTAGTTACATGCTGGACTTCAGCCGACAATGTGGTGCTCGCCTCCATCAGTCTCAGAGATCGGACCCTGCTCCTGGTACTCTACCCCAGCTGCAAGAGATTGACCACCTGATGGAAAAATCTCGCCGCCAACTTGATTGCTACGCCAAGATGCGAGAATTTATCATCGCTCAGCAAACGGCCTACTTCCAACAAGCTCAAGAACAGCAATTCAGAACCCAGGACGGTATCAAGCGTGATTCTGTTCATCAGACCGAAGAGTCAAAAGCTGGCGGATTCGCGGGTGCTGAGGCCAAGAAGCGCAGAGGAGTAAGTCGATGGCCCCAGGCAACTGCAGTAGAACCAAAGCTAAAACCATACAGCGTGCTGCTCCGCCTGGCAGATGCCACAGCTGTAACAGAGCCGAGACCCCTGAATGGCGCAGAGGCCCAGATGGTGCTCGTACCCTGTGCAACGCATGTGGTCTCCACTATGCCAAACTGACGAGAAAGGCTGGAAAGAATGCGGCAGCAATCTCCAGCTCCAACCTTCGCCCCAAGGCTCCTGAGGACACTTCCAATTGAAGATCGCAAATCGTAACATTCGATTGCGTTGATTCGCTGGATACTCTTCAGTAAACAGGGGCATCGACTTGTCAACTCTCCTTGTTCCTTTTGATCTGTTCATGGTTGGATTTGAGTAACAAAAAAGCGAAAACGTGTGCTGGCGTCACATGCGTGTGGGCCTTATTAGAGGCCATATCTTTCCGGACCAAGCCCAGGCCGGATTGTGCATCAACAAGTTTCTGCAAGAGGTTTTTAGACGTCTTGACTGCATATTTCCTATACGATGGATCACGGGACACGCATACGATGGCTATTAGGCCATCTTCACGACACTAGCATTGGGACCCGGAGTTTTGTAGGATATCCTTGTTGCTCGGTTGTTTTTGATTCGGCTGTTTATTTTTGCGACATGGCTCAATCGGCCATGTTAGTGGGTCCGAGAGCAATAGAGCTATTAGGCTCTCGATGGTGTTTGGCTACCACATTGCCGCATTGGCAGGTGGTATTGGGGAATATTGGGTTTATTTTTGATTGAATTGTTACATATTTGGAGGGCAGGCGAGTGGCAGTTAGATAGTACCGCCATGTCGCACGTGAATAGAAGTCAAGTTTGTACAGGCTTGTTGCGTCTCAACGTGTTGCTTTGACATATGTCAGTGGCCTGACTGCTGGGAGGGCTGGTGTTTAGCGCCCAGGAGACCGACAGAGAGAAAGCAGCGGTGGAGAGAGCGGATCAGATGCAGATACGAAGAAGCGTGACGGACGCTAGATTTGCCCGGATGCACGTACTCTGAGGTACCGTTCGTTGGACATGTGCTGGAGGCAGAAATGGTACATACAGTAGCTGTGACACGTGAAGAGGTGCAGGACGCAGACGGATGGCTGCGCCTGACAGGCCGTGACAGGTGCCAGTCCGAGATTGAAGATTGAGGCATCCGCCGGGTCCTGTCAAGGCAGCCCCAAGTTCCGACTCGTTCGCAGACCGGCCTGTCGAGTTCACGGAGCCGCCTACACACACATGTTGACTGAACAAGCCGAGTCGTCGTGTACAAGTAAGTTGCACAGATTAGGCAACATGCCCCGCGAAGTCGGGCCTTGCCGGACGGAGCAAAGAGCAAATAATGGCGTGCTTGACTGCCGTCACTGTTGGCGTGGAGCATTTGTAATGCGCATTTCACATGTCGCCGACTCTGCCTTGAGCTGTGCTATTGTTTTCTTTCCTGTCTCTACCCGCTATCCACATCTTTCCAACCTACCAGGATCCCCACAGCATCGCATTATGTGGTAACCGCCCAGACGACAGCCTATCGCGGCCTCGACCATCTTTACCAAAACCATTCAAATCTTGCAGCCCGCTTGCAGCAGAAACAGCAGCCTCCGTCTCGGCGCTTTTTCTTGTCCGAAGCCAATTGAAGAGCGTGTACAACGTAGCGCAGACTACCGAACATGGGTCTCTTGTAGGAGAAATCACCGTCCCTCGGACCAATTGGCACACATCCGCTGACTGCTCCCGCGTGCAGAGCCCTGGGAACGCCGCTTGCCTGGCCGGAAGCGAAGAAGGTCGCCGGACAGGTCAGAGAATGGGGCATCGAGGTACGTGTACCCATCCACGTCGACGAGTACAAGCACAAGAGCTGAGAACGGCCGATAGCAACTGCTGGCGACATGGCGACGAGCCAAGGGCAAGGAACGCGATGCCCTGCTCTGGGGAGACGAGATTGAATACCTCGTCGTGACATACGATGACGACAAGCGCCAGGTCCGACTCTCGCTACGCCAAGCAGATATTCTCGAGGCTTTGGCTAGCGATGAGAAGCTTCTCGCCCAGGGCGGTGGTGTGGACGAGATTCAGCGAGGCTCAGCCAGGTATTGCTTGTCTGTAGTCCGTCACGCAGGAGTCGTACTCATTGTGTTTGTGGCAGGCCCGGCAAGACAGCCCCCGTTTTCCATCCAGAGTTCGGCCGTTTCATGCTCGAGACGACTCCTGGACGACCATGGGGAATCGACTTGAAAGATCTGCTCGACGTCGAGCAAGACATGAAGTGGAGGTATGGCCGTCTCTCAATCACTGCCGTCACCACGACAATGGCACTGACAGACTTCGCAGGCGCACAATTGCAAAGGAGCACATGGAACCCAGCGAATTCCCCATCACCCTGACTACCTTCCCGCGATTGGGTGCCAAGGAGCGCTCCATCACTCCCGAATACCCTTTGAACGGAGACAAGTTGAGGTCTCAATTCTTGCCCGACGAGATCGCAAACCCTCACATCCGTTTCCCTACCCTGGCAGCCAACATCCGCGCCCGCAGAGGCCGCAAGGTCGAGATCAACGTACCCGTCTACAAGGATGAGAACACGAAATGGCCCTTCAGTGACCCTACCGTGGACTACGACCTTCACACTTGGCCGGAAGACGACGATGTTCGCAATGGAGCCGTCAAAGATAATCACATTTACATGGACGCAATGGCTTTTGGCATGGGGAGTTGTTGCCTGCAAATCACCTTCCAAGCAAAGAACATCGACGAGGGGCGCAAGATGTACGATCAACTCAGCCCGATTGGTCCCGTTTTGCTGGCCTTGACGGCTGCCACCCCCATCTACAAGGGTTTCCTGGCCGACACCGATGTTAGATGGAACCAGATCAGCAGAGCAGTCGATGACAGAACCCCTGAGGAACTCGGAGAGAAGGTTTGCCAGCCAAAATCTTCTTGCCAGACAGAGCCAAACTGACATTCTACAGCCATTGAAAGAGTCAAGGTGGCAGATCCCCAAGTCTCGATACGCCTCCAACTCTACATACATTGCTCAAGACGCTCGCTTGCGCAAGGAGTACTTCGATCCCGACCTCGTGGTTGACCCCGACATGAAGCAGAAGCTTATTGATGGTGGCATGGACGACCTCCTGGCCACCCACTTTGCTCATCTCTTCATTCGCGACCCCATTGTCGTCTTCAACGAAGATTTAGAAGAACTAGACCTGAACAAAGTCGACCACTTTGAAAACTTGCAATCTACAAACTGGCAACACATGCGTTTCAAGCCGCCACCGCCAGGCAACGACATCGGCTGGCGTGTTGAAGTGAGACCCATGGAGATTCAGATTACCGATTTCGAAAACGCCGCATTCTCCGTCTTTGTCGTTCTCATCACCCGCGCAATCCTAAGTTTCGACCTTAACTTTTACATTCCTATCCAGAAAACCACAGAGAACATGGAGACGGCGCATCTTCGCAATGCTGTGACAGAACAGAAGTTCTGGTTCCGAAAGAATCCCTTCCCTGCAACCAGACAGCCGAGGTCTGGCACCTCGACACCAACACAATTCTCGCGCCCTCCTAGCCCTGCCTCTCCGGTCGAGGACGAGTACGAGCTCATGACTGTCAATGAAATCATAAATGGCAAAGCCGATGGCTTCCCTGGCCTGATTCCTCTGGTTGAACGCTATCTGTCCAGCATCAATGTTGACGTCGAGATTCGTTGCGAGATGGCCAGATATCTGAAGCTCATCCGTCAACGTGCAACTGGCGAACTCTGGACGGCTGCTAAATGGATCAGACATTTTGTTGCCGAGCACGACGAGTACAAAAAGGACAGTGTGGTTGGCGAGGGCATCACCTTTGATCTTGTCAAGGCCGTCGAGCAGATGACTGTCAATGAAGGCAAGGACGGATTGGGCGTCGAGATGTTGGGAAAGAGAAAGTGAAAAGTCATGAAATTTGGGAGGGAGGACTATTCTGGTTCTTGCATTACAGATCCCCCTACGGCGCCGCTAAGCATACTTTAGAGCAGAACAGATATACCCGAGTACATGTCACTTCCTATACATCCAAACATGGGTTTGAAGCCCACGAATTTTCCCAATGTGGTTGTAGGGGCGTAGGAATCGCAGCAGAACCGAGCTCTCGGTCTGGGATGCCGCATGAAAGGGGACACGACAACCTCCTCCCGGATCCGACACTACTCGGGACTAGTCGTGGCAGCAGCAGACCGTGTTTACGAGCCAATTCTCTCCACGTCGGGATTTTGTGATTGCTGTTGGAAACTTTGGTCCTTTTGTCGAACCGTCTGATATAACATGCTAGCTAAAGAGATGCAAAGGCCATGCCGATATCCAAAGTGTTCCTCCACGCCTTGTTGGAATGGAATGGAATACTCCTTTCCACCCTTTTTCCTTTTCCCTCTTTCAACTCATAAAAGTCAAATCCTAATCCTTACAAACAACCAACCAAAAACACCTCGTCTTCCCATTCCGATATTCCGTCCTCCATGTTCATTACTCGAGTCCACCCAAAGCGTCATTGACAATATCCATCAAAATTGGTCTCTTGCCAGATGATTGAGACTTTCCAAAAATCGCCTTCGATCCCACTTTTCCAACCTTTTCGGGAACCTTGTAAGGTTTGTTGATCTTCGAGTTTTCGTTATGGTAGATTGGTTTTTTCACAGAGCCAGAAAGGAAGTCTTCAATACCCTTACGCTGGGCATGAGGATTATGCCTACGCTTTTTGTCTCCGCCACCCTCGTGGTCGTCGAGGGCGTCACGTTTGGCAGGCGTCTTTGCCGGCGTCTTTTGCGTAGCCAAACTAGCTCCCATGGCATCTTGGAAATTGTGTCCTCGTTCCGCCAACTTGGGAAGATTGTAAATCCATCCTTTGCTATCCACAAGCTTCAAGAACTTCTCAAGCAATTCATTTGAAGAAAGCGTCTCTTTACTGCCCAAGACAACCATCTTGCTGCGAGCACGTGTAAAAGCGACATTGATACGACGCCAATCGCGAAGCAACTCGCCTACGTTTCCTGCATCGTTACTTCGCACGCAAGATATGAAGACGACTTCTTTATCGCGACCTTGGAATTTGTCTGCTGTGTGCATTTCCACGCCTGAGGCTTCAGGGTAGCCCTTGAGCATTTGGCGGAGAAGGGCGAGTTGGGAGCGGTAGAATGTGATGACGCCGATTTCGTTAGGGGGGATGCCTTGGGCGATAAGTGAAAGAACCAGTTGGACGAGGATGTTGGCTTCAACGGCATTGACGATGCGGGAGCCCACAGCTGTTTCTTTGGGGATAGGGCAGAGAGTGTCGGTGTTGGCGAAGATTACTTTGCGTTTGGGTGAGAGTAGGTCGGATATCCAACAGTTGCTTTGTGCGGGGCCGTGGCAGAGGTTTCGGTCCGCAGACCAGGAGCCTTGGGGCTCGGAGTGGTATCTCATCAGACCATCAGGAGTAGGAACTTTGAGGGTGCGGGTAGCCACGGTCTCGTTGCCGCACTTCAGACGGCCAGAGTAGATCAGAGTCTTGGACAGCAACTGCACTTCTTCGCACATGCGGTATTGGTGTTCTAGATTGACCACACTCTCGGGGTGCCGGTCAGACAGAAGCTTGAAGAGGCTGATGTCGAGACCGCCTTCCTGAGCTTCACGATTCTGGACCAAAGGAGGAAGTTGGTAATGATCTCCGACCAAGACAAACGTCCTTGCCATTCGGATAGGACCGAGACACACCGGCAGAGTTATTTGCGAAGCTTCATCGACGATGCAATAGTCAAAAGCTCTGCGCTGGAAGAGTTGATGATTAACGCCTAGACAGGTCGTTGCAACAACTTGTGGTTTCATGTACGTGTCTTCCAGTTCTTCCATGCTCTGTTTGGGAGTTGCTGCAAGATGAGCAAATTCTTGGACTTCTGGATGAATCTTTGCCAGAGTGCCCAAACGCAGAATAGATGCGTCTGAATCTCGCAGTTTGAGCAGAATATTGTCGACTGCAGTATGCGTATAAGAAGTCAAAAGAACACTTTTACCACGAGCCACCAAAGCTCTAATGATATGAGCAATTGTGGTTGTCTTTCCTGTACCGGGCATACCCAGGACGAGAGCATAGTCTTTCGCTGACATGACCTTGTCAATCGCAGCCCTCTGGTCTTTGTTGATCTGGAGTTGACTGGCCGGGCCTGATAGAGCATATGCCGCAGGCTCGGGCTTGAATACTGGGTCGGTATCCTCGACGATGAGCTTGCGCAACTCTGCTGAGCGATACACACTGTCATTCATCAAAGCCAGAAGGTTGTTACGGACAGTTGCCATGCCGTTGCTGAATTCGTCCTTATCAAGGCGGTAGATGATCGGAGCTTCCTTGACACCTTGTGCATTCTGACTGGGCTCGTCTTCTCTTCCGACCTCCATGATGCCTGAAAAGGTTTGATTTGTGTTGGCGTCGAAGTCGGCTTGCTTCTGACGGGCGTTGTGTAATCTTCTGTCGACGGCAACAGTTATGCGTCCTCTGGAGACCTTGGTTACATAACCATTGGCGAGTGCAAAATGACCCTTCTCGCTCGATATGACGATGGGCTCTCCGATAGTAATCTGAGACTCGGTGAACGAGAAGCCTGGTGGTGAATCCTTCTTGATGAGCGTGTAGCGGTATCGATTGATCTTGGTCATATCGTTGAGCTCCTTCATGGATCCCTTCTCGATGACAACCTCAGAGAAGCAACGACCAAGCTTCTCACGTTCCGTGCTAAGCATGGTCCAAAGCTCCCGACGGAACCTCATCAGTTCGGACTCTTCTTTGGTCAGAAGGTTGTCCCACTTCTTGAAGAAGTCCTGGTGAACGGGTTGCAACTTGCCGACAAGTTCGTTGAACTTTTCCTTGACACCAGCACTTTCTGTTGTGCCGCCTTCTGCAAGTTTGTGGTATAAAAAACATTCCGTCTTTGCGTAGCATCTTCCACATTTGCGTTCGTCCTGAATCATAGGAGGAAGCTGAAGCCGCTCACGAACATAGCAGGCAAGCTCATTTCGCTGCATGATCATATGGCGAAGTGGTAAAAGTGTTCTTTTGACTTCTT
>Ga0181472_100002_pt2 | contig 22083 bp, 18 predicted proteins | sample In1P11_FD_119087 | JGI IMG/M metagenome (GOLD analysis project Ga0181472, IMG submission 119087) | Clean room microbial communities from NASA Spacecraft Assembly Facility at Jet Propulsion Laboratory, Pasadena, California, USA -... ...
GATGCATAGGCTTTGAGGAAGTTTGAATGGAACGAGTGGTGAAAGTGGCCGTGTAAAGACTTAAAGTGAAGCTGTGGGCCATGGAGCGACAAGCGGTAAAGTCCGATGGCTCCGTCAGACAAAGAGCAGCCAACGGAATCATGACGCCGGATCCGGATTGACAAAGCAAGCGCGTCCGACCATCTCTCACACTCGTCGGCTTGCTGTGCATGTCGAGTACATAGCAGTAGCAGCATCAACGGCTAGCCTCCGTTCGTTTCTCCTCTCGCCAGCCCCTCTAGACACCTGAGATCGCCCACAGGCGCCAAGGCAGCAATTGCGACAGTCGCAAGCGCCGAAGAGCAGTCGCATCACAACAGCATGATCGAGGGTGCTGCCTAGATCCTCCAACCACGGCCCATCACCCGCTCCAACGAGGACGACATCCCCCTACCACTGCAGACATGGCAGCTACTCGCCAATGGGGCATCACGCCGCCCGTATCGACGAGCTTCCCTACCGACAAGGAGCTCGCTCTCAGCGAAGCTCTTGTCGCCGAGCTCAAGGAGCAGAAGAACTTCGAATCCACCGAAGACACAAACAAGCGAGTTGCCGTTCTGGCCACCTTCCAAAGGGTCACTGTCGAGTTCGTCAAGCACGTCGGCAGGCTCAAGGGTCTTCCCGACAGCGTGCTGCAGAATGCTGGCGGCAAGGTCTTTACCTTTGGCAGTTACCGTCTAGGTGTCTATGGGCCAGGTGAGCCACTAGAGTCCAGGTCCGGCGCTTTTTGACTTCTTTGCTGACACGCGTCTGTACAGGCTCCGATATTGACACGCTTGTCGTTGCGCCCAAACATGTGAGTCGCGATGACTTCTTCGAACACTACCGTGGTCTACTGGAGTCCATGTCGCCCCCCGGCTCCGTCGAGAAGTGCACTCTGGTGCCCGAAGCCCATGTGCCCATCATGAAGCTCGTATACCAGGGCATCGAAATCGATCTCATCTTTGCCCCTCTCCAACTCAATTCGGTCCCACCGAACCTCGACCTCGAAGACAACAGTCTGCTTCGCGGTCTCGACGACCAAGATCTGCGTAGCGTCAATGGAACACGAGTCACCGACGACGTCTTGCGCCTCGTGCCCCAGGAAAAGACTTTCCGCCATGCGCTGCGCTGCATCAAGCTCTGGGCTACCAAGCGTGCCATCTACGGCAACATCATCGGCTTTCCAGGAGGTATCGCCTGGGCCTTGATGGTCGCTCGTATCGCTCAGCTCTATCCTCATGCCTCGAGCTCGCTGATTGTTTCTCGTTTCTTCAGTCTTATGAAGACGTGGAGCTGGCCCATGCCTATCATGCTGAGGACCATCGAGTCCCCTGGTCCTCTCGGCAGTATGGTCAAAATCTGGAACCCTAGAATCTACCCTGCCGACGGACGCCACATCATGCCCATCATCACCCCGGCTTACCCGGCCATGTGCGCTACCCACAACGTCACAAAATCCACTCTGGCCGTCATAACGCGCGAGCTTGAACGCGGCGCTGACTTATGCAGTCAAATCTTTGACGAAAAGTCCGACAAGCAATGGAAGCACCTTTTCGAAGGCCATACCTTCTTCACAAAGGACTTCAAGTTCTATCTCAGTATTGTTTCGGGCAGTCTGAACGAAGAATCACAAGGCGACTGGAAAGGTTTGGTACAATCAAAAGTGAGAAGACTCATCGGTAGTATAGAGCAGTCTCAACCGAATGTCGCTTATGCTCGACCATTCACCAAGGGCTACGAACGCATGCACCGTGTCAAGAACGATGAAGAGAAGGACCAAGTCATGCAAGGCAGCACAAAGTATCAAATCTCAAAGACTGAGACTGTCGAAGAGGCCCAGAACGTCAAACAGTTGTCTGCCGAAGACACGTCCGCTGACAACCTCAACGAAGCCGTCTCCAAGATCGAAAAGCCCGACGAGAAGGAGAATGGCATGACCAACATCTGGACAACAACTTACTATGTCGGCCTTGAATTAGTCCATGGTGTGTTGCATCCCGCATGCTGTCTGTCTTGACATGGCTGACATTTGAAGCTAAAGGAGCCAAAACCCTCGACATTGTTCATCCCGTGAAGGAATTTAGGCACCAATGCACGCAGGCTACGCAGTACAATGAGGATGTGAACTCGATACGTGTCGTTGTTGCGAAGAGGTTGGCTCGTCCTTGTCCTAACATTCTTACAAGACTAACTCCGCGCAAGCTACGATCTGCCCGACGATGTTTTCCAGCCTGGCGAGCAGCGTCCCGTCAAAGCAAAGAAGGCAAAGGCCGCCAACGGAACCAAGAAGCGAAACGCCGGCGAAGCAAACCTGGACGTACGTATACAACCACGATGTCGACAAAGAGCCTTACCATCTGGGATACCATGAGCAGTTCTTCCGCCTATATTCCTTCTCCTTTCCCACTCCTTGTCGTGTTTGGCTACTGACGCAAACTCCAATCGATAGGAAAACGGCGATGCACAAAATGCATCTAAGCGCAGACAGTCTGGCGTCACCAACGGCCAGGATGCTTCCAACGGTGTCAAGACTTGATCACCTCATACGGTACGGCATGATTCTAATTTATCTTGCTCTCAGCGGCGGTTAAGGTATCCTACGTACAAAGTCCCCTTGGGGTTACATGAGCAGTCTGACTGCTTCGCTTGACAAGGTGCTGATGCCAGCGGCCGCCTGATACGTGGCTTACTCCACGACCACCACAGAAAAAAAGAAAAAAAGGACAAAAAAAAAGCGCCACTGGGGCCAAGGTTTGTGTTTGTCACCGCGTAGAGCCGTGATTTACTCGAGTGCTGCCGTTGCTTCATTCTTCAACTACAAGCAACCGATTGTGTTGCGAAGTACTTAAACCACACAAAAGAACAGGTCCATTCAGCCATCTCAGGGATCACTCAGACAGAGATCTCAGCTCATGAGATCGAACATGGAGAAGCCACAAGCTTCCCATCCGCATTTTCTGCAAGGCGTTCAGGGTTCAAGGAGTCATCTAGGGGGGTCCAAGGTGTTTCTGCTGCAGGGGAGGCCAAGGAGGGGACAAAAAGGTCAAGTAGAGGAAAACATGGGCGAGATAGCTTTGCTTTTCTGTTCTTCTTCTCTTCACACACAACGAAATCAAAAACTCGCATTTTTGAGGACCTGTCTGGACCTCGACAACAAATCTTCTCCAGAAAAATTAAGCCGAATCGCGCTCCCATGTGATGCTCCATGGCGGCTTTCAGCCCCGGCTAAACAGAGCAAAACAGAGTTTGGGCTACGGACGATTTTCGGACGTCTCGCTTGACTGGGATGTTGGTTTTGTGGAGGCGGGCAAGGACAGGCGCGCACGCCCTTCCAGAAGGAGTCAAAGGTGCGTAAAGAGACAAGAGGATTGCATGCATGTGTTGTTCGGGCTGCCTACTCACTACTTACTACTACTGCTCAGCGAACAAAAGACATGGAGATAGGGGATATGGCACAGATGACCGACGGCATCAATCTTCGCGAGCGCGCGCGCATCTGGGCGGCAATGAAAGAGCCGGTTTCAGATACAGACAGAGATTGGCAGATGGAGAAGATGGTGTAAAGTTTCGAGATCTGTGAGATGCCGAAAGTCAAGTGGGTAGTTGAGTACACAGTAGGACAAACAACGGACGAACACCGATGGGTTTGTCGCAGATTATTCTCAGATCAAGTGACACAAAAGGGAGAAAAAAAGCGTTTGGCACAGAGATCAAATGCTCTCGGGGACCAAAAGTCGTGTTCAGCCGCAAGCCCTTCTGTTTTTCTCCTCTTGCGCCTTCTTGGGTAAGCGGTGTTGGGCTGGGCTGGAACGGGGTGCAAGTTGCTGAGCAGTAAATTGATATCAGGTCACGCGTAATCATATGTAAGCCGCAATCGGATAAGGGTAAGGACAGAATGTGTCTTTTGGAGAAATAGGGGCTCAGGGTACGAGTACGAGAAAGCGGATCTCCATATTCTGGTTGATGATGAGCAACTACTGTGTCTTGAACAATACTGTAGCGGAATAGAGACAGAGGAAACAGACATGGGAAGCAGCAGAGACAAAAAAAAAACAGAGTTTAGGTGTGGTCGCGTCGGTTGATCGGGTCGCGTTGCATGTCCTTGCACCACACACGCCCAAAAGCGGTGACCCGCACTTAGGAGAGCCGTTTGACCATCCCATTTTGTGAGGGATCACGGAAGAAAGATCTGACATTTTTGGGCATTCTGGTGGACTTGAGAGATGGGGTCTGTTGGTGTTGTCTATCGTGATATAACGATTCGGCCTTTTTCTTCGTGGTGATTGTGCTTTTACATAGTTGTGCCACTGTTGGAACGAGTTGTTTAAATGATTGACGCGAATCAGTGAGTGGAACTGGTGTCGAGGCTGAAAATGTGAGTTTTGAACCCCCCCTCTTTGGCGCGTGAAGCCTGCATGGTCCAGGTCAAACGTAGCAGCAAAGTCAGCGCTTGCGAGAGTCGCAAAGTAGAGACTGATCATAATTGGCATATTAGACAGCGGCTGCAAGGCTTATCAAGAGTGCAGCAACAGTTATCCTCACAGTACGATCAGGCGGGCAATCGTTGTGTTTCAGCAGACGTTGTTGTCAAGTGCCTTGGCCGACTTGTCACTAAAGTTACGAAGCGCCTGGCCTAGGAGTACACGCCGCCGTCCTCTGGTCGCATCCTGGACCAACCACACGTTCTTTCCCCCTTCCGCCGCCCTTTGCAGTTTGCAACCCCGTCGTTCGCCCCTGCCTTTTTTGCTTTTCGCGCGTGCCCAAGCCTGCCTGTGCCTGCCTCATTCTCGCGGGGCATATGAAGCGGTGCTAGGACAGATGCCTTCGCGCTTCCGCAATCTCGTGGGCTCGAAACGGAAAGCGTCTGGAAACAGCCTGACCCAGAGCCCGAGCAACAACTCGCTCTCGACAAACAACACCGCCAACACTCTGCAGCAGTCGTCGTCGCCCCAGCCGAACCACGCGACCCAATCGCCGCCGCAGCCCGCCAGCGAGCGCAACTCGACTGCCTCCAACAACAACAACAACAACAACAACAACAACCCGCTCGTCCAGCAGCACCAACAGGCCAGCGTCTCGTCCACCTCGCTCGCAATGAACCCGCACCAGCACCCTTCGCAGCAGCATGGCTCTCCCCAGCCCGGCCAACAGCCTCTGGGTCGCCCGCCCTCGTACCAGTATGTCAACCAGGCTGGACAACAGCAGCAGCAATTGCAGCAGCAACAGCAACAGCAAATGGCTGGCCGTCCGACGAGCCCCATGCCTCCGCCGCCAATCAACACCCAGAACCCGTACGGCCACCTTCCTCCCCACGCGCCGCAACACATGTACGGCCAGCAACCCGTGTCGGGCCCGCCCGGTTACCCCATGCAGGCACCGCCGCAGCAGCAACAGTATGGAGGCTACGTGCCACAGCAATCCATGGTAGGCGGTCAATACTCGTACAATAGAGGATACGCATCTGAAGCCAATACCCAGCGGAGCAAAGCTCAACTCATCGTCGGTATCGATTTTGTGAGTAGACTGTTTCCTGCACCTGCCAATTGTCCACAAGTACTGACCACAATGCACTCCAGGGTACGACCTTCTCGGGTGTCGCCTTTGCCTTTGCGACAAACACGGAAGCGAAAGAAGATATTATTGTCGAATGGCCTGGCGCAGGTACTGCGACGAAGCAAAAGGTGGGTTTTTCTTTTTGAACACGAGAGCGGTGACAACCGATTGCTGAACAACCACGTGTCCAGATTCCTACAGTACTCTACTACGACCAACATCAACAAGTGGTAGGATGGGGTGCTGACATTGCCGACGCACTTGCACCTACCGGCTACCCCAAGCCCGGCGTGCAAAAGGTCGAGTGGTTCAAGCTCCAGCTCATGATGAGCGGAAACACATATATCGATCCCATCAACCTGCCCCCACTCCCTCCGGGCAAGAGCGAGATCGATGTCGCCGCCGACTACCTCTTCAAGCTGCGCCAGGCCATGCGCAACTACCTGCAAAAGACGCTGGGTGAGGTCTTTACCCGTGAAGAGCGCAACATCCGCTACTTCTTGACCGTACCCGCCATCTGGAACGACGCCGGCAAGGCAGCCACCCGTGCTGCTGCCATTCAAGCTGGTTTCCTCCGCGACGAGAATGACAACCGCCTGACTCTCGTCACCGAGCCCGAAGCCGCAGCCATGTTCTGCTCAAAGACTGGACTTCTCAACCTGAAGATTCACGACGCTGTCCTCATCGTAGACTGCGGAGGCGGAACGGTAGATCTAATCGCGTACGAAGTTGAGGAGGAGCACCCCTTCACCGTCGCCGAATGTACTGCTGGTTCTGGTGATTCTTGCGGTTCGACAGCATTGAACCGCAATTTCTCAAACATTTTGCGCGCGAAGATTCGTAAGATGAAGCTTCCTGATGGTTCCAAAACTGCCGGCCGTGTCTACGCAAAGTGCATCATGGACTTTGAAAACAGAATCAAGGCCGATTTCCGCAACAACGGTCAAAAATGGGCTGTCGATGTCGGCATTGAAGCCGAGTTCCCTGAGGCCGGTATCGAAGAAGGTTACATGACCTTCACCAACGAGGAGATCTTGCAATGCTTCGAGCCAGTCGTCAACCGCATTCTCGAACTCGTCCGAAATCAGATCATCGCCATTCAGGCTCAGAACCGTGCCCTGCAGGTCAGTAGACTCGTTCGAATCAAGCCACATCCGTGCTAACTCGTCACAGAATGTTCTCGTTGTCGGTGGTTTCGGTTCTTCGGAATACCTCTTCCAGCAGATTAAACTCCATGTCCCTCCGCAATTCCAGTCGAAGGTTGTGCGACCTATGGACTCGGTTGCCGCTATCGTCAAGGGTGCCGTCACTGCTGGTATCACCGAGCGTGTTGTCACATCTCGTGTTGCTCGTCGACACTATCTCATGGCCACTCTGCAACCTTTCAAGGAGGGCCATCATCCCGAGCAATACCGTGTGCCCAGCTTGGATGGCAAGGACAGATGCAAATACACTCGCCAAATCTTCGTGCAGAAGGGCCAGCGTGTCAAGACAGGCGAACCTGTCAAGGTCTCTTTCTTCCGTCAAGTCGCACCTGGCGCTACCCTCATGTACGAGGACGTTTTGTACGCCTGCGACGAGGACGTATGCCCAGAATATACCAAGGATCCTCGTAAGTGGCCCTGTCTATTTCTCAAAGACCAACAAGCTAATTTGCGTGCAGGCATCAAGGAAGTTGTCACTCTCACCTCCGACCTGAGCCGCAAGAACCTGGAGAAAGATTTCGAGCGTATGGACACACCTCAAGGTACCTTTTATCGCGTTTACTTCGACATCTACCTCACACTCGACGGCACGGAATTCAACGCCGAGCTCGTGTGTCAAGGCGAAGTCATGGGACGTTGCTCGGCCAGATTCAGATGATGCGACTTTCCTTTTCCTCTGGCAACAAATATCTTGTTTAATCCCTTTTTTTGTTCAAATACCCTTTCAAGATGGAAACGGCCCAAGTCATACAACGCACACAACCAGCGGAAATGCGAAACGAAAGAGAAAAAAGACAACGGCCAAATCGGAGGAGGGAGTCTGGCGTGTTTGAAAAGGAAGACAAAAGCCGCTGCAGGAAAGGCTGACAAGGAGCAATACAAGTGGGTTTTGTGGATGTGAGCTATCTTTTCGACGCTACTATTGCTGGGTAAGAACTATGGGCGATTTTGGTTCTCTTTTCCCCTTCTCGCCGGAGCGTCTTCTTTGATCTGTTTGGTTACCTTTATACGTCTTGCCTCTTTTATACTACTCCTTTCTTTTCTTTTCTTTTCTTCTTTTGATCTCGGTATCCATATGTGATGGTGGAATCCGCTGTGTTTCTGAGATATCTATACTACATACGTTATTTTTATATGCTTAATCAGTCCGTTCCGATGGAGGTGGTCTTCGTGAACTTGATGTCTTTCGGTACAAACCGCAATATCACCGATAGAAAAGCCCATACGCCCTCGTCATGAATCGTTTGTCTTGATAGTCTTAACAATGGACTTGTATCAATTGGCAAGATGATCATGGGCTTGCCTGGCGATGGTTATAGACCTTGTTGAGGATAAATCGATTCGACATGTTGAGACAGGGTGATACTGCTCACAGAAACCACTTTGCCGTAATCGACTTTTGTAAATTCTGCCGGAAGGAACTCCTAATTAGCTCCCAAACGCCTAACCGCGATTTCCCGCAACCATAACGTTTGCCAGCCCTTTGTCTGAACGCGTCCACTCTTTCGACCAACCTCTCAACATATTAGAGTCACTTCCTTCTCCTCTTTCTCCCCTTTTCTCCAAACGGGGGGTCATCATGCCATCGCGACAAGTTCGATGTATCGAACCATCTGTTCTTCCAGGATCAATTTGGTTTTACAAGTAGATCTGCGGCGCCCCCTCCGCTCCTAATGGGCAAATCTTCTGAGACACCCTTCTCATCTTGCTTGTCTCCACCTCCTGATATGGGGGATCTGACATTTTTGGCATCATCGACGCTTTGACTGCAGGAATGCTGCTACGTCGAGGCGTTTGTTGGTGCAGCAAACGGTCATTATCGCGGAAAAAAATCGAGCTCATATTTCCTCTTAACCTTTTTTGATATACATACACTGTTTAAAGTCTGGAGATGTTGCTTTTATGACTGCTCCACTGCTCCGGTTTCCCTGTTTTCTTTGGGGAAGTGGCATGGAAACTCTCTTTTCTTAGGCTGGAGTATTTTGGTTTCCAGGATGCTTTTTGCACGTGAGAGTCAGCCTTTGCCGTGCAACAACAACAACGACAACTCAATGGCTTGGGTTGTTACTGGTTTCTTGTGGAGTCGGACAAATTGAAGGATGATGATTGGCGCTTGGGATGTTGTTGCTACTGGTCCCCACAGCTCTTGGACTATTGATATCTGCCTTTTGCATTGGACCGTGGCGACGGCGACATGGACGCTCTCATTGGAAGGGAGAACTTGCGAAGAGGTGGTTCCTAAAGCCAAAGCAGCAACGTGCCGATCCTTTTTTCCATTCTGGCGTGTCCTGAACCACTGGCCGGAAGTAGTAGAGTCAGACGATCTGGAATTCCTGTTCCAACAATACAACAGATACACAGAAACTGTTCTGCGCCATTGACTTTTGTGAAGAGCGGAGAAGCTGTTCGTGGCTCTCCAAGTTATCCATCGACGTCGAGACAAGCTTAACCCGAACAACCTTTTGTGCCGATCAACGAGTGCTTACCTCTGATAAGCCTTTTGTGCATGTCACTGATCTTTGGACCTCGATACGTGCTTTGCCTACGCAATGTACGAGCTTGCAGCAGCCACACTCGATGCCCATCTGTGCTTGTATGGGACCTCTCACAGAGAGCTCAATCTCTGCTAAGCAGAGTAACCTTCTTGATGCTGATTGAATGCACGATCTCCTGAATTTTCAGGCCGATGTCCGCTGAGATCAAGTAGTCTTGACGGTCCCAGTAATCTAAGTATTCGCCCAGATTTTGTGAAATACCCAACTTTGTAGTTGTGACATTTCGTGTCGATATCGATCCTCTTTCAGACCCACTGCAGATCTTGATACTGGCCCATCAACAAGGTCTTTAGCAATAACCTACATGTAGGTATTTCTTTTTACCACAATCTTGCGTGTGCCTATACGGCTCTCGTCTTTGTTTGTTGTTTGCTCAAAGGTTGGTTTGAACTTGCTATATCTATGCCTCGTGTACGTACCTCTACTGCTCATAATTCTCCATTCTACGAATCAGACACGACCGTCCGCCTCTGCCTGATCTTGACCTGTCTTGACTTGCCCAAGCAAATTATTATTACCACCTCAAGTACTCATGAAGCTCCCTCCCATCGCTGTCCTCGCCTCGGTCGTGGGAATGGCTATAGCTCATGGCAGCTCAGAGCTCTGCGATTCCTTCAAGGAAAACAGATACATAACGACGGAAGAAGCCCAGGAGCAACTCGGACCTTGGTTCGAGGGCGAATTCAATGAGTGGGAGTCCTCTCATAAGGATGAACAACCACGATTTTGGAGTTGGTTTCACCAGAAATATTCTCCTGGCTCCACCGACTCTATCCTGGACTGCAAACTCGATGGCCCCTGCAGTGTAAGCTAGTCATTCGAAGAATCAGACTTCGCAATTCAGAATTGACATGACCAATCTAGCCCGTCCATTGTGGACACGTCAGTGACGAATTCAATCTTGACGTGCAGCGCAATGCTTTGTTCGCCATGGAGTCTGTCGTCAATTTTCACAACACAATGTGGATGATCAAGAGAGCCAATGTGGAAGCCTTCAATGGAGTGGAAAGCAACATGCAATCCCTCATGAGCCAATTCTCGGATGGAGCCAACGTTGAGAAACAAAAAGCTGATTTCCAGGAACACATGAAGCTACTAATGCACGCAATCATCGCAGTGACACTTCTCCTCTCGGCGCTCACTGGGGGTGTAGGCTCTGCAATGGCCCTTTCGGCTGCTACTAGCGCTCAGCTAACCGCCACTATATTACTTGAAGACGCGGCGGAGCAATTAATCGCAGATGCTGCGTTAATCGGTGCAAGGTACCAAGCAGCATCAGCCGCCTTCACTGGCCTAAGTGCTGTCGAGGTAGGCACTGTTTCCGTCGTAACGGATCTCCTGGCCGGCCCGTGAGTAACTTCTGATATTCCAAGATCTTTGCTCTTTGCCAAAATCCTTGCTAACCATCGCCAGGGACTACGCCACAAAGTTGCAGACCGCGGCCAAAGAGGCCATGTCTCAAAACCAACATATAACCGCAAAATTGTTTGATGGAAACATGGTCTCGCTCCTGAATGGAACCGAGGGCATCACAGGAAACTTGACGCTTGTTGATATTGTTCGAAGAGGTCAATACGCCAACACTACCGAGATTTTGCCATCATTCAGGGACGAACTTCGATCTCTATGGACTGCATCAGCGATTTCGACGATTTGGAGCACTGAACACTCTTACATCGTCGCATCTGATGTCGGCAACGGCGGCTGTAAAGGTGACCATCGAGGTCCCCAGGCTCTTAAATCTTGTCTCGACGCATATCCCAACAAGGTCTTCTACACCTACTTCAAGTCGAATTGCCGCGAAGGGATTGCTGGCCGACCACTTCTACGTGGGCCTCCAGGTCATGAACTGCTTAAAAAATACACCAACTTCACCTTGGATGATGTCGTTGAGTCTTCCATGACCAACTTCGAAGCCCACGGCAACCAACAGCTCAGGCCTATGGTAGGTGCAGAAGGGTTCGAGACCCTCTTCGGTAACACGTCCGCGATAGCACATGGTGGAGGTCGCGCCAGAGGCCTTTTCACCCTGTCAGTATGCTACACACCTGGAGGTGAAGCCATCAGTTCCATCAACCTCAAAAAGGGACGCAACCTCCCATGCGCATGTTCCAACTTCAATTTCCCCGAAGAGAGACTACTCGCCGCCGGATTGCAACCACGTTCCCAACTACAGGCTGCGAAAAAGAGGAGTGCTAAGCGTGGTGGCTGGAGTGGCGATCAACAAGCTTCTTTCAACTTCATCTACAGCTCTGGCTTGCACGAGTCCCAAGACTTCCACTATCTATGCACGCATGGTCGAGCCAAAAAAAGGCGTGGTAATAGCTGCAAGCAAGATAACTCCGTCACCTGGAAGTGGCCAAGCGGTGGCCTCGAGGAGGGCAATGCAGCAACGGGCGACACGAACCTCGCAACAGCGGCAGCAAAGAAGAAGAAGAAGAACAAGGTCACGACGCATCCTTACAAGAAGTGCAGAAGCAACAAGCACAAATACGTCGGCTGCGAGACCCCACACAATGATGGACACAAGCAGAACAAGAAATGCAGCAAGAAGGCCATGGGACTTGCTGACATGGACTATTCCATGGTCATTGCCGGTCTCAATGGGAACACGACCTGGAAAAACTCGACCGAAGCGGCCGAGTCGGACTATGTCGACTATGGCGATTCTGAACCTGAAAGCGATACCGATGAGGAGCATCTTGAAGTTGGCGACATGGACGACATGAGCGACTACGACAGCGGAGACGAGGCTGGCGACAGCGACGACGAAGCAGAAGAAGAAGAAGAGTGATGGACTGACCATTGTCAGGGGACTCACTGCAAGAGACGGAACCAGAAAGGCAACAGACAGGAAAAGGTTTTCCAAAGGCACGAAGAGAAAGGCGGACAAAAAACTTGGCTTTGTTGTTTTTGCGAGCGTGGAGTTACGGTCAGGAGGGTGGCAAAGGGGAAAGGGTCATGTTCAACTATTGTATAATCGAGACAACTGGAAATGTAGATAATGAGTAGATAGATCACAAAGTTCAATCAACTTGAACAAATCTTTTTCTTCGCCGAGCTTCTCATTGTGTTGGTATCTGAATCCAAAGACCTCAACCTTGAGTCAGGAAGGGACGAGCTCGAGTCTGGCGTTTGAAGAACTGGCAGTGCTGGGAGCTTTGACCACCAACAACAGGTCGCTTCCTTTGATGGAGACCAACACTCACCTTCTTCTTTTCGCTGTATGCACTGATATTCGATCTTTGGATTCCCAAAATCGGAGCAACTCAGTATCATGAATACAGCTCCAGTACTGTAGTCGGAATCCAATGGCGACTTATTTCCGCTTGGGAGCCTCCGATGTTCCTCGTTGAGAAACGAACAGAGTACATTTGAACGTGCTTTGGTATCTAGGGCCACCAGCGCTTCCGAAGGAATACTGGGGCCACCATTTCCTGATACAAGGACGGCGACCATGAATGTTTCAAACTTGGAAGGATTGACTTGGAGTAGAAATCTGCCTAGAAGAAGAACCAACAACACCAACAGGGCAATGTCGGTCTACCACCGCGAGATCAATGCACATAGAAATTGATCCTTCGACAGAGCCAGTATAATAAAAAAAAGTGGTCTTCAGGATGGCCGTAGCGAGCGCGAAGGATGAGAGGTCGGCGACCTCAGCCCCTCTCAATTCAACATCCCAAGAGGTCTTGCAGACAACAATGCGTGTTCGTTGGGATGCGAATGGTATAAGAACCATTGGTGACCACGATTGTATCTGTTCATCAAACAGCTTTTCCATTTTATCATCAGGACAATTCTCAGAGTATCAACTCTTACCTTTCGCCCATCATGAGCCACAACCCAAAGTCAAAGAGCCTTGTTGCTCTTTCAGCACTCCTTTTCTCAAGCCATGTCGCTGGCTACGCCAAGATCAAGCTCTACTCCGACGGTCAATGTCAAGAGCCCATCGAGGGTGCTAGATGGGGTGCCAACGTTGGTCTTGACAATCAGCTGAACTATCTGGAAGTCACCAACGGAGTTCGCGATCTTCAGGACTACTCGAACCCCATCGTTGATCCCACTTTCCCCGGCACCAACTCGACAGGAGCAGGATCAGTCGTCTACTTCGATGTTCCCCAGCCTGATCACAGCTGCGCATACATCATCATGACCGACTACCAGGCCAACAAATACTACGGCGACAATCCTCTTCCTGGTATGGCTCTTGTCTGGGCCGCTCAGGCTGGCTGTTACTACTCTGAAATACCCGCCCATGCCTCTCTCTTCACAACCTACTGCTGCGGAAGCGGAGACTGTTCGACTGTAGATCTCGGTCAGACCAGCAACATCCAGAGAAAGAGGGAGCTTCCACCCATCGCATCCATCGAAGACACAATCGATGAGAACGAATCGCGCTCAGCCTCCTCTCTGACTGGACTCGCCGCTGCAGCAAAGCTCAGAGTTCGCGATGGAGAACACAGCTGCAAACTCTACAACAAGGACGGCAGCGACTATGTAGCCTCGGCCAGCAACCAATACACCAAAGCCGGCAAACAACAAGCCGTTAGCTCAGTCGAATCATGTGTCACTGGAAGCGACTGCACATTGTCCGACGCAGGCAGCGTCGACACCTCGACAACCATGACCTCGTCCTCTTCCACCTCTGTCGGCTTTGACGCCGGCATGTCCGTTGGCATCGAGGCTGGCACCAACTTCCTCGTCGAAGCCACCGTCTCGACTGAATTCTCCATGGCCATTACAAAGTCTTGGGAAACTGCCACCGGAAAGGACGTCAGCACCGGTACTAGTCAGACTGTTACTCATCAGTTGGGTATCGTGGAGGGACAGAAGGCTTTCTTGACCTTCACTCCTACTTATATCTGTCATGAAGCTTACATGGCTTGCGATGGCCAAGACATGTCGAGTGAGCCGATCGAGTACTGTACTCTGCCTAACGATGAGTCCATCAACACGAACGGTATCTTCTCGACCGTTTACTGTTGAAGAAAAGAGAAAGAAGCCTGAACGGGGAACAAAGATTGTATGGAGTGTATACCAAGGATCGATGTACTACCACCTATATCAATGGATAGATGAGGTTTTATAATGGAAATTTCATTAGGACTTGAAAGAAAGAATAGCAAACTATTTGTTTTTCTTCTGTCTTTGGTGCATCACAATCTGAGTATCGCTCGCCTCGCGCTCTGCTTGGTTGTCTTTTTTCTGTTTCCACTCGGCACAATTGTGTCAAGCTTCATCTTCGTGTTTGTTTGTCGTCATTTCAGTCTTCCCACGGCATTGAAACGTAACGCTGCACCCACCGAAACGCACCAAAAAGATTCGAGATGGCGAGCGTCACCCATGGTAGTCCAAGCCGAAAGGGTTCTCTGGCGCGGTAGCTGCTACCGTCCCGTCCTACTTTTGAAAAGTAAACAGATGTTCGAACAGATCGGCGAGGTCAGCGTCTTGCTTGACCATAGGAAGCTCCATCAAACCAGGCTTCAGCTCGGGGTTAGCCTTGATGGTCGCGATCATCTGATGCAGCATACGAGGGGAAAAGGCGACGACGGGGCCCGCATCAGGATTGGCGACCTCTTCGCGTTTGTCCAGATACGAGTAGTCGTGGTCGTACTCTGGCGGTGGGCCCGACCAGGGAGCCTCCACAGAGACGGGTGAGCTGTCTCTCCAGGCCGTCATGAATTGGTTGAAGGGTAGGAAGCTTTGAGGTATGTTGTACAGATGATCCCAGCCGGGCATGTGGAGCATGAATCCGGTGTTTGGGTTTGGGTCGTAGATCCCGGTGGGATCCCACGGGAAGTCGAGGTCGACATCATCACCAACTTCATCCCAAGGATCATCGCGAGCGACGAGGGTGGAGCTTGAGGATGATTCGGAGCCCGAGACTGCGGAAGGCGTAGACTGGCCAATTGGACTGCCGGCCACGAGATGGAAGGTCAGGCCGGCGAGGGCTGAGAGAGGGAGTGTAGGAAGCATGATGGTTTGTGTTTAGATTGAGATCAGCTGGCAGATCGTGGACAAGTGGAAACAATGTGGATTCGGAGGGAGGATTCAAGAGGCTTTTGTTTCGCAGCGAAACTCTCAAGGCAACGGAAACAGTTAAGAATGATATGAGTTGATTAGGGTCGAACGAGCCTGAAAGCGTCAGTCCTGGGCACGGGTGACCGACTGTCCACACGTGGCATCTCAATGCTACAGTTGTCACAAGCAGCGCAAACGTTCTCGACCAAACGACAAAGTGGAAGCGATTTTCATTGGACTACCTCGAGGCGACAGCATTCCGTTGGTCGGATGCAATCTAGTAGGTCTGATGCTTCTTGACCTCCTCCCACAGCTTGGGGTCCTGCTCGACGCGAACCTGCTCAGACTTGTCGTCGACGAGCTCGTTCAGACGGCGCAAGTCCATGTCCTTGGCGAGAAGAGGAATAACGTACTTGTCGAAAGTCTGCCAGTAAGGGTTTTCGAGGTGGTATTTCTGGCTCTGTTGATCTTGTTAGAGGATGACGCGAATTTCCAATGACCATCGTCGCTTGTAAGACTTGATATGGCCATGTGGCAGAAGTATTGATCAAGTGTCGGATGGAAGGAGATGGACTTACGCTTTCATGTGCGTAGCGCTCGACGATGGTGAAGGCGCGAGGGTCCTTGGTGTCTTGCATGACGAACCTGACATGTCATCAGTTCATGTCATTTACATGTTTGACACATCCAGTCTCTGCTGCGAAAGATACATACCAGCCGAGACATTCCTTGTCGTTGGTGTAGACCTGGCTAGCTTCCTGGAGCTTTGCAACCAACTTGTTGATGGATTCCTGATCCTCCTTGGCGTAAAGGTGCACGACGAGAGTGTAGACCATTGTGACGGTTGTGAAAATGTGATTGTGATGGAGGGAATTGGTGTGAAGTTGATATGTTGTGTTCAAGGAGGGGTACACGCTGGCGGCGGAAGTGGGATGTTGTTTGCGCAAATCGGGCCTTTTCAGAGTTTGGTTGTGAGACGTCATTGCTCTTGGAGCAGCACTGCAACTACTCGAGTACCGCAGTAGATGCACGTATTTAGCTGTGACAATGCACGAAGATATTGATACCGCACACAATGTCCATTGAGAGTCAAGATTTGCAGTTTTGTCACTCTACCAAGCGCTGGGTGCTGTACAGATCTAGCCATAAAAAGGCAGAAAGGTTTTCTAACTCAGTAAGCGTCCACTGAGAGGAAACCAAGCTCTCTCCAACCCCCCTGATGCAGTGCGAACTATCCATCAAAAGACACAAAGGTTTTTGTAGAATAAGAGAGAGGCCAGTGAGAGAGGGAAAGAGCTGGATTATCGGTGGACCAGGCTTCAGCTTCAGATGCGAACAGTATCGTGCATTGCAACAAGGTCGAAGGTGGAAGAAGCTGGGTATGGAAGGAGCGATCAGCAGGAAGCTGGTATAACTTATGCTCGCGAACCCTGCCCTGTACTTGACCAAATCATCATTATTCTACAATTTCAAAATGAAACGGGACCAAACCGGACATCATGACCCCTACTTTGTCTCCCCCGAGGCAAAGAAGCAGTGGGAGGAGAGAGTACGGCAACTCCGTGAGGCCCGCGACAAGAGGCGCGGCGAGGAGAGGGCGCTTAGAAGCCATCGTGAGGAAGAGCGGCGCCGCTGCGAACAGCAGCCAACCCCCTGGCGCACTGTCTCTCCTCGTCGCGCAGCTAGAGAAGCACAGCTTGCTGCTGAGCAAGAGCGCCGCCAATTTCGCCAGGACACTCGTGAGCAATGTTTCAGCGACCTCCTGGACAAGTTCCTTGAGTGGATGGGCCTAGGTGGCCATTGGGTCCAAGTACCCCGACGTTAAGTGTAAGTTTCATCTTATTGATCTCTCTCTCTCCTTCCAACACCTGGTAGGTTTGGATTCATCCATCAAAAGGCACAAAGTTTTCAAAAGTCAGTGAGGGTCCAATGAGAGCATGAAATGTCGTCCGTCAAACTCGACTACTTTCAGTCTCTCACTGGAATCCCTCTCGGTTCTGAATAACTTTGTGCATTTTGATGGCTACGTTCTCGAGAGCACAGGCTGCTTGAGCAGGAAGTTGGACGAGTCCGGAAGCTTCGCCGTTGTCTCTGTTTTGCCAAGACGGCATACTTTGATTTACTTGTCGCGCTTTCACTCACAAAACACCACAACACGCCATCATCAATCATGTCAAAACGCGTAGCTGACGGTCAAGGAGGCGCAGACCGATACGGTGGCATGGACGAAGACCCGCGAGATAGCGCAATGGACCCGCCTCGCAAGGCGACTGCCGCCCAGCTGGCAAAGCGCAGGTCAGTACAAGTGACACAAGTGACCAAACGCCCGACTGACGCTCTGTTTGCCCAGTATCAAACCACTCAAAGGCCGCCCCTCTTCACGGTCCTCTTCACCCTCCAAGTCCAGTGCACCTCCTGCCTTTGCCAATCCGTTTGGCTCCGACAGCAATTCCTTCGGCCAAAGCGCACCAGCACCACCAGCTGCTGCCAGCTTCAACTTCGGACAGTCGACTGCGCAGAGCAACCCTTTCAATTCAATGTCGACATCACAAAGCTTCCCTCCCAATGCCCCTACCAACGCACCCAGCTTCGCTCCGCCTCCGACGTCGAGTTTCAATTTCGGCGCACCCGCACCCTCAGGCACATCCTTCGCATTCGGCTCGACACCAGCGTCACCAGCACCCTCAGCTCCTGCGTCGCCGGCACCTGCCTTCAATCCCTTCGCTACCATGTCGACACCTTCATTCAGCGGTGAACAGCCCATCAGTGCAGCCGAGATCCGCGAGATCGAGTCGGCCGGTCCTACCTTGAGCCAGCAGGGCAAGCTTGACCAGCTCGCTAACATTGTGCGTCACAGCGAGCCCAAGTACAAGGTATGTTCAGCATGTCCCACGAGACAAAGTGTGTAGTCGCTAATCTATCTTCAGGATGCCGACCTCGGTGGACTCGACCTCTCAGCGCTTCCAGCAGCAGTCCAAAGGAAGATGCTCGACTTTGTGCGCGGCAAGAACGATGCTAAGGCTCCTGCACCCGCTTTCAACTTTGGAGGCTCCGCCGCCTCGCCTGCACCAGCAACTTCATCTGCCTTCAACTTCGGGGCAACCACGACTGCCACCGCTCCTTCATCAAGCCAACCCAGCGCCTCGTCATTCGGTGGATTTGGAGCTTCAACTACAAAGAAGGACGAGGCTCCTGCCAAGGGTCCTATGCCTGCTTTCAACTTTGGAGGCTCTGCTGCTTCGCCTGCACCAGCAGCCACATCTTCCTTCGGCTTTGGAAATTCACCGGCTGCACCGTCTTCTCCTGTCTCTACACCATCCTTCAACTTCGGGACCTCCACTGCGACACCAGCTTCTCCTGCTCCTACATCTGCATTCAACTTCGGTGCGGCGACGGAAAAGAAGGACGAGACAGTGTCCAAACCCTCCCCCTCCGCTTTCAACTTCGGTGCTGCTGCAAGTTCTGCTGCTCCTCCGTCTCCCAAGCCCGCCGAGAAGAAGCTTCCCTCTTTCGCCTTTGGTGCTCCTGCCACATCCAAGCCTGCTGAAGAAGTCTCGTATCCTAGCTTGGACAAGGCCTCTTCGCAAGAGTCATCTCCTGCTCCCACGCCTTCCTTCAGCTTCGGTCAGACAGCAGCTCCTGCAGCTTCGTCGCCCTTCAAGCCTGCCACTGCGTCCGTCGCTCCTGAGTCCCCTAAACCTCAGAATGTCGATCTCGGTTCATCGATGTTCGGCAGCGCACCCGCTCAGCAAAAGCCCGTCGAGTCTGCCTTCAAGGGCTTCGGTGCTTCGACTCCAGCTCCTTCGCGATCGACTTCGTCAGCTCCCACTTTTGGTTTCGGATCATCCACCAGTACACAAGCCTCTGCGCCTGCTCCAAGCAATACCCTCGCAAAGACTTATGCATCAGGCGTCGCTACTCCTCCGGCATCTCCCATGTTGCAACCATCAGAACTGGGCTCTTTGTTGATCAAGCAATTGAACGACTCTCTGCGTGCCCACCTTGCTTCGGCCGATGCATCGCAAGATTGGAGTGCCATGATGCGCTTCTACCTCGAGCAGGTCGCCGATATTCGCCAAGAGAATAGCGCTGCACCGTCCACCACAGCCGTCGCCTCTTCGAGTGCTCCCAAGCAGACCACCGCTCCATTGGCTCCTCCCAGCACCCGTGGTGAAAAACGCGTTGCTGATGAAGAGGTCACCAAGGATGATGATCAGAGCAAACGCTCAAAGACGTCCTTCTCAACTTCGACTTTCTCCACGTCTACCACTCCTACCAAGCCTCTTTCCAGCACTGCCTCCCTCTTTGACGACATCTTGAACTCTGCAGAGAAGCCTCAAACTCCCCAACCGTCGAACGTCTTCTCGGCCAGTGCATCAAAGCCTCCCGCAGCTCCTGCCACCGCCCCTCCAGCCAAGACCAACCCCTTCGGCAACATTGTCCAGAAGGTCTCTGCCACCCCTGTACCGAATGCTCCCAAGTTTGGCTTCGTTCCTCCTGCTGCGACTCAGGCTCTGCCCTCGTCCAGTCCCATGCCTGCTGCACCCGCATTCCAGATTCCCAAGTTTGGCACTGGATCGTCTACCGGTACTGCCCCCAGCTTCATCGGATCCTTTGGACAGAAGGCTGCCGAGAACGAGATCAAGGAGCGTGAAAAGCGCAAGGAAGAAGACATGGACTCTGATGAAGACGAAGAAGAGTGGGAGAGAAAGGATGCAGAGAAGCAGGCCCAGAAAAAGGCCGACCTTTTGGCTGCAAGCCAGGCTCTCAAGTTCAACGTCGACACTTCCAAGAAGACCAACAGCTCTGCGTCGGCTGTTTTCTCATTCGGCAGCACTCCGTCCACCGCAAACACTTCTGCGTCATCCAACATCTTCGGCAACCTTTCAGCCAGCAAGCCCGACGATGAAGACAACGACGGTGACACAGATGAGGATGAAGACGTCCATGCCGCACTAGCCAACGCTTCTCCTGCTAAGCCCGCCGCTGGCAAGAGCTTGTTTGACCGTGTCTCATTTGACGGTGAAAAAGAAAAGACCTCTGATGCTCCTAGTGCCTCCTTCAAGTTCAGCTCTTTCGGCAGTTCGGGCCCTGCCTTTGACAACACCTGGAAAGACACAAATCCTATCAAGTTCGGTGCGAGCACGCTTACTGCAGGGACCACCACTCCTGACGGTTCTCCTGCCAAGACCCCTGCTCCCAAATTCAGCTTTGGTGGTGCTTCGCAGCCTGTCGAGAAGTCATCGCCCTTCAGCGGCATGTTTGGCGCCAAGCCTGCAGAGAGTCCTAAGCCTGCTTCATCTGGTAGCATCTTTGATGCAGCAAAGCCCTCAGCTCCTACCACTGGCTTTTCTTTCGGTGGCTCTACTACAGCTGCTCCTTCAGGTCTTGCGCCACCTTCAGGATCCTCAGTCTTTGCGTCTGCCGCTACATCTCGCGCCACAACACCCGGTGCCACCACCACCGATGCCGAAGGCAGCGCTGCCGAGTCGGAGCCCAGCGACACACCCAACGACACCCAAAAGGATTTGACCGCTCTGACCGCTGAGGAACTTGCCACGTCCAACCTTGTTCACGAAGCTCGCTGCAAAGTCACCAAGTTTGTCAAGGAATCCGAAAAACAATGGGTCAACCAAGGTCTCGGTCCCATTCGCATCCTCGCCAGCAAGGAAACCTCGAAACCCCGTATCCTTGTGCGTGCCGATCCATCCGGCAAGGTCGTCCTCAATTTCAACGTTCTCCTTAACAAGGACATGTATACCATTAAGAACGCCAAGATGGTGCAGTTGAGTGTCCCCGCCGAAGACAAGAAGCTGGAGACTTTCATGTGTATGTTCAAGGACGGAGGCAAGGCCCAGGAATTCTTGGACAAGCTCCACGAGGCTATTGCCAAGGCTCAAGGCTAGGGGGGGTAGGTTCGGGTTCGGGCATGGTTGCCAGGTGTTACTCTTTTTTTGCTTTGCATACTTTAGGGTTTTGGGAACGGGTGGATTATCCTCGTGTTGTTTTGGCTTGTTCTACCTACTTCATATGGTCTTTTCTATTGGGACGGGTGGGAATTCCCCGTAGGCTTTAGCTCGCATAGCTGCATCATTGCACAGTTTTCTCTTACTCCGGAGTCACCCTTGGTTCAAAGCGTGTCAATTGGTGACCTGTGAATGATTGTAAAGTCCGGGCTTGATCATCAACTTCGAACCGCAGTATACGAGAATCTTCTGCGATGTGTTGGGAGTCAAGAGAAATCAAAGGGCTTCTCTATGGAGTGCTGTTCAAAGTTTCTACCTCGCCTTCAGGTCATGAACTTCAACTAGGGGTTACGAGACCTGGTAATTTTGTATACAACAATGGTGAGTCTGCCAGTTTAGCCTGGTAATCTTGTTCTAGAGCAGAGAGTGCTACTTGAAAAAGCAGCAAAAGTTCTTGATGGGACAACCTGACTCCATGGACATTGAAATCATCGATGGTCAAGATTCTTCTTGAATAATTGCACAGCGGTGCAGTCAGCTCATGGCATGAATACCAAGAGCCCACTTCAAAAGGGCCTCAAATGACAGAGATGCAATTGCGAGACTTTTCGTGTCATGGAGCAAATGCTAATGGGAGTGGTAGACGTGGAGAAAGTCGAAGTTGAGAAGGACGTCTTTGAGCGTTTGCTCTGATCATCATCCTTGGTGACCTCTTCATCAGCAACGCGTTTTTCACCACGGGTGCTGGGAGGAGCCAAT
>Ga0181472_100005_pt1 | contig 21465 bp, 18 predicted proteins | sample In1P11_FD_119087 | JGI IMG/M metagenome (GOLD analysis project Ga0181472, IMG submission 119087) | Clean room microbial communities from NASA Spacecraft Assembly Facility at Jet Propulsion Laboratory, Pasadena, California, USA -... ...
GAATGCTCTACCCTTTGATCCTTCTCAACCACTTTCTTCGCCCAAACATCAGACGCACATCCTTGAACAAGTGCTGGCGGCAGAAGACAGCGAGGCCGAGACCGATGTGCCCGACCATGATGTGGTTCTCCGGACTCCTACTCGTGCTAGGAAGACTTCCGCTAGAGTCCCCTCGACCGCTGCTCAACAAAGGTTGTTCGGCCAAGTGAGAAAGTCTAGCATACAGCAGGACGCACGCGAGGCATTGGCCAAGCTATCCAAATCAAGTCAGACGCATACGTCGAGTACGGAGAGGATCGGCCAGTAACCACAATTGTTTGCAAACTCACAAAGCAGCCTCAGATAGAGTTAGATAGATACCTAACCAATGGCAAACCGAGAAAGTCTTATGTACAGACTGAACTTCAAACTAAACAAAGTCCAGCTTTCCCAGTCTGCCAATCGTTTCTCCAGCGTTCCTGACAATACACATCTGCCGTCCCTTCTCAGTGCCATCAGTGAGGTTCATGAGTCTCTGAACAAAGACACTACCAATGGCAACGCCTCCACCTTCTGTCAGACTGAACTCGCCCTTCGTGACAAAGCCAATCAGGTCTTCTTTGCCAGGAAGTGGTGGGCAACAGTCGTGCGCGTCAGAGTGAGGGGTGAGTAGTAAGTCTGCAGCTAACTGTTGCTGCACAGTCGTCGAAGAAGAGTCTTTGAGAACGGACGAGGGCAAACTCCGTTGGCGCTTCTTCTTCTGAGCACGAGAGTCTACTCTAGCCGGGTCAAGAGCGAGCCACTGATCGCGCAAAGAGGTCTTGTCCGAGCCGTGAGCTGTCGGCAGTCGATAAACTCGTGCGCAGGGATCCGGCGTTCCGCGGCCGAGCAAGGTAATGCGAGCAGTAGAGATGGCGTTGGCCGAGTCATCAGTAGATGTCTTTTGTCCGGAGATCATGCTTCGAGCAAGACTGGGAGCGATGTGATGAATTTTTGACACAGCATCACCAGTACCATCATCCGCAGCAGATTCTGAGCAGAAAGTCCAATCACAAGCCCATCCGTCGCCATCCTCGCCTTTCCTACCAGGACCCAGTACGACGCTGTCCCACTCAACTCTTTTGCCTTTGGGCTTTGCTTCCCATTGCGCCTTTGTTTTTGCTCTTTGCAGAGCCTCCCACTCGTCACCCGCTTTAGTGCCTGGAAAATCTCCAGGGAACCAAGGGGCACCTGTCTCGAAGGCGATCTGGCGTTGCTCTGCCAAGCCTCCCATTCTCACTTGTCCGCCAGTCGAGATGGGATAGTACATGAGACTCTGCCAAACGGTCGGAACCGCTTTCCATGGCAGGAGGATAATCCACGAACACAGAGCGCGCTCTTTACTTCCTTGTTTCGAGCTGGGCTGGATGGGGGATGGGTACGCCATGATTGGTATCCGAGGATCTTGAGGCAACGGCTCGGGGTAGGACCCTGGCGTAGTGGCAGTCTTGCGGCGGTTGATGCCCTTTTGACTCTGAAGCGCACGGCATGATGCCTGTCGCTTTTTGCGGTCGAAGATGCCCGGCGATTGAGGTGCAGTGTCGAATGGCCATTGTGTTAGCAAATCGAGCAGCTGAGATTCATTGGTTCCGAGAGCAGAGGGTACGGTTCGTGGTGGATGATGCAATCGGGGGTCGGAGATGTCAAAAGCGAGCAGAGCATTCGAGGGCAGAATAGACGGATTCTGGATGGCTGCTAATAGCGGCCAAGTCTTTTCGATAGATCCTTCCTCGCCAGACTTTACGGGCCAGAGAGCACTCGTCAGTGCTTCGGTCGAGGCAGGACCGACTATCTCGATGCTTCCAATCTCGAATCGCAAATCTTCGATGGTCAATTGAGGTTTCTGGACCTTGGCTAATTGAGTAAGCTGATCCCAGAGTTGAGCGAAGGCTGATGGGTGTACACGAATCAAGACTTGACGCGACTGATTTGGGGTAGGCTTTGGCTCTGCCCGCCAAATGACCGTAGCAGGAGCGATGGGCCGAGTTGGATACATATCACGCTCATAGAGCCAACCTTGCCAGATACGAGAGCCCATCTTCCACTTTTGACCTCTCGAAGTCCATGCAGCATCGGTGGAACCAACACTAAGTGCACGAAGGAGAGATTCTATACTCTGCTGGTTGCCGTGTATGCTGATGCAAGACATGTAGCTCATGTCCCAAGCTACAGCTCCACGATCTTTACTCGCACGATGGGTGGGACGGTAGCTTTTGACAGTTGATGTCAAGGGCAAGGCAAATCGCCACAAGGGTTGAGCAGGCGGAGTCATGTGGGCTCGCTTTGCGTGGAACATGTGTGTGGGCAGCCAGGTCTTGAGAAGTTGACGCTTGCGATACTTTGCCTTGGGCACAGGAGGAGATGCGACTTTGTTCTTCTTGGGCTGCGGAGCTCTGGCAACGATGCCATCAATGTCGGACGACTTGCTCTTGCGGCCTAGCTTTCGCAGCCGGCCGACGGTGTCCATGCGAAGGCGCATATGGCCACTTGGCTTTCGACGGCGAGATGTTACGGTTGGTGTGTTGTCGTCGGCCATCTGTCTCGTGTCAGCTCTGCGGCGTATAGAGCTCATCGTGTATTGGACCAACCTCTCTTGCAGCCTGACGGCGCAGTCTTTTGGGCACTCTCTTAGCATTGTGACTGGCCGTCCTGCGTCTCAGATCCTTGGGCACTTGTTGGAAGGCCCGTTGTGTCAAGCCTTTCCTAGACCGCGCCATGCCTTCTTCCAAGGCTCGGATCTCATATTCACGAGCCTTGACAAAGGCTCCTACATCGAGTTCGCCGTTCTTGAAAGCCTTGGAGCTTGTCTGCACTGCCAGAGTACGAGCATCGCGTTGCGTTTTTTGTCGTTTGTTGCGTGAGCCTCCTGTATCGGACGAGGCTCCTTTGCGCTTTTGAGATGTCTGTCCTCCAGACTCTACTTTTGGCGCCATGGTGTGTCGTCGTTGTGCGCCCCCCCAATAGTCTTGTTCAGAGTCGCGACTTTTCGGACGTCGCGTGTCGAGCCAGAAATCTGAAACTTGGGGCGTCGCGTCCGGCTGTCGCAATCAACAACTTTCGACCTTCAGGGTCTTTTTTCGATGCATACATTTGTTTGATATAATGATTTGTGCCGGTAGGCTTGACTACCTTAGCTATCTAACATCCAGTGCTTCACCACTTGGGTGGATATCCTTGTTGATGTACAGACTTGCTGTCTCGATCCCTCAACGTCTTGCGTTGTCCCATACACCATTCCAGATGTATTTGTAAAACCGAACCCGTGTAAGCGCCGCTAACCATTTCCCAAAGTACGGCCGTGGTATCAAAAGAGCCTCAGAGAAACGATGAAGAGAAGAAACGGTTTACAGAAAAGAAGAACAAAAGAAATGACCCATCCAGTTAGGGGCTAAGCCATGATATTGGATGATCCTGCATGGCAGCCTCTCTCGTGTCGCTTCATGTTGCTTCGAACGCTGAAGGCCTTTCCGCAGCCCGGCTGCGTACACTTGAATGGCTTTTCTCCAGTGTGGCTGTAGTTGTGGATCTTGAGACTGCTTGGTCGCGAGAATGCCTTGTTGCAAGTCTGACAAACATAACGATCCTGGGATTGAGGGTATGCCGCTTGGCTGGAAGGAGCAATGTAGTGATGGTGTTCCCACATGTTCGGCGCCGGAATGCTCGATGCTGCAATAACCGGCCCTGTCATGACCGGAGGAAAGTTTGAAGGCAGTGGTCTCTGTTGATAGACTCCATTCATCCCATAAACACCATCGGCCGAGTAGTAAGAACTGGTAGACATCACGCTAGGCGATGAATTGTAAGCAGCCATCGCGTAAGGTGATGTCGTATACATGCCACCACTGGGCATGGGTACAGAGTGGCGCTTGACAGGCATTGTTCTTTGGTGATGAGGCTCCACATTGTTCAACGACGATCCGAGAAAGTAGTTTTGGCCAGCCATTGACGCGGGGCTATGTGCGGTCTCGACTACCGAGTCTGAGCGCATAGGTGGCGGTGATGGAGGAAGTGGGCCTCTAGCTGTGGACACAGGATCTGCCATGGTTACGTAGCCCTGACTGAACTCTGTTGGGGCCGATGAGTAATAAGCTTGTTGTTGCTGAGAAGGACTGCCTGTCTGGGGGTTAGCAACTTGTCCTCGAGATCTGCTGAATCAACTTACCAGTCTCCTGGTTTGAGGTCCTGTCGCCATCTGCTATGCCCAAAAGGTTTGAGATTGATGGGAGCGACGGCTTGTTCATATCTTCCTGCGATGTTGCTACGGCGGGGGCAGCAGGGTGCTGTTGTGGCGCCTGACGCTGACCTGCACGCCTGACGTCATGATACTGGCCTGCCATGATAGGGTGTACAGAGGCCGGATGAGATGTTCGAGACTCGTGGTATTGACTGTAGTGCGGACTGAAGTCTGGTTGGAATGTGTGTTGGCGGTAGGGTGCATATGCTGCGACTTCCATGATTTCTCAGAGTTTGTGTTTATAAATAGACAAGATGGATCCGCGCCAGTCGAGGTCTTGAATGGGTGATGGTGAAGAATAGTCTGCTATGCTCGGCAATGACGGCAGGATAGATCGAGCAATCGAGCTTTACGATATGAAGAGAATCCCGACCAGGAGATGGAGTGATGTATACACAAAGAATGCCAGGTGGTTATTGAGGATGTAGAGGAAAGAAGAAGGATGGCAAGTTGGCCCAAAGACGTCAAAACACGAATATGGCCCAAGGACATGCACTGACAGGGTACGAAATGATGCTGCCCGCTGCGTATGGGGCTAAGGAGCAGTAAGGTCAGCGCACAGAAGGTGAACAAGAGAGCTATGGTCTGTTTCTGGGGAGCGGGCAACAGTGACAGGGCAAAGCAAGATCCGGGCGGAAGCACAGAGGCAACGCAAATCTCGTGCGTGCTGGTCAGTGGTTTTAGGCGGGCAGACTTGCAGGTTGATCCCTGCGGTTAGCTTTAATCTATTCTGCTTCGACAGGTTTAGAGAGCGCAGGGACTCTACCGACTCTGCAGGGTGTGTGAGCAGAAAAAAGGTCCAAGTGCGATCTGCCCGGGCGATGCGATGGAGATCAGCAAAGCCTCCAAAAAAGCGGCGTGCATGAGATAGATTTTGGACAAGATGATGATGAAAGCACACGCACGAGGGGTTGCAAGCCTCCACTTGTCACCTACTGCTGCGAGTCCGAAGCTTACGTAGCCGGGGCCTCTTTTTTGTTCCAAAGGTTTCACATTATTGTGGAAGAGAGGTTAACCTGTGGCGTTTTAGACGTATCAGTGATGGGCGATAGCCGAAGCCCATCAAGAGAGGATCCCTTCGGCATGGCTGTAGTTTAATGATATGCACGGTCAGCTCTTCGTGGTGGTAGAAGCATTCTTTGGTAGGTTTCAGAGACAAAGTGTCGAGAAATGCACACACGGACAGCGCCCCCGACTAGCTAGTCTCTTGCGCCAGGCGTCAAACCGGCGGGACAAACGAACTTGCAGGGAGTTTGGCTTCTGCCGCCTCGCTTACGAGCAAGAAAGAGAGACTCGAGAGGACGAGCAAAAGACGTCCAAGTTCTCGGGCTCCGAGATCCAATCAGAGGCCTGACATTTCTGCCCTTGTAGGTTCCGAACCGCAGATTATTGTTGCGCGCCTCACCAGGGCAGTGCTCTACAGAATGTTGGTTTAGTGAATCGAACATGGTTTCTTATCTCTTGCATATAGATCTTCATTGGCAGATGAACCGACCAAGGCATGCCTTTGTTCTCATCGCAGAAGGCACGAATGTAGTTCTCGGAGTGTTTGGCTCGAGGGCGATCGACAACGATCCATGTCTTCTGGCGTTTCCTGTGATCGACCGACCCCCTCTCCGCTTCCAGGTGTCAGTTTCATAATTAACTTTAAGATGATGGCTTGTGGAGTTTAACGCGCGCGAGCACACACACACAACGGTTGCCCTGTGTTCGATGCAGTTGCGCATCCACTGCCGAAACGATGGTCGGCAAGAACAACAACTCGTTCCTTCGAAGGTTGCGAACAACATCTCGTGTGACCTAGCCACGTTCATCTGCTGGATATCGGCGGTCGCGTAGGTACGTACGTTGCGCTGCCGCAATGCGCCGGCCATGCAATTTGTTGCAGGTACCGGGATCTTCCCCTAGCAGTCGTCATCAACGTCTTGATCGACAAGTCGCGTGGTGGAAAGGCGATCAAGGCGATTTTCAGCAGGAGGGAATCAACAACTTTGGTTGACGGCTTTGCTATGACGACGATCAAATATCGGTTGTGTTCTCTCTACTTGGGGTACTGGTATGAGATAGGAGGATAACATTCAACTTCAATCTATGAGCAGGCATTTTCACATGTTCGACACTCCTCCTCTGTTTCGCCGGCCTCTAGAGAAGCTTGTTTCACAAAGTTCTCTCACCATTTCCGCACGAAGGACCGTTTTCTGTCAAATGTCTCAACCACAACTCGCTACTTCCGTTCAATGCGACTTGTTGCGAGAGCTGATTGAGATTACAAGTGTTTCGGGTTGATTCCTCCCTACAATCCCTGGGTTAATACTTTGCTTATTTTCTTTCTGTGCTTCAAGCCTCCCCGTGTCTCCGTACTGAATCTTGTTACGCGTACCTGTAGAAATGCACAACGTTTGTTACGGTATCGGTGACCCCCTGGTGAGAGCGTAACAGTTAATGCTTCTTTGCGGACAACTTTACCAATCTCAAGAGCACTGTACATTTATACAGGCCAAATAGATGCAGGTGCGATCGCTAGACGCGGCTGGGAGACGATATTTCGCACACGGTGAGGAGGGACTTCGAAGGGTGAGGGCATCCACAATAACTCACACCGCCGCCTCAGCCAGAACATGAGCACACGCGTAACTGTCTCCGCAAAACAGTCACACTTTCAATCAGCTGGTTCCATACTGACGAGAAGTTGAATTTCTCCGTCCCACTTGATTCTGTGGCTGTTCATGGCCGCTTGCGACTGCCTGTGATGACGGCTGGGGCGGGAATAGACATGAGTGTGGGCTCTCCATCTCTTCGTACTCGGAGCATGCACAATCGCTTAAGCAACGGATAGGTCCGAGCACCACAAGAAGGATAATAGAGTGCGCCATTTATGAGTCAGTGCCTCTGTACAACAAGTTGCGATTCTCCAGCATTCATGGGCCATGACACTACGGGCAGGCACGGGTTTCGTCCATGACAGCCTCCTCAAACAGCCCTGAGATGGACCATTTTGAGCTTCCGACCATCTCGACTCATGGTACTTGTTGAATGGGCTGCATTCTGAGCCCCTTCTGCAGCGAGTGTTCAACAGTTCAAGTCACAGGCCGCATAACGAAACAACAGAATGAAAAAGCCAATTACATTCGCTCAGATAAATTAATTGTCGGAAAACGCGTGTCACGGATGGTCTTCAGCACCCACTCCGACGTCACATTCAGCCAAACGATCCGGCTTTCCCATCTCTCGACCTACAGGGCTTCGAGATATGCTCTAATAAAGAGAAATGATTGAATCTTGCTCAGATGCCCTGAATACAGGGACAACACGAAGCAACGTCATTTTACAAAAGATTGATTGTCAACCTAGGTCATCCCCAGCCCCCCCATCATCGACAAGGAAGCGGTGGTAAGGTCGATACTCCAATCGGTCGACTCAGGACGACCCGTGACGCCGTGGATATGGAACGCCGTCAGCTAGTGTCGAGGACATTGATGCACCGGATCGGGTGGTCCCCCCCATCATCTGCCATTCTGCCTCGGCGATACATTTGTGGCCCCCGCTGTTGGCTCGGGTCCGACCTAACAAGTGTGCAGATGTCATGCATGATAGATGCAAACGGCTATCCGAAAATGGGGTGCGATCCTGCCTCTGGTCGCAGCGGTAGCAGCGACTGTTCCTTGTAAGTCTGCTCCTGCAGAGGCGAGCATGCATTTTGCAGTCTAACAGCAATCTGATATCACAAGTCCATCTCTAACAGCCACACACACCGCCTCCAATAGTGCAGTCAGTACATAATATGTACTGGACTCGTGGGTCCATGGGCACGTACAGGGCAGGGTGGCAGGGCAATGTCTCGGACATGGGTCTGACTCAAACACACAACTGCTAAATCTAGACAAAATGTCTCTGGTTCCAATACTGGTTTCCCTAGTGAACTTGACGCGCTGAGCTGTTCGTACCTTGACTGTCCCAGGACGATGGTACCGTGGTGCCTTGGGCTTTGTGATGAAAATATCGGTCTGCATTGCAGGACGAGGAGACGAATGAGTGTCTGATCTCGTTGCTTCTCGGTAACGCATCTGCCCTCGATCCTCACTTGTCCGCTCCCGGGATCACTCGTCGATCACCCGTGTATCTTTTTTAGACTTCGTCTACAGACGCCGAACGGCAGTTGAAACCTCATACTGTCACACATCAAGAAGAACGACTTGTTAACAACAACGTCGTTTGATCAACAAAACCTACAGGATATACTCGAAATCGCCTGCCGCAGAAGCAGAGCTCCCCACAAGTGGTCGACGAGCGCCGTCTTGTGGCAAAGTTCGGGCTGAACGTGAGGAGGCATTCGCCCTGGTAAGGATAAGCCTCAGAGCTGTAGCCAGCAATGCCACCAACGCCATGAAGTCAGCACATATAGCGTGTCCTCTCGTATAACTTGGAGCGTCAGAATCAGGGTAAAGTCGCGTACCAACAAGAGGACCGAGTTGACCTATAACGTTCAGAAGTGCGACGTTGCTGCCACGTCCTTCTTCGCTTTGTTGGTTATTAACAGTCCAGACAATCACGGTCGTGACTGCACTGAAGAAGCCAGCAGTGATGGGGAAGATGCATAAGTACTGTGCTGATGTTGAAAGATGCATCGTAGGTGCAAGAGCGAGCAACATGTAGCCAACCATCGCCAAGACTGCATGAACGATTATAGGTGTCGAACGAGACTGTAGCCGGTCGGAGACGAATGAGGTGACAAGGACAACAACAAAGGCGAAAAGGTGTGGTGGTGCAGCCAAGCCTTGTGCTTGGACGGCCGAGTAACCCATACTAGAACTAGTCAGCTAAGTATTGAGCATGATACTCAGTGTGCTTACTTTTGAATGATTATTGGTGCGAACACTGGCATTGAGGAGAAAGCAACATTTAATGAAAAGAAGCAGCCTGCGGTCATGTAGCTCTTCGGATCACACAAAGTCCTGCGTACTGCAGACCAGTCGAATCTTTTCTTTCGCCCGTGTCCAGCAATTTGAGCGTGAGAGGTGCTCTCTTGCTTCCGCAAACGCAACGTCGCTATTTCTCGTTCTCTGGTCGAGAGCCATGGGGAAGTCGATGGCGAGTCTGGGATGATATACCAAGCCCACACGGCAACGAGTATGCTTGGAAACCCTTCAATGATGAACAACAGTCGCCAGCTGTCAATCGCAGTATGGTTGCCAAGTTTGACAATAGCAAATGCCAAAGTGCTGGCAAAACTGCTGGCCAGCGGTGCTGCAGAGATGAACAATCCAGTCCGGAATGCGAGCTCATCCCTCTTGTAGAAGAAAGACAGATAGAAGGGTACTCCTGGGCCAAACGCAGCTTCGGAGACTCCAAGCAGTATCCTCAAGACCAAGATCGTTCCAAACCCTGTGCTAACGCTTTGCAAAGAGGCAAGACAGCCCCAAGCGAGGACACAAATCGAGATATATGCATGGGGTGGAAAAACTTTGTACCTAAACCCATAAAATTAGTCCTGTAGTAATGTTTATTGTGATCCGACCATAAATTCTACAGTGTCGTGCATAATGGTTCTTTCTGTAGTGGCTCAGGGGGTGACCCTGACAGCCTGAGATAGAGAGACAAATTGATCGTTGGGAAGGAGCGACCGGCTCAAGTATAGAGAGAGACTTACAGTAAGGTCATCCATTCAAAACAGATATAAGAGATATAAAATCCAGTAAGTAGCCATTCAAACTGGTTTGGGCTAAGTTCCAGGCTTTTCGACATGCCCGCAACCCTAGCGTTGCCAATATCTACACGATCAGCAACTATTCGACCCAAAATGTTTAACGAAGACGTACTTGAGCGATCCAAGAATGAAAGCATGTACAAAAGAGCCAGGAAAAGGACGAGACGGGTGTCTAGTTTCCTGAGTAATGACTTCTCTTCGTCAGGGGTAAATAATTCCCAATCCTGCACACTAGACTTGTCGTCTTCATCATCTTCGTCATGTTCCTCTTCTTTCTCGCTGCATGGTTCGCCTTGGGATTTCAGAGAGCGCCCAGATGGCAGATCGTTCAATTGTATATCGTCTTTTCGCTCTGCGTAGTTGTCCTGGTAATTGAGGGGTAACCCCTGTGATACCATTGTGTGTTAGGCAATGTCGTTCAACTGAATATGATTGGTCCTAGATTTTGTGAGGGACAGTATTCTAGATAGATTTCCCGATATTGTCAATGGTAAATGTCTTTGCACAAAATCGAGTTGTTAAGTGTAGTAGTTGGATGTTCTGTCCCTGGATCCGTGCGGTCGACTCGGGGGAGCGGGAACGTACCGTCTTCAGCCCCCTCCATGTCAAGATGCAAAGTCACTCAACATCAAATTATTACTTTGAAACACTTCGTTGTACGATTCATAACGCTTATCTAATCGATGATATAGGGCTTCACCCCTGACCCAAACAGAAGGTGTGGTTTCCTCTCTGCCACGTCGAGGATTGTTTGAGCAAAGACCGAGTTGGCCCAAGCAAACCAGCTGCCTGAGAAAACAATCAGCGGGTTTCGCAAGTAGGTGCGAGTCAGACTGCTTACGAGTATAATCTCTTCCACGTTCAACATGCACGCTTTCATGTACTAGACCCAGATGACTGACGCGTTTAACGGCAGCAAGAGCATCCTCAATCTCTTCATCATCGTCCGAGGTCATTGCCTGCACCAACAGACTCATGGGCCAAGCGTTCTGCAGACCTATGTGAGGACCACCGATGCCTTTGAACGCTTTACCAGAAAGATAGTACGGGTTACCGTTCTTTTCAAGTATCATGCGACGGGTGTTCTGATACGTCTTGTCGTCTCTTGATACGAAACCAAGCAATGGTAGGGCAAGCAACGATGGCAGATTAGCGTCGTCCATGATGATAGAAGAACCATAGCCATCGACTTCGAAAGCGAACACGGAGCCATATTTCTTGTGCGAAACGACACCATGTTCCCATACACCTTCCTCGATCGCAGCTCCGCGCGCCTTCAAATCCTCGGCGAGCTTGAGTTTGCCAGCTTTTGCCAGCATGGCCGAAGCTCGCTTCAGTTCAACAGCCATCATAGCATTTGCTGGGATAAAGAAGCCAAGAATAGTGGCATCATCGCTAGGACGGAAAGCACTCCTCACGAGTCCAGTACCATGGTTCAATGGGTTGCCGTTGCCAGACAAGCTGAGAGTTTCCGTGCCTGCATCTGTACGGCGTCTGAAGGTGTACTCGTTGTGCTGGAAAGCACCAGTTTTGGGATCGAAGGTGGGTTTGGCCTGCTCGTCTAGCAGCGCAAGCAATGTGTCCAAAGCTGCATACCATCTCGAGGTCAAGAAAGCAGTAGATCCGGTGTGGTCGTAGAACTGGTTGGACAAGGAAAGGAAATGCGCAACAGAGTCCAACTCGTACTTGCACTCAAAGACATTTGACGGCTCATATGCTGGATGGACGACATCTTCCTGACCATTGTTGGATGCAGCGAGGCGGCTGGGGGGCGGCGGTTGGAAGGCGTTGCAGTATGGCGATTCGATAACGTACTCGGCTTGGGTGTTGATGGCACCGAGTATTAGCATCTCTATAGCCTTGTCCTTCTTGGCCAGCCTTTGATATTGGGCTAGCTGGTTGGTCGAGTCTCGAAGCCATTCGGCATTGATGTCGCCAGTGACTATGAAACTTTGTGGTCCCTGCCATGCGCCATCACTGCTCTTGTAGGTCGGCTTCTCGGTGCCGTCGACGTGCCATCTTACTGTCGTATCGAGAGTGTTGGGGAAAGCATTCTCGAATATCCTAGCCAGATCCTTGTCCGTCATCTTCTCGTTCATGTCGTCAATGATCTGCTCCACCAAGTCTGATTCGAAGGTGCGGCATAGAGCAGCCGGGCGCTGGAAGGGGAGCGACATGGGACCTTCGGAGAAGGGTGGACTAGCACGTGGTAAGCAACGGTATGCGCCAACCCAGAGAAGACACGTACTGTGGGAACCTCGCATAGTGCTCGTATGCCGGACATGCTGCAAGTAGCTTTGCTCTTTCTTGGGGGCTCTTGAGTGGTCGCTGAGCATCCTTTGCATGTGTGGTCTCTCCGACAGCGAGGCAGACGCCTGTCAAGGCAAGAAGGGTGATGGGCGACAACATGATGGCTATGCCGAGATGGCCAGTCCACGCCGAGCGAGCTGAGAGATGTGCGTGTCGATGAAGCAAAGGGACGGTGAGCTGCCTGGTCGGGGTCACGAGCTCATTCTGGTGCGTCTCTAGGGGATTGGTGACAGTTCGATTTGGATCACTACACTTGCGATGCCTTGGTGTTTGCTAATCAATCGCGTTGTTCATTGAAGCATCACGTCGCCAAAACTCCGCGGCTCGGCAGCCAGGTGCAGCGTCTCGTACGACTGACATCACTTTTCAGATGCACTTTCAGGCGGGAAATCACACTGTGATGAGAGACGTTATTCATTACTATAATACATGCTATCTATGATGCTGTTCTTCTTTATCCAAACAATCGCCAGGTGGCATTGGAGATAACGCCTTGTTATACACAACAATGTCTACTCTCCACGCTTCTGCAACCTCCCAGCTTCCGGACTGGTCGTTGCAGCGTCGTGTGTCAGGTTGACCTCATCCATGTCTGAAGTATTTGAGCTGACAACATCAGTCTCTTGCAGTTCTGCAGGGATAGCTGGAGATGTTTGTTCATCAGAGTCTCCTGCCTTTGGGGGCAAGTCTTCAGCCACGTCCGAGCCCATAGTCTGCTCTTGCATGGTAGCGACATCATCACTGGCACATCTCTCAGCTGGGTCCATGATTTCGAGATCAGTCTCGCCGGCAAACTGGTCACCTCCGGCCGTGACGCTGGTTTGCTGATCAAGGTCTGTAGGTACTTCAGACTCTTCGTCCTCAGCCTCCAGCATGAGCTCTCTTCGGAAGTCTTGCATCAGCGACTTCTCTCGTGCAACCTTGATCTTCCTCCTCTGGTTCTCAGTAAAGGAGAACTGATGGAGGACTTGCTCAATCTTCTCTTCTACAAGACCCTTGACATGGAAAGCCAGTGGACGCGTGGAGAAGATTCCTGCAAATCTGTAGCTTAGCCACAGGTATGCAACGACAGCCTTGTGCAACTGCTCGAGTTGGCGAAGGTAATCTCTTTTCGGCGACATCTCCAGCTCCAGGACTTCAAGGGGCATCTCTGCAATATCGTAAAGAGCACCACCACTCTGCTGTTCGATACAACGTGCAAAGGCTGGCATAAGTCTACTGTTTAGCTCCTTGTCGCTCTTGGATGCGGGACAAGCACAGAGGATATTTCGATCTGTTGTGGTTAATCCTTGAATTGGTTCGATCAAATCCGCGAGCCAAAGCTGATCTCTCAAGCCACAAAGGTGAAATCTTGAGTGCATCTGGGAAAGCTCATGCAGCCGCATGAGGATATATGAGAAGGGCGTTCCAGGAGGGAAATATGAAGCGAAACGTTCGACGATAGGTGCAGGAGGGAAAAGACCTGCGGAGCGAATCGGTTCGGGTTCTTCCTTCATCGCTTTGGCAATGACAGGGAAGTCGAAGTCTTCAAGCGTAGTCACGAGGCCCAACGTCGCATCCTCAGATTTCGGAGGCTCCTTCCCAGCTTCGGCAATCTGTGAGGATGATTCAATGTCAGGTTGCGACCTGGTGTCTTGGGCGGATGCCTCAATAGATGGTGAGACCTCAGCATTGGCTTCCGTAGATTGTGAAGCCTCGGCAGGAGCCTCTATGATGTGCTCTTTTCCAGGTTCTGACTCTCCTTTTGCCTCTGCAAGACTCTGAGCGGCTGCCTCCTCGGAGGCCTTGTTTGCCTGATAGGCACTCTTATAGCGACCGGCACGTCCAGCAATTTGCTTGATGTCTGGGGTAACCAGAGTTCTTTGACGGAAACCATCGAATTTGGCCGAAGACTCGAAAATGACACGTTTAATACTCAGGTTGAGACCCATACCAATAGCATCACTAGCAACTAGGAAGTCGTAGTCGTTGTCGGGATCGTTGAACAAGCGTGCTTGTTGGGCTCTGGTCTCAGGTGGTAAACTGCCATATACGGTAGCAACCTTTCTTCCAGTAGTCTGTTCGATCTGTTTTCGAAGGGCGTGGATGCCCATGACACTAAAACTGACAATGCAGTCACCCTTTCGCAGCTTCTTCAAGTTGCCTTGCAAACTCTTGTCGGCCATTTGCAAAGGACTCAGACGCTCATACTCGTGAACGATGAGCTTCTCACCAATCGAGGCGCACAATTCACGGATCAAGGGGACAGTACGGGTCTCGCCACACAAGTGAACCTCGCGAGCCTTGACACCAAGAACAGCTTGGGTCCAGGCCCAACCTCGCTCGGCATTTCCTATCATTTGGATTTCATCGATAACGGCAACATCGACGTCCTTGTTGAGAGGCATCATTTCGACAGTGCAGCTTGTTAGGTCGCTGGTCAAGGAGTCATTGGGGGCACGCTTTTCCTCTCCGGTGACAAGCATGCACTGCTTGCCCTTTGCATTGAGTCTTGTAAAAACCTCATGAGCAAGCAGACGTAGAGGACCGGCGTAGACACCAGTCTTGGCCTGCTCCAAGCGTTGTAAAGCGTGGTAGGTCTTGCCAGAGTTGGTCGGGCCGACGTGGAGATGGATGGTTCGGTGGACGGTGCGGGTAGCGGGATACCATTCGGTAGGGTAGCGCAAGTCGGCAAGGGCCTTCTGGTTACGAATGTCGGAAGGGGTGAAGCGAGCGCTTGTAACATGGTTGTAGAAGGCATATTTGATGCGATCATCCAAGCTGCCGGCACCTCTTTCAAACCAGGAGTCGCGTAGGGCCTGGTGTTCCTTTCTCCTTTCAACAGCCAGGGGCTGGGTGGACTCTTTGTCGCCAGGATTGAAAATGTTGTGTGTGAAGACCCTCCATGTTTCTCTAAAGGCGCCTTCGCTGTCCAGCTTCTGACCTATGGGAGTGGCTTGTAGTTCGGGGCGCAGCGTGTCGAGATGTTCTCTCAGGACGTCGGAGAACTTTTGCCTGGTACGGGCGACCTCTTTGCGTATGAGAGGGCGCTTGCCATTTGAGGAGATGTTTTTTCTGAAGGGAGGAGCCTCTCGGAGGAAGTGGCGGGTGGTGGAGAAGTTGCGCCACGGGATTGAGCGGCGGGACAGCAGAGAGTGCGAGTGCGAGTGCGAGGCACCAAAGACCAGTCTGCCTGCTCGGCGAGTCGATGCGAGCATCACCTCGGGAAGGGCAAAGGTATAACAGCAAAGGCGAAAGCGGCGGCTTACAGAAAAAGTACCTTGGCTCTCTCTCGTCGCACAAATATTGATGCCATGGCTGCCGGCACACGGTCGAGAGCGGCTTGGCGTGCCTCATCTCCGCATCTCGCCCTGTCAAGCACAAGCACAAGCACCAGCACAAGCATCGAGCAACAAGCTGGTCACCGTCGCTCCTTGTTCTTGATCAGTTTCCTACAAAGACGCTCTTTCCAGCATGGGCGTCTCCATCATAGACGCCCAGCGCGACAGTGAGTCTCTCGGTCTGCTTTCACAATACTCTGTCTGACCATGACCTGGCAGTCATTCTAAATGTGATCCGCTCCACCACCCAGGGCCAAGTACGTCCATGCAACCACTGAACATGTCGCCAATCGGCCGACTAAACCGTCTGAATAGTGGAAAGTCCTGGTACTCGACGACACGAGCAAGAAGCTGCTCGACAATGTCCTACACGCCGATGACATCCTCAACGAGAGCATCACCAGTATGCCCTCCCCTGACAAGGTCCACGACGACGCTCTCTTCCTGACACATGCCGCGCATAGACATTGAAAAGATCGAGGACCGCCGTCCAAAGAACCCTGATGTCGACGCCATCTACCTAATCTCTCCCCAAACCCACATCGTCGACTGTGTCATGGCCGATCTGGAAAGGCGACGCTATAGAAAGACAAACCTGATCTGGACCTCGTTACTCCCACCACACATGAAAGAGCGTTTGGACAAGTCTGCTGTTGCCCGCGAACAGATCACCATCTTCCGCGTACTCAACATCGACTTCTTCCCTCGCGAGTCCCACCTTGTCACTTTCAGAGACCCGTGGAGTTTCCCCATCCTATTCCACCCCGCCTGCAACAACCTCATCCGTCAGCACATGGAAGACCTTGCCCAGAAGATCGTCGGTGTGTGTGTAGCTCTAGGCGAGTTTCCCGACATCAGATACTACCGCCCGCGTACTCCTACCCATGAAGCCAGTGTACTTTGCTCTCACCTAGCTCGCTTCGTCCAGGAAGAGCTCAATCTATATGCCAACTTCCACAAAGACTTTCCTCCACCAAGCAATCGTCCTCGCGCAACCCTGTATATTACTGACAGATCCATGGACGTTTTTGCTCCTTTACTTCACGAGTTCACCTACCAGGCAATGGCTCACGACCTGCTCCCTATCCGCGAAGGAGACAAGATCACTTACAAAACCATCGTCAACCAAGGCGCTCCAAAGCAGGAAGAAAAGGATTACGAAATTTCGGAAAAGGATCGCATTTGGGTTGAAAACCGCCATCTTCACATGAAGGATACCATCGAAAAGCTCATGGGCGACTTCCAAAAGTTCATTGATGAGAATCCTCACTTCACCAAAGAGAGCGACCCTAGTGGTATGAACGGTCTTAATACTATCAAGGACATGCTGGCTGGGCTCCCGCAATTTGAAGAAATGAAGGGAGCTTACTCTTTGCACCTCGGTATGGCCCAAGAATGCATGGATCTCTTCCAACGTCACAAACTCCCGGACATGGCTTCAGTGGAGCAGGTATGTACAAATCGTTCTTGCCAACGTCCTCGATTGATTCAATCATCAGATTCTGGCCACCGGTCTCGATGAGGATTACCGGAAACCGAAACATGTAACGGATCAGGTCGTGAGAACTCTGGACGACGATGCTATTGTTATGCCGGACAGGCTCCGGTTGATTGCGCTTTATCTGATCTACAAGGATGGTCTACTTCCTGCAGATCTCATCAAACTCTTGCTTCATGCTCAGCTGCCTCCTCAACATGCTGAGATGTTGCACAACTTTGGCCTCTTGGGAGTTCGAACATCGAGAAATTTGAAGGATTCGCGCCCTCCACCTATCCCACTATTCCCTCAGAAGCCGCCACCGACCACGGTTCAAGAAGAGTATGCTCTGAGTCGCTTCGAAACAGCTCTCCAACGGCTGTTGACAAATCATGCAACCAACACTGTCGATGCCACTGTGTTTCCCTACATTAAGCCGCCAATCGAGCTTGGTGACAACGATATTGGTCCTGCACCCACTTCTCTACGATCTGCCAAGCCGACTTGGGCAAAGGCAAAATCGTCGACTACTGAACCCCGGCAAAGAGTCATTGTGTTCATGGCAGGTGGTGCGACATACTCGGAGAGTCGAGTTTGCTATGACATGACGCGACAGAGCAACAAGGAGGTGTTCCTGCTTACCAGCCACATGCTCACACCAGCATTCTTCATTCGACAGGTGGGAGATCTCAGTACAGATAAGCGCAAGCTAGGCATACCTGCCGAACAACCACCTAAGCAGGCCCCGGCTCACTTGTTCGAGCGTGACGAGCCACCACCAGCACCTCGGCCAGTCCAGGCCCCTCTCAAACCTGCTGCGCCAGCTCAGCCGCCTGCCCAGGCCATGAGCAACATGAGCCTCAACTCAAAGCAACCGAACGGGGCAGCGACAGCAGCACCCGCGCCGAGTTCATCAAAGCTCCAAAAGGATCCCGAGAAGAAGAAACGACACTTCTTCTCGAGCAAACGATGAAGGAAGCTCTTTCTTGACAATGTTAGCGTAGCATTAGGAGGCGTTCGGGGACAAGCTGTCGACACTCGTGCAACTTTTATATTCCTGTAAATTCTTTTCGACGATAGGAAGAGCGCAGGCGCTTGTCGGGTAGAAGGAGGCTTTGCAAGGAATCAGCGCAGCGTCCGGAAGCAATGTACTAAACATCTTAATTAATTGCAAGTATATAAAGAAGCCTTTCCCTATGAGTGTCTTTTGAGGTTGCTGGGTTGCTTGCTTGATCAGCCGGCTTGTATTGAGCGCGTCTACTGTAACAACCGTGATGGCAATGCAAATCATGTGACGCAATGCTCAAAGCTGCCACACGGAGTGTGAAGCTTGCCCGTCTTTCTACCTTGACATCGTCACCCACCGTCGAGTCAAGAAGAACAACAACAGTCACAAGACTCCAACATGGCATCAACACAGCAAGAGAAGGCGGATCCCCATGGACCGACCGCGCCTGCTGCTGCTTCAGCAAGCAAGTCGTTCGTTCCGTTAGGTGAGGAAAGAAGCGCGACTGATCCATGACACCACGGCCGCGCATCACGACTGACGTTTGACAGAGAACAATCCCGAGGTAATGAGCTCGCTGCTACACAAACTCGGTCTCTCATCACAGCTCGCCTTTCACGACGTCTTCAGCATCGACGAGCCCGAACTGCTTGCCTTTGTGCCCCGCCCAGCATGTGCACTCCTCCTAGTCTTCCCCGTCAGCGACACGTACGAAACATTCCGTCGCAGTGAAGACCGTGACAAGGCAGAGTACGAAGGCTCCGGCCCTAACGAGGAGGTTGTGTGGTACAAACAGACCATTGGCAATGCTTGCGGCTTGATTGGCGTTCTCCACGCCGTGAGCAATGGTCCGGCGCGCGACTTCATCACTCCCGACTCGGATCTGGCAAAGCTTCTCCAAGATGCCATCAATCTCAAGCCTGCCCAGCGTGCTGACCTGCTGTACGAGTCGCAAGCCCTTGAAAGCGCCCATTCAGCCGCAGCCACGGTCGGTGATACTGCTGCTCCTTCAGCAGAGGACAACGTTGATTTGCACTATGTCTGCTTTGTCAAATCGTCCGCCAACCGCCTCTGGGAGATGGATGGTCGTCGTAAGGGTCCACTCGATAGAGGCGTCCTGTCCCCAGACGAAGACGTTCTGAGTGATAACGCTCTCAACATGGGCGTCCGCAGTTTCCTTCAACGAGAGACTGAGGCTGGAGGTGGTGATTTGCGTTTTAGTCTCATTGCCCTCTCGCAATCGCTTGACTGAAGCACTGCTGAAATTTCCGGACATAAGGGCATAGAAGCCTCACAAGGGTTGCTTGGTTCACGAAAACGGTCACCACGTGTTTGTGGATCCAGACCTCCTTCTTCACGATTCATGAGGTATTCAAGCTAGGGATGCGGCCGGCACGATGGACCGTTTGGCACACAAAGCCTGAATCCAAACAATGACAAGCCCAAAAGAGAATGCATTCCTCTGCACCACCGAAGCCTGCAATCCGATATGAGGCATGCGGCAAAACGCCCATGAAGGATATCAGTGCAAGTGCCGATAACCGTCTAAAACTTCCCCGAAGAATGGTATGAACTGAAATCTTGAGCTCCCTTAAGGTTGCTTTCAGCAAATCTTCTTCTCCTCTCCTTTTCTCCTTTCTTGACTCTTTGTGCCGTCTGCAAACGGGTTTGTGTGAGGACCGAATGATAACCACATGGGCACGTTGGCTTGTCTCGCATACAACAAACCCGTTTCTATACCAAGAGCTCGAAGCTGCTTGATCTGTCTCTTGTTTTGTTCTTCTTGCTCGTGTCACCAACGGCCTGTCTTTGTGTGTTTATTCGAGTCAGGAGACGCCGGCCAGCAAGCACGTCTAGAACAGAAATCTGGTCGCCTATGTGTGCTTTTTCGGTCATAATTTTATTGAACGTTGATGCCGTTACGGTTGGAGCGGGAGCATTCGACAGCAGCAACTCACGGTCTTGTCAAAACAGTCTCGATCGGCAGAACTATCTAGGAAACATAAATGGACTTGGCAACGGCCATTGGAGATGACTTCAGTCAACTCAGACAATCACTCTCTTTGAGCGAGCACGCCCTTTTCTCCCTTGCTCCATTTTTTATACAGCATTTCTTCCATGCCCCGCGTGGTGAACTGTCCTTGGTCAAATCGCAGCGAAGTGTAGCCAACATGGGTCTCGGCGGCCATCTCGAGGACCCGTCGAAAATCATATCGCACGAATGGAGTCGAGCAATCCGAATCGTCGCGACGATATCTTCTAGCTTCAGTGTCATTGGTACATTGATGACCATCTACTGGTTTTTCATGATGCGAAGGAACTTCAGACGCAAGTAAGTCGTGGGCTTTCTCTCTGCACCATGCAGGAAAGAAGTGACTAAACAACACCCAGTCTAATTCTGTATCTCGTCGTGGCCGACTTCTTCAAATCATTATGGTACATAAGCTTTTCGGGTGTCTCTCTTCATCGTGGCTCAATCGATACACACTCGTCTTTCTGTCAAGGGTTTGGCTTCTTGTTACAGGCCTCAACCATGGCTTGTGGTACGTCTTGTCTCCCTCATTTTTGTCCCGAGTCTTGTACTGATGCTGTCAATAGACTATGCAATCTTCGTCATGTCGTTGCACATGCACCTCCAAATCTTTAGCACAGGTAGTAAGATATTTGGTCATGATGTTCTGTATCGGTTCAGGCACACCGTCATGGGTGGATGGTTTGTATTTCCTTTCCTATGCGCCGTCCTCGCCTTCATCCAAGGACGCGAAGGATACATTGCACAAGGCCCTTTTTGCACTCTGCCCATTCGTCCTTATTGGTACCGACTTGCATTGCAATGGATCCCTAGGTACCTTATCTGGCTATACATCATGTTTGTAGCCTTCCGCATCTACCTGCATGTCGGTCAAGGCTTCAAGATCTTTGCCCGCGAGGACGACAAGGACTCAAGCACTGGAACCAATGGATACGGAGAAAGTCTCGGAACCATGCCCGGAGAAGAAACACAAGACTTGCGTGTGGCGAAGAAGAGAGGGCCCAATGCCGGTGAACTGCAAGATCTTTCTAATCTTACCGAAAGCAAAACTGCAAGCAGTCAGGCTCCTACGAGCAGCTCTAGCCAAGGCAGCCAGTCCACTTGGCCGGCTTCTCTCAACTCATCGGCCGAAGGCTTCAAGGTGCACTCAGCAAACCAGTCACGACGAAGCAGTCACATCGTCATCTTTACCGATGGAACCACCCAGCACGAACTCCTTCAAGTGCCTCCGGAAGTCAAGGTGCAGAGACAATCCGTATCGAGCATCGCATCATGGAGAACCTCAGCCGACATGACCGCCGCAGCAGGTGCTCAATCAGTCAATCTCGCACCCATCGAGGAAGGCCATCAAGTGACAAGCGGGG
>Ga0181472_100006_pt1 | contig 20907 bp, 9 predicted proteins | sample In1P11_FD_119087 | JGI IMG/M metagenome (GOLD analysis project Ga0181472, IMG submission 119087) | Clean room microbial communities from NASA Spacecraft Assembly Facility at Jet Propulsion Laboratory, Pasadena, California, USA -... ...
TATATTAAAAATAAGGATGACATTTCTATTATCCTATTCACTATATTTAAATGTAGAACAAATATTCAGATATAGATATATTTATAAACATATAACACATGTTTTGTGCATATTATAAGTAGTTTTAAAAGAGTATAGTTTAATTGGTAAAATAGGAAGCTTCAAACTTCAAATTTCCAGTTCAAGTCTGGATGCTCTTGTAGTAATAGGATATTTTATGTTTATTAGACCTAAATAAATAAAAAATAAGTTTATTCATATGTATTAAGTAACATATAAATAATCATATATTATATATTATTTTAAATACTCGTAAATTATTTTAAATACTCCAAATTATTTTTTTTCTAGTCTATGTTTTATATTTAATACTAAAATGTTCTTAAAGGGTAGATATTTTATAAAACTTTTAAAGTTAGATTACTTTTTTCAAAAATTAAACTTTTTATAGTAAAGATTCAGTTTATAAATTCATTTTATATAGTATTTTTTGTATATAACTAAGGTTCCTTAGCTTAATAGGTAAAGCGCATTTTTGATAAGGATGTGATCGACGTTCAATTCGTTGAGGAATCAATAAAGTGCATTAGTTAAATAGGTATAACAACATGCTACGGACATGTTTTTACAAGTTCGAGTCTTGTATGCACTTATATCTTGAAAATGAAAAAGAATCAAGCATGTATTAGTAAACAGAATTTGTTTTAATATTTAGCCTTATTTGTATAAAGAATTGTATTTTATAAAGAATGCTATAATATAAACAATCGTATTTTATAAAGAATTCTGTTTAGTAAAGAGTTGCATTTAAATAATGTTATAGAATAAAATCCTATATAGTGAAATTTTATACAAAATTATATTTTAAGTTCTGGCCACAAAAAAGAGGGGGGGGTATTACTATAATTCTATTAAAATATAATCTATAGAAAAAAAAATACTTTTTAATAGATTCATTTTTATTTATATATTCCTTTATATTAATAAATTTATTTTTATTAGTAGATTCTTTTTTTTTAGATTCCCTTTTATAGATTCCTTTATTAATAGACTTTTTTGTTAATAGATTCCTTTTTTATAGATTCTCTTTTATAAATTACTTTTTAATAGTTGATTTGTATATGTCTAAATGTTTCTATAAATAATATAATTTCAAAGAAACATTTATTTTCAAATGTTATAATATTTGCTGTTAATCTTAAATTCTTGAAATATAAATATTAAAACATAAATTATTAAAGGATCAATTGTTTTAAAATAAAGACATAACCCTTTAAACCTGATAAAAAGAGAATTGACTGAGTGGCTTAAAGTGATAAGCTTGAAACTTATTTGGTTAAAAACCACATCCGTTCGAATCGGATATTCTCTGTTATATTTTATAAATATAAAATAATTGGCAAAATTTAAGCAACAAGTAATTAAGTAATAGATTGTATTTAAACAAAAGGTAGAAAAGCAATAGGTAATAAACCAATAGACAATGTTTAATTAATAAATAATGTTTAATTAATAGGTTATGTTTAACTAATAATATTTAATAGGTGATAAAGTAATAGATAATTTTTAAGAAATCTAAATAAAATATGTAAATATTCATTTAAATAAATTTATAAAACATAAATTCTAAAAAAATCTAAAAAAAGATCTAAATAAATAAGCTCTAATTGTAAAGGTCTAAAGAATATGTTTTTAAACCAATGAAATCTAAATGTAAAAATATAAACATAGAATATCTAAATATGAAATAGCTAAATAAAAGCTAAATAAATTAGATTATAAACAGGTTAGAGCCGGGTTGGTTAGGCGCCTCATTTGGGTTGAGGAATAGTTATGTTCGAATCATAATAACCTGATATAGTTTTAATAATTATATATAGGAATACTTAGTAATGTATTTGATATGTAATGTATTATTTCATAAAATTAATATCTTTCTATAATTTAAGTATTAATTTTATGGTAAGTATATAAAGAGACTATTGGGCAAGGCAGGCTGTATATTAAATGAATAAAATTTTCTCAGTAAACTAAATTTCTTAGTTTTTTTGAAATGTAAAAAACGAAGTGAATTGAAGTATCTTATTAGCTTCAGGAAAAAAAATCAAATGAGATTCTATTAGTAGTGTGAATGAAACTAGATTAAAGGCTTTAAAGTAAAATGGTTAATCTGTTTGAATAAAGGGGAACCTTCCTCTAAGCCTAAATATAATATACAAGCGATAGAATAAAGTACTGTGAAGGAAAAACATGAAGTGGAGATCTCTACAACAGTAGTCTTATAAGCAGCTCAAGTTAAGTTTAATAAACATATGAGAGCGTACCTTTTGTATAATGGGTCAGCAAGTTCTAATTAGATGCAAGCGGACAACGAATATCTATAGCGAAAGTTAGTACCTATGTAGACGGCTTCTAGGTTAAGCCTGGTTATATGGACCCTACTAGATTAAGTTTGAAGGGAACGCGACTAGGTATAATTTGCACTGCAAATATGTATAACATTTCCGCCTAGATAATCCAATTATTAATTAATGAATAAGTATCTAACTAGAGACCCGAAGAGTAGTGATCTTACTATGATCAGGCTTATAAAAGGCCGAATGGGTTATCGTTGTAAAGATATCCAAAGAATCATGGTAAGTTAGTGAAAGACAATACTGACTACTATAGCTGGTTTTCCGCGAAACATATGTAAGTATGTAGTTTTAAAATACATCATAGCAGGTACAGAACTGTAATCTCGGACAAATAGTGCATTATTATCCTCTTTAGATTATTTAATCTTTTTTGCTGGTAATGCCTTGTGCATATGGGGGGGTCGTGAAGACTCTATTCGCGAGTATTTGCTCTCGGAAGGGCAATGATGAGTATTGAACTATCAGACATTTAACGATAAGGTTGTGTGTCAAAAGGGAAACAGCCCAGAACAAGTGTTTAAGGTTCCAAAGTTTTTGTTAAGTGAAAGTAAGGAAGTATTTATATAATACAACCAGGAAATAGGCTTAGAAGCGGCCATTTTTTAAAGACCTCGTAACAGAGCACTGGTTCAACAGGTTAGTTATTAATTAACTTTATTAGTTAAAAGCGCCGAAGATATAGCGGATCTAAACAAAACACCGACACCTTGTCCATAATAAAAAGTTTAATCTTATACTAGAATTAAACTACAATTAAACTAGAATTAATTTGAAACTAGAAATATAGTGAATAGGATAATAGAAATGTCATCCTTATTTTTAATATACTTAAATACTATTTAAGTGTTATTTATGGGGTAGCGGAACATTGGGTAAATTGGAGGAATTAGAAAAGTTTTTAATTTTTTTAAAGATAGGAAATATTTTTTTACCAAAGGGAATATTCTCTACATCCGAAGTGGTGTAAATACAATATCCCAAGTGATAATGCTGACACAAGTAACGAAAAGGACGCGTCCCGCCTTAAGCTTATGGTATACCCACCCTGATTTAAGTAACATAAACCAAAAAACTAAAGAGATGGTGGAGGTTGCTACAGGGTATGTTATACGGTCTCTAAATTAAACCTAAAGGATATAATGATGAGAAGTATATGCAACATAAAGTAGGTGCTTATTTACAGGAAAATTTGTTTTTAAAAGAAATACAATATGTTTTTTAAAAAACTCTTTTTTAAGAAATAGATGTGTTTAATAATAGTTATATACTTAATGTAATATAGATTTAATAATTCAAAGAATAAGTCTTTCAAAATAAATTAGGCTTATTGTGGTCTACTTTTTCTTATGTTTAGAGAAAATATTGAAAAATTATCTATGAAGATGTTATATTAATTATATTTGTTAATTTTTAGTAAATAAATTTCCTGTAAGAAAAAAGCACCTGAGTACTATGTTCTGGAAAATATTATACAATAGTATACAATACTATATAGACGAGATAGCCTATAAGGTTAATTATTTTTGTGTGAACAAAAACACATGAAAGTAAGTATTCGTTTGTCACCGTACCTAAAAACTACCACAAGTAAGCTAGTAGAGAATACGAAGGCGTTTGAGCTAACAATAATTAAGGAACTCGGCAAATTGACACCGTAACTGAGGGAGAAGGTGTGCCATTCCTACTGATTAATATCAGGCTAGGAAGAGGAGACATAAAATGGTGTTGCACGACTGTTTAATTAAAACACAGCACTTTGCGTAAGATGTAAATCAATGTATAGAGTGCGCTATCTGCCCAATGATGGCTGGTTAACGGATTTTCTTAGTCGATACATAGGCTAGGTTTTGAAGGAACCCCCATTTAATGGCGGCCTTACCTATAAGGGTCCTAAGGTAGCAAAATACCTTGGCATTTAAATGATGTCGCGCATGAATGATCTCACGATGCAACAGCTGTCTCAATTATTGGCTCAGTGAAACTGGAATGGCAGTGAAGATACTGCCTATCTCTAGATAGACGAGAAGACCCCATGCAGCTTTACTGTTACTAGTTATAGGGTATAATGTAACAGGTTCTAGTGAATAAGGTAGTTGGTAAAACAAAATTGAAACACCTTTACTCTGGTTGTTATATCAGTAGAATAAGTTTACAATGATCTTCTTGTTTACTTACCTCTACCATTAAAATAAATTTTATCCATAAAGGAGAAATGGATGTTCTAAGAATAATAATATAGGGACCTATATTAAGTAAAGACAATCTTTTTAATCAAAATAAACTGAAATAGATGAGTGGTAAACAAACAAACTAAAATAGATGATGGATAAAATTTTGTTGAATAATTATTTCTCAGGAGACAATTGCTAGCGGACGGTTTATGCGGGGCACAGATCCCATAAAGAGTACCTGGGAGTATCCAAATTTAATTTTGTAATAATGCTATACGCAGAATATATAGAGCTTTTATTATTAATTGCTTTATATATTTGAATTATTTTTATTTAGTTATTTTTTATATTTACTTTACAAAGAAAAACAATAAAGTATCTATAACTAATTCAGTTATATTTCTATTTGAGTTAGAATTAAAAAATTTAAATTAAGTAAGATTTTACCTATATAGAAAATAGGTGTATGTGGAGTATTAATGTTAAATAAGCTTTACTTAAATTGTTATACTTATTTATTGTAATACTATTAGTTGTTTTTTATAAAAAGAAAATGATATTGATATATACTTCCAAAGTTTAATGGCTTAATCTTGCTTTACTGTTTGACATACAAGTCTATCAGTTGCGTAAGCAGGGCATAAAGACCGCAAGACACAGAAAGGAAAGGTCTTGTATTATTGAAAAAGCTACGCTGGGGATAACAGGCTAATTGCGCCAGAGAGTACAAATTGAGTGCGCAGTTTGGCACCTCGATGTCGGCTTAGCTCATCCACATGAATGCAGGAATCATGAAGGGTACGACTGTTCGTCGATTAAAGAGCTACACGAGCTGGGTTAAATACGTCGTGAGACAGTATGGTTTCTATCTTCTAGAGGAAATTAGAGTAAAATAAGGATAGCCCCTTCGTACGAAAGGAGTTGGGTATGGTAACCTATGGTTTACCTGTTGTTTATATGATTAATATTAACGAAATTATAGATAATATTTGAATAGGTATCTTATCCGAGTAAAATAGATTTATTTTATCTAATTACGGTATATTCTGGAAATTAGTTTAATAAATTTCCTATTACAAATTTATTTTAGGATAATACTTCTCAAGTATATATAGCATATATTATGCATTTGGTTAATGAACGCGGTAATTAACACAATACTATTAGTATAGGCATGGCAGGAAAGCTACGTTAGTTAAGATAAGTGCTGAATGCATCTAGGCACGAAGCTTACCTTAAGATACTCTTAAAGATACGTAGTAGAACACTACGATCAATAGTATTAATAAAAACAATAAAACAATTTAATACTAAAATCAATATGATTATAGGCTTTGGCTGAAAGGGTTTTGATGCTTTCAGGTATAAAGTACTAATTTATTTTTAACTAAATAACATACTTATCAAAAAAAAATACTATATTTTTTAGCCCGGTTTGCATAATAGTAATGCACCCGTTTTGTAATCGGAAGATATGAGTGCAAATCTCGTACTGGGCTAACTATACATTTTAATTATAAATTTACATTTATATTTAGAATTTTATACATATAAATGCGGATTGGTGTAATAGCGAACATATCTGACTCATGACCAGGTGATAGGGGTGCAAATCCTCTGTCCGCATAGTTTAAGGCTATAGCTTAATTGGTAAAGCAAGCTGCTCATAATAGCTCAGATGAGTGTTCAAATCATTCTGGCCTTAAAAAAATGAAATTTTATTGATATCAAAATATTTCATAATATCAAAATATTTCATTATATAATAATAATATTTTGATATATTCTTTAATTATAAAATATTTAACGCTATTTGCTGGAATTTATAGCAACAAATAATTGTAACTGAGTTTACATTTGATAGTGTAAAATAATATAATCTTTGATAATATGTTTGATATTTATTAAGTAATGTAATATTTCATTTTATTTTTACATATATTCTTGAAAAAAATAAACTAATTTAACTAAATAACTATGGACTTAAATAAATATAGACTCTAAGTATAGACTTAACTAAATAAGTATAGACTATTTAGATTAATAAATCCGAGTGCTGGAATTGGTAGACAGGACAAATTTAAGCTTTGTTGACGCTACGTCGTGAACGTTCAAGTCGTTCTTCGGATAGAGGACTAATTGTCTCTAATAGCTATATGACCTTAAAGATAGAATTATATCAGACTAACTGTCTCTACTAGCTATATGTTTTAACCATATAGCTAATTCTTTTTAAGCTTATATAAATAGTAAATCATTAGTATATCTATCTATAAAGCTCAAATTAGTAGAATAAATATACTAATTAGCAGACTATAGTTATAACCTTTAATCAATAAAAAAAATAAGCATGGAAATATAATGTTAATGTTCGAATACTTTTGATATAGTTGTTTATAGATTTATAAAACCTAAGTTCAAGTTCAATTTTACTATACATTATAACATATTATTATGGCTCTTTTATCCGTTGAGATTTAGAGGAAAAGATTTGAAATTTACTAATTTGCATCTATCTGGTTAAGTATGTATTTCTTATATCAAAAGTATACACTAGTAAAATCTCTTAGCTATTTATTAAAGTTCTTAAGCAACATCTGACGTATTTATAGTTATTAAGGAATGTTTAGACACAGGTATATATAAATATTCAATTATGGGCTTTATGTTACACTTATTTCCTATTACACTTATTTCCTATCATAGTTATTTTTTTAATCGCACTTATTTCCTATTACACTTATTTCTTATTACACTAATATTCTATGTTATTTATATCATACCTCTTGCTAAGGTAACGAGGCTCTCTTATGCTAATTCTAATAGTTATTATTTTAAACCGCAAAGGTAATGTAAAACCTAAGTACTTTAGGAAAAAGAATAACCTTTAATACCAGTTATTTAGCCGAACATTAAAAATACTACTTGAAAAACTAAGGAAATGAAAACCGGGTTTCTTTGGGGAAAACTGGATTACTTTAGGAAAAAGAAAGCTTATTTATCGAGTATTTAGGCAAAACACTATATATTTTAATTTTATAATTATTGTTAAGGGGAGGAATATATCTACTTTTTTTAAAGAAATACGGCTGTTCTTCATAAGAATTAAGGCTATTCTAAATAAGGATTAAGGCTGTTCTACATAAGGATTATGGGTGTTCTTATTAAGTTAGGAGTATGTGGAATTTTTTTTTTTATTAAAAACTTAAAGACCCAATAGTCAAGTGGTTAAGACATGACATTTTCACTGTTATATGCACGGGTTCGATCCCCGTTTGGGTCTATTAAAAAGTTTATGTTTATACATTAACTTAAGGGGGTATAGTTTAATTGGTAAAACTGCGATTTTGCATATCGTTATTTTAGGATCGAGTCCTAATATCTCCAGTGTTAAAAATAAGTATCATATTATTAATAGGCATAGTAAAAAACTGGTTTTGCATATTATTATTAAGGTATTGTGATATTAAACAATAAATATAGGAATGTTGAAAAAAAAAAGCCCAGGTAGCTCAACTGGTAGAGCGAAACTTTGAAGGTGTTTAGGTTATAAGTTCAAATCTTATCTTGGGCATTACCTAAATTTTTATGAAAGATTTTTATCGAGAATTTCATTTTTATGAAAGATTTATATGGAAAATTTTTATAAAGGATTGGATTTTTATCTTAAATATATACTAGAATTGAAAATTTAAATTTTTTTTTATAAGATTACATTGTATAAAAAATATAACATCCATTTATATAGTTGGTAGTTTATGTTCAAAATATTTAACCTTTAAGATATAAAAGTAAAGTTTATTTTTAAGGATAAAACATTAATATTTAAGATTTAAAACATAAATGTTTAAAATTTAAACCATTGATAAAGATTTAAACCATGAATATTTAAGATTTAAAACAGGAATATTTAAGATTAAAAATCAAACAATAATGGGTATGCTGAAATAGGTAGACAGGTCCCGCTTAGGACGGGGTGATATTAATTCATATAAGTTCGAGTCTTATTACCCATATTCTATTTATCTGTTTTATTTTGTATTTTTAGTTTTCACAGTACATGTACTATTGTTCTAGTTAACTTTTGTTATAGATATATTATGTCCTAGATAAAACATGTCCTAGATAAATTATGTCCTAGATAAATTGTATTGTTTTAAATAACCTTTATAATTAGAAAATCTTTTTTTGATTATTTTTTGATTTACCTTTATTTATACCCTTATATGTTTATTTTGATAATAATATATATGCTTAGATTAGAGATTGTTTAAATTATAAACTTAATAACTTTTTATTTATAAATGTTTTATTTAAAACGTTTAGTGTATTGGCTATTATATTTAGGGATAACACATAATTAGATACTATAGATGGTGTAACTCTCATTATTTATGTAGAGAATACCCTATAAACTAATTAAATGTAGTTTTACTAAATTTTACTCTAAATCATAAGTGTATAATTATAAAACTAAATCATAAATATATTTTTATAAACTAAAATATAATTTTAATATGTAGTAGACTAATGGTAAGTCATAAATTTTTGGTATTTACTTATGGGTGTTCGAATCACCCCTACATAAAGTATAAATCAATATATTTTATAAAAAAAAAATAATTTATACAGAAAATTTATTTAAACAATAACTTAATTTAAACAAGAAAATTATCTTAAAGTTATTAACTTAAAATTTTAAAGTTGTTAATTTAAAATATTTAATTTAACAGGAAATTAATTAAAAAACTTAAAATATTAAAGTAATTTATTTAAACAAGTTATTAATTTAAAGAAATTTATTTAGATAAGCAAAATTCAAACTTTAAAGTATAAAGATAAAAAATTTTTTTTTTAATAAATTTAAACATATAAACTTAAACATAGATATTTATGCAGAAATACTAAGGTGGATGTAGTTCAATAGGTAGAACAACTGTATGTGGAACAGTAAGTTCCCTGTTCAATTCAGGGTATCCTCCCGTATATTATATATACTATTTCAGCCAGGATAGTTCAATTGGTAGAACATTAATTTCATGCATTAATAGTGGGAATTCAAATTTCTCTCCTGGCTTATGCTAACTACAGCATTAATATTATTATTATTATCTAATTCAACAGCATTAAGACGGGATTTGTCTATTTTATTTTCGAGAGCAACTATCACTATTTTACTAATTTCAACGCTAATTACCTATGATAACTTATATTTTTTATTTTTAAATAAAGGAATAGGGATATTTGCTGGTTTATTTCACGCTACATGTACTACTGGTGTTTTTCATGTATTTATTTTTTTAATAACAAGTGTTATTCTTTTATTAACTTCTTTTTACCCTAGAAGGGTTTGATTAAAAGATTATAGTTCTATAAATAGACTGTTGTTTTCTAATCTTGTATATTATCATAATATAATCTTAAATAAAATGGGAGAACAATATAAAATTATAGAATACTCTTTAATTATTTTATTTGTTGTAACAGGGTCTATTTTTTTAATATCTACTAGTGATTTAGTATCTATTTTCTTAGCTATAGAATTACAAAGTTATGGTTTATATTTACTATCAACTATTTATAGAGACTCAGAACCAGCTACTTCAGGTGGTCTTATGTACTTCTTATTAGGTGGTTTATCTTCTTGTTTTATACTTTTAAGTACAAGTTTACTTTATGCAAACTCAGGTACTACTAATTTAGACAGTTTGTATATAATTACAAGTATATCCAATGTAAGTGAAAATAACTTAACAAGTTTACTTTATTGATACAATTCTTATTATATCCATATAAGCTTATTATTTATGTCTGTAGGTTTCTTATTCAAAGTTTCAGCTGCACCTTTTCATTTTTGAAGTCCTGATGTCTATGATGCCATACCTACCATAGTTACTACTTTTGTAGCTGTAATAGCTAAAATATCCATTTTTATTTTCTTATTAGAATTAGTTCATTATACAAGTAAATCTATGTTTGATATGGATTTTTCTTGAAATACTAGTTTGTTATTTAGTTCTTTACTATCACTAGTAATAGGTACAATAGTAGGTCTAACACAATCAAGAATAAAAAGATTATTTGCTTTTAGTACTGTCTCTCATGTAGGGTTTATATTATTAGCTTTAAGTATACATAGTGTAGAATCTACCCAAGCCTTTATGTTTTATTTAATGCAATATTCAATATCTAATTTAAACGCTTTTATGTTAATTATAACTATAGGTTATACATTGTATTATCATATGTATAGATTTGATAAATATTTACCTATGAAAGATGATCCTGATTATGATCCTAGAATTCCATATGATTCTATTTATGATGAAAATGATGAAATATCTAACGAAGAATGACATATTGATGCTAAAAGAGTTGAAGAATATCGTAAGAATTTTATAGATCTTGACAATTCTCCTATTCAACTTATCGATCAGTTAAGAGGTTATTATTATATTAATCCTTTACTATCTGTTAGTTTAGCTATAACTTTATTTTCTTTTGCAGGAATACCACCATTAATAGGATTCTTTGCTAAACAAATGGTTTTAAGTGCAGCTATTGACAGTGGATATGTTTTTATGTCATTAGTTGCAATACTAACTAGTGTTATAAGTGCTGTATATTATTTGATAATTATAAAACATATGTTTTTTCATAGATCAGATTATAAATTAGTTCCACATGCAGTATTTTTAACTGAAGAATGTTTAATAACTGAAAAAAATACAATTATAAAAGAAGTTAGTATAAGACTAAGAAATATAGTTATTTCTAGTTCATTGAGTTTATCTATATCAATAATAACATTGGTTATATCATTGTTTATTTTTATACCACAAGAGTGATTAAGTTTATCTAACCTATTAGCATTAATACTTTTTAATATTTAAATGACAACTACTACTTTTTTTATCATATTTATTCCTATATTATCTGTAATTTTGCTAGCTGTAAATTTATTGTTAGCACCACACAACCCATACCAAGAAAAAGATAGTGCATTTGAATGCGGGTTTCATTCTTTTTTAGGCCAGAATAGAACTCAGTTTTCTGTTTCTTTCTTTATATTTGGTATACTATTCCTTCTATTTGATTTGGAAATTGTTTTAATATATCCTTATAGTGTAAGTAGTTATAATAACGATAGTTATGGTCTAGGTACTATGTTAATCTTTTTTGTTTTATTAACATTAGGTTTTATATTTGAATTAGGTAAAGGTGCATTAAACCTAGATAGTAGACAAACATCTACTACCAATGAAAACACACCTTATGTAGATTCATTTATTATAGTATAACTAAAGATTTATAGCTTATAAAGAAAATATAAATTTTATAACGTTTTATTATAAAAAAAAAAGAATATTGTATAGGGTTATACATTTTTGTTTATTATCCGGAAATAAAAGGTTCAACTCCTTTATATTCTTATTATTAATTTTTATTAGTATTATATTTTTTATTTTAATAAAAAATATAATATACTGTCGTAATATCAGGTTTTTAAACTTTAATGCTTTTTAATAAGCTTTTCGCTATGTACTAAAATATTGGCTTATCTATCACTATTTGTATATTTTTAGAAATACTAACTTTTTTAGTCTTATTTATGATTAAACTAGTTATTTTTAGTCTTATTTATGTTTAAACTATTTTATGTAAAATATATACTATATATTATTCTTGCAACATACTAATCATAATAATAAATGCTTACTGCATTTATTATTATTTGGTGTTTATATTTACAGTTTTATCTTTTTTTGTTTATATAGATACAATATTGTTTGTAACTATAAACTAGAAACTTTCACACTATTTATACTTTTTTATGTACAATGTTACTAGTTTATATGACACTATTTTATATTTTTAATAGGCACATTAGATATCATTAGTATATACCACACAGTTTAGACTAATCCCGATGCTTTTCACTCTTTTATGGTTTAATCACACAATATTTATTATTTCTATATAATTTTATAAAAAAACATTTGAAACTTATATGTTATTTATTAAAGTTGTGCCCTCTGGTCATATGGTATTATTAAAATATACTATTAATTTATCAGATTTTCGTTTGTTCAGTTTATATTGGCAAAGATTCTATTATTATTTCTTTTTTTTTTGAAATAATCTTATAACTTATTTATCTACCATGTCCAAAAAGTTATTAGTAATAATAGTAGTGGATATTAATATAATATAGCCTTTATATATCTATAAACTTTATCAAAAATTACATATAAATATAAAAATAAAATGATAATAACAAATATAATATTATTAAAACATTATAAATAAAAAATAGGTAAAACCATTAAGCTTAAATATGTATGATGTTAAATTACAAATATAACATATACAATTTCATAAAAAATAAGTGAATTGAACACTTAATCTTCCATACAAAAAAAATGGACGCTCTACCTATTGAGCTATTTTCTTTTTTTTTTCTAAAGCTTTACCAATCGTCTTCTCTTTAATTTCCAAAGTAAAACCCTTTGGGATCTGTTTATATCTATAATACTATTTATTATAAATATAACAAGTTAATGTTAGTATAGTTTTAATTATACTATTATGTCATAGTTGAAAAATCTCAAGTAGACAATTACTATGATAGTAAGAATAAATTGATGCACTAAATTTATTTTATTTTATGCACTGCATAGATATCATTATTTATTTTTTAAAAAAACATGGCTAGAATATATTGCTAAATATAAACACGATATTAATACTAACAAGATAACATGGTTATTATATACGTTGAATAATAGATAAATCATAAAACCTGTCGAGATATATAATGCATATGTTGTAATTACACCTGTATTTAATTTAGCTATATTACGACTAATGTTTAACAACCCTTTCTCTAGTCCATATGGCCCTAAATATTCAATAGATCCCTTATCTAGTACTTTTGTTGTTTGACCCCCTAGTTTTAAAATAAAACCTGTTATATATTTATTATAAAACAGTTCTATTAAGAAACGCTGGTTGAAAAAGCTAAATATATTATAACCTACTCTAGATAACTTAAAATGTATTAGCACAGTAGATAAGTATTCAGATAACACTATAGAAGTTACGCTTAATGTTATAGTAAATAATAAAGGTAATAACTTAAATAGAGTTGGTACACCGAATTCGGTATCTAACATAATTTCATGTAAAGGGTGTATAAACAAGGCATTATCCGTAAAAAACCCTGAACCTAATCCTATAAACATATCTTTTGTAATAAAACCAAAAAATATAGAGAATACTGCTAAAATTATTAAAGGTAAACTCATAAAGATGTCACCTTCATGTGCTTGTTTATAATTAATTAAGGGTCCATTAGGATTAGTTAAGAATGTTAAATATAACACTTTTACAGAGTATAGAGTTGTAAACATTGCTCCTATAGTAGCTATAATATATACTACAGTACTAGAAAAGTAGAATTGACCATATGCAGATTCTAGTATGAAATCCTTTGAGTAGAATCCTGTCATGAAAGGAAATGCCACCAAACTCAAGGATGCTATTAACATCACTGAGTAAGTAAGCGGTAATAAAGATCTTAATCCTCCATATTTTCTAAAATCTTGATTATCAGCTACAGCATGAATAACTGCTCCAGCACCTAAGAATAATAGTGCTTTATAGAACGCATGATTAACTAAATGAAATAACGCCACGTTATAAGATGATAAACCAACAGCTATAACCATCATTCCCAATTGTGACATTGTACTATAAGCTATAACTTTTTTAATATCTTGTTGGAATAATCCTATTAAAGAACTAAATACGGTTGTAATTGCACCTAATCATAAACATAGCATTAAAACTGTTGAACTATATTCTATTAAAGGAGATGAACGCATTAATAAATATACACCTGCTGTAACCATAGTTGCAGCGTGTATTAATGCAGAAACAGGAGTAGGACCCTCCATCGCCATAGGCAGTCATACATGAAGACCAACTTGTGAACTTTTGGCCATAGCTCCTATTAATAAGCATATTCCAACAATAGTAATAACATTTTCGTTCATGAAAGGAGCTAGTGAGAATACAGTAGCATAATCTAAATTACCAAATGATCATATGATCGCAAACATACCTATAGTTAAGAAACAATCACCTACTCTATTTGTTAAAAATGCTGAAAGAGCACTTTGGTTTGCTGCTATTCTAGTAAATCAGAAACATACTAAAAGATAAGAACAAACTCCAACACCTTCTCAACCTACAAACATAAGCAAGTAGTTATTAGCTGTAACTAATATAACCATCATGAAAGTGAATAAACTAAGATAACTAAAGAATCTTTGGTTATGAGGATCATGACTCATATATCCTATAGAATATATATGTACTAAAGAAGAAACTATTAGTACAGGTATTAACATAGATACTGTTAATGAATCAAAGTGGAACCCTCAGGATACATTTAGTGATTCAGAATCTATTCATCTAAATACCTCTATTGACACAGGTATATTATTAAATCCAACTTCGAAAAAAGCAACTACAGCTAAAAGTGTAGTTGTAATTACTGCTGTACAAGTAATTATTTGGGAACCAGTAACTCCGATTTTTCTACCAAAAAAACCAGACGCTATTGATCCTAATAGTGGTAAAATTATTATAGCTAGATACATTATTTAAATTCTATTGCAATACTTCCTCTTCGTTTTCCCCCTTTTCCATAGAATCCTTTTTGTTCCTTAGGATGGCTAGGGTATTTCCATAACCTTTAAGTTATGCCTGACTATATTTTAAGCTAAAAATTAAAAAGAATAATTATTAACCAACCTACATTTAGTCGATGAACTGCACACCATAATAATATAAAACAATTATGCTGCTTGGCTGCGGATTACCCATTTCCTTTCGTCAATCAATTCCGATTTTACCTAATTTTTGTTTAATCCAAACTTTTTTTAGTCAAATGAATTATAAACAAAATAACCACGAGTCATTACCTGTGCCACAAGATGTGTCACCACTCTTGCTTGGTTGAAACTGCTTTAGGGCTTCCCCGTCAATTTGAAGGTTTTGCCTTTGATTCTTTTCATTAAAAATCAAAGACTAGATAGAGGTTCACTCTACCTTTTTTGATCTAACTCTGCTGTGCCTAGCTCAAAATTGTGACTGTAGAATAACTTCTTATATTTTTTTTGACAAAATTTATCTTTTTTGTATAAGCTTTATTAAAACAGGATAGACAAGTGAACATCAGAGAGGTGTTTAATCTATAAAAAGCTACTAATATTCCTAAACCTATAGCGGATTCTGCTCCAGCTATGGCTATTATATAGATAGCATAAGTTTGACCTAATATATCATCGAAGCTAAGTGAACTAACCAATATTAAAAATGTAATAGCTAATAGCATTATTTCTATTGAAATAAGCATTAATATAATGTTTTTTCTATTTAAAACAAAGCCTAAAATTCCAATTGTAAATAAAATTAGTGATAAATTCATTGTATAAAATATAAGTTAATATCTCTATATTTTTATTTTTTTTAAGGTCTCTTATCTAAGATTCGAACTTAGATCTGGATATTAGGAATATCTTGTTCTACCGTTGAACTAATAAGAATTTTTTTTTAGAATTTGTGATTTTTAGCCTTAAAGTAATAACTCTTCAAAAGGCATCATTTATCCTTTAATCTAACTATAATCTTTTTCTATTCTTAATATATAATTTAATAAGTTCATTGTAAGTTCTATATAAAGTAGTCTTATTTGTATACAGGTAAAAGATGAAATACCAAAAGTATTTAATAAAACTGACATTAAAAGTACCACAAAAACAGGATCTGATTAATAAGCATCATCAGAATAATAAACATGACCCTTACTAAATAAAAAATAAAGATCAATAAAAAACAAGTTAAATTGAATAAAAACCACAAAATATTACAGAAAATACATAGAAAATACATAGAAAATATCAAGTATAAAATGACTGCTTACTCAACATTTTAGTCCAAATGTTCCGTTCCGTGTTTTACTATTTATAATTGTATATTGCAGATTAGATTTAACATAACCCCTTAACATTGTAGATGATTTACTATTTAAAGAAGAACGGATATTCTTTAAACTACCTGTATATCTGACTTTAAATACAGCTCTCATAGCTGTTAAACGTCTTGTTAACCTACCAGCAGCTTCAAATCTTACACCACTCACAACCTGTTGGCTTATAACTTTTAAAATATTTTTTTTATTTATCTTTTCTTTATTATCATCAAATGTTATAAGAGTATGTAAGTCAGGTACTTTAACCATACATATAATAGCCTTTTTTAATACATTTATAGCTTTATTTTGTCTATCTCTTAATTTTAAAGCCACTGCCGATGCAAAAAGATCACTGTTTAAATGTATTGATTTTAATTCGATTAATTTAATTTCTATCTTTTTACCATATATTTTCTGTAAAATACTGTTTAGACCTAGTTCACCAAAATAAGCAAATAAATTAGTAAATTTAAGTTTATTAAAATTAATAGCTTTTGTGGCATTTAAAATTATTTGTTGTAATTTATAACTTTTTTTTCACAATATTTTTATATTGTAAGGTATATTATGTAATAAAAGATATTTTCTTTTAAAATTTAATTTTTTGTGTTTTAATAAGTTGTCGTCTATTGTTAAATAATTGTTACTCCATTTCTTAAAATATAATAAATTTTGTTTTAGCAATAATGCCAACCTATTGTTTTTGTCTTTTATTGTTTCTTCTTCTCTTTTTTCTTCTATTTTTTCTGTAGACAGTATATTATTATTATTATTAATTATACTAACAGTAGCTAGTTCGCTTAAAAAATTTTCTATGGATAATTTTTTTTTATTGTATGCGTATATAAAAATAGTTAATTTGGAATTGGTATGCTTAAATTCAGCATTACTTATAAATATTTTATTAGAAGAATAGCGAATTTTATTGGGACGTCTACGTTTGAATGAAAATCTAATTTTATAGGCTAACATATTAAAATAATTTCAAAGTAAATTATTTGCTAAAGAGTTTAAACTAACCAAGGCTTTTACGTAGGATTTGTTATAGGAATATATACTACTGTATCATTCTTTACTTGAGGCAGGATAATATATAATATTATTATATTCATTTCTATCTAATTTATTTTGTATTGTATTTTGTTTTTTGTTTATGTAATTATTATCTGATGGGTTAACATTATTTTTTTTGATTCTTAAAATATTTAACATAAAAGATGTTTATTGATTATTGGTATTTATTTGCGCTAATTGTTTGCTTCATTGTGTATTTTTTTTATGATTGTATTACAGATTTTTTTTTTGGTTGGAATAAGATAAAGCCAAATTAAATAGTGGTTGTTAATGTAATTCATAAGGTATTATACAATCCTTATATGTTTATTTTTTATAATACTATTTTTGTATTCTATACTTTCATTAAAGTATATTCTATAAGTATATAATTTAATATTTTGTTCTTAATCTTATTTATTACTAGCAATTTAATTATTTTTAGCTTCTAATAAAAGTACAATAAACTTTATATTAGACTTAAACTGGAGTGGGAGTTAGATATGTCTCCACGTCGCCTAGCGTAAATATGGCTCAACATACCTAGCTTGGCGAATTATAAATTTCTTTTCTATAGGGACATCGATGGTTTTCTAACCCCCTTCAAGGGTTAAGGGGTTGCACCTTTAAGAACGATTAGCCAACCCTAACCTTCCCCAAGCTAATTGAACCCCTTTTTTTATGGGGCTTTAAACATAATCTTTATTTACATTCTTCTCCCACTCATACGTACAATTTATTGTATAAATAATATAACGTCTATTAGAGTTTTCCCCATAACATCTTACAGGGGATCTGTTATACTATTTTTTAACATTAACAATTTATGTTATTATTTTCATAACAGGTTAATTAGCTAACAATATTTTAATGTTTAATTAATAAAATTCTTAGTTATAATATGTTTTTATTTGCAGTGGATGTCTATATGTAAAGAAAAAAGAATTGTATTACAAGTATAACAATAGGGATAAAACAATATAAAACACCACATAATCTCAAGGTTGAACAGTAAATGTTTCTGTTAATATTAATAAGTTATTTAGTCTAGGAAATAAAGGTACATTTAATAGTTGAAGAGATAATAAAAAATATTACTCTTTAGGTCTTTTATGGTTTTTTCTTTCATAGGATTCTTCAGAATATGGTCTTTTTTCACCTGATACCTCTTCAGAATTCTCATCAGATTTTTCAACCGAATCTCCTTGAGTTTTATCTTTATAATTTTCTTTTAAACTATTATCAGATCTCTCCTCGGATCTCTCCTCAGATCTCTCCTCAGATCTCTCCTCATATTCCTCCTCAGATCCCTCCTCAGACTCCTCCTCATAATATTCTTCATTTGAATTTTGGTTTGTATTTTCATCTTCTTCTAAATCCGAGGGTACATTTAAATCGTTTTTTAAATATTCAGCTAAAGAAGCAAGGTCTTGGACTTTTTGTCTAATCCTAACTGTTTCATCTAGATATTGTTTTCTTTCAGACTCATTTAAATTAGGATTGTCATTTACCTGTGCTTGAGCATCATTAAATTGGCGCACAGCTTGTGTATATAAATCTTTAACCGTGTAGTATTCATTGTATGGATTTTGAAAATTTTTTTCTTGTTCTTTTCTAAATGATTCTCAGCCTTCTTTAGATGATTCACCAACCTGTTTAGATGATTCCCCCCTTTGTTTAGATGATTCCCCCCTTTGTTTAGATGATTCTCCAGCTTCCCCAAGCGATTCTCCACTTTCTTCAAAAGATTTTCCTTTAAAATCTTTTAAAGAGTTCAAAGTAGCTTTTTGTAAATCAGCTTCAAATTGGTCATTATTAGAGGGTGTTCCATCAGAAGGTTGTTCAGCATTGTATTCTTCAGGCTCAGGTGTTATGGCTCTTGCTTTACCATTACCCTTGTCTTTACTGGAATTTTCTGCACTAGAATCATCTTTTTTAGGCTTAGATTCATCCCCTCTTGGAGAGTCATCTCCAGTAGGAGGGATAGAGTCATCTCCAGTAGGAGGAATAGAGTCATCTCCAGTAGGAGGAATAGAGTCATCTCCACTTGGACTAGAATCTACGTCACCTAGTTGAAGAATTTCTTCTCTTGAACTCCCGTAGAAACTATTATATTCAATATCATAACTTTCTATATATTCATAAGTTCAATAACACTGATTGTCATCTGATATCATATATTCATAATTTAAATACCATTGATTATCACCTAATATTGTATTTTCTGTATTATATATGGCCTCTATACATGATGTGCAACTTGCAAATAGCGATAAAATCAATAATAGAAGATATAAATCATTAATAATTTTAGCCAATTTTTCAAATAAATAATTATATATATCACTAGCCTCTATCTTTGGACCACCCATGTATTCTTGGATTCAATTATATATTTCTCTAAATATATCTACTAGAAAAAAGATAATTAGAATTAGAAGGGCTACAATAAAAAGAATAATTATAAATGGATATGCTTTTTCAAGATCTAAATAGATATTAAATGAGGATATAGATTCAGTACTCTCCCATACTATTATATTACTTGTTCAACCCATTGGGACAAAGGATTTATTAAATCCATTTATCTTTTTTGATAGTGTGGAATTTAAATTTCCTTTTACAATTGTAAATTTGTTATTTATATATTTTAAAAATTGTTTTAACATTGTATCTTTCCCTATTGTTCTTGTAATCACGATAAAAACTTTACTAAAGAAACGGATTCTACTACTATAGGCATAGAACTGTGTAATATACCACAAATCTCTGAACATTGACCATAAAATGTTCCTAATCTGTTAATAAGTACAGAGAATTGATTTAATCTTCCAGGGTATGCATCACATTTTACTCCCAAAGCCGGTATAGCGAATGAGTGGATAACATCCGCAGCAGTAAGGATAAATCTAGTGTGTGTAATTTCTGGAAGAATTACTCTATTATCTACTTCAAGCATTCTTAAACTTCCCTTTTCTAAATCAGATTCAGGAACTAGGTAGGAATCAAATTCTACAAAATCACCATCACTATTTAGGAAATCTGGGTATTCGTAACTTCAGTATCATTGATGCCCTTCAGCTAAAACAGATAAAGATGGATCCGTAACTTCATCCATTAGATATAATAATTTGAAAGAAGGGAAAGCTATCAATACTAAAATTTTTAAAATATATAAATAACAAATTTACAATTGTAAAAGGAAATTTAAATTCCACACTAT
>Ga0181472_100004_pt2 | contig 19915 bp, 19 predicted proteins | sample In1P11_FD_119087 | JGI IMG/M metagenome (GOLD analysis project Ga0181472, IMG submission 119087) | Clean room microbial communities from NASA Spacecraft Assembly Facility at Jet Propulsion Laboratory, Pasadena, California, USA -... ...
ATAGGAAAGAGCAGGGAGACTTACCACTGTTGCCGCACTGGCCTGCTTGGAGTGTTATTATTTCCCTTCAACATGTCAGCATTGGACGCCCCTCGGGAGCACTTGGTGCAGCTTACCGCGGCATGACTATGTGTGAGGGCGGGTCGAGTCGGACGCGTGCGGGGAGCTTGAACGCGTCGGACGGCCGTGCCTGTGCTTGGACCGCACTCGGAAGCTCTTTCCACGTCCTCGTTCCGCACCAGCTTTCTTGATAACCACCAACATCCCCAGTCCGCCTCTATCTCGCACAATAGATGGAGTAGTGATTGGGCTCACAAATAAACACGAATAAACACGTTGGACTGGGCCGAATCGGATATTAATAGTAGCTATGCGTTCCTGTTCTACTGCCCATCGCCGCTCTCCACTTTTGCCCTGACCAACGGCTTTTCCGGACTCCCATGTCTCAAACGCAAGAAGAACGAAAAGATCATGACGAACAAGTTCGCTCGCAGCACGTCCAGCCACATCCACAATCCAAGGTCTTTCTTCATTCCTTCATGCCAACCCTTCCGCACTTCCACAAACAGCTTGGGGTCGTCTGTAACCACACCGTCTAACCCATGCCGGATATCCCATCGCATGCGTCGCTCCTCGTTTACAGTCCATGCGTACACAGGCCGCCCATCAGACTGCGCTTTGCGGACGAACGCCCGACCCCACGGTAGCATGAGCGCTGCTTGGTACATGTTGAATGAGACGTTGGGGACAGTCAAAAAATGGGCGGCATATGTGATAGAAAAACCGATGTGGGAGATAGGGAAGGAAGGCAGATAGCGCGAGCAAAGGGGTAGGTATTTTGCGGCCCAGATGCCGAGCACGATACGTGAGGACCAGGGCCGCGTGGGCGAAGGAGCCACAGCGGAAATGGCGGACGCGATCGCATGCATTACGTCTTCTTGGTCGTTGTCGAGCTATGTTGGCGTCAGGCTGGCATCGGTATAGAATGGTTACGGCTTACTTACTTTGATGTCGAGCAGCACCCAGATGTCTTCCAACCCAGGCTGCGCTAGATACTCCAGCAAATCTATCAAACGGGGCATTGACTGCTGCGGCTCTTTCAGCGTCTTGAGCTTACTTAGGAACTCGTAGTCGCAATCGAGCAGTTTCTCCTTGCGCCCAAAGCATCTTTTCAAGTCTTTGTCCTACTCTTCGTTAGCGACCATCTCTCCTTCTGTCAACTCATTCCTATATGGAAACTCACGTGTGACAACATGGCTACACCGTCTTTCGACAAATGTACATCCGTCTCTAATGCTTCCGCTCCAACCTCTACTGCTCCCCGAAACGCCCCCATGGTATTTTCCGGGAATCTTGCCTTGTACCCTCGATGAGCAATGGCCTGTGGTCTCCGCTGTCCAGAAACATCTTTCCGTGCAAATGCAAATGATGCTATACACTTGTCAGTATTGCATTACTACTATCAACAAATCAGTCCTGGAGCGAAATTACTCACGTGAAGGAAACACCGACTTCGGTCCCAGCAGCGGCTGTTCCACCAACTGCCCAATCTCCCTCGTCAGTCCTTCGAAAACAGGTGGAACGCCAATAACCATGTTTTCCAGCAACGGTGTCTGTGCCTCTTCCACTGCGGTGTTAAGACGATAATCGCCAGCTCTTTCCGGGGTTTGTTCTCTCATGGCCTGATGACGACAGACGCTAGTTATATAATGCTCTCTCGATCACTATATTGAGTAGGTACGTTGGGCGTGGAAGGCTACAGTGACGTCTTGATCGCAATTTACAGATCTACATTAATATTCAAGAACCGCAGAGTCAAGCCAAGGCAATCACTATGCACACGCCGCGCGGCAAGTATGGGCGCCTTTTAAGGGACGGACAACCTGAGGTCACCCGCACCACAGCGGACGAGGAAAAACGAGCGTGAAATCCAAGTGGACCGACCCCCACTCACCACAGCTAAGTGCCCAACCCGTCCGCCATGACCGCCAGCATGTTCAACCATACACATTTCCCACAGCGGGCTGTCCTCAGGCCAGCCGCGCCACCAGACTCACTCTCACACGCAAATACCGCGTGCCTCGTGCCCCTCCATCGGACCCATCCCAAGCCTTCGCCCGCGCCCAAAACATCCACCGTCTGCACCGTCTGCACCTATCCAGCATAGTGCCACGCGCGCTTTCCGCAATGGGTTCTGCGTCGAAGCGCATTGGCCCGCATGCCCGCAATTGCGACAGACAAGCTCGTTCCAAGAGTGCTTGGTTGGGGCTCGGAACGTGTCATATCCGACGCCATGCAGCAGCTGTCGCAGACTGCGCTCCTTCATGCATGCCGGTTCGAAATGCGCATATCGCCCTGTCAGATTGATCGGCTGGTCATGGAGAAAGAAAGAGCATCCTGACATGGAATGAGGGTGATTGCGAGGTACCTGAAGCGGAAAGTATAGACTACAATTGTATACTCTACAGCACACGTGGGTGGGAGAACGAGCGAAGGGCTTTAAACTGTCGGTAGCTGAGTCGCGTACCGCGGGAGATCCGCGGTTAGCGAGGCCCTGGACCCACTGTCGGTCGCGTGGCTGACAATGGAAGACGGGACGGTACGCAGGGTCTGAATCATACAGCTGAGTTTGTCGAAACCTTGAAAGATGGTTCGCCGGAGCGCGTGGGTGAGATCGAAGGATTAGGATCTACTGTACAGAGTATGTTGGTCAAAATTGTAGTGCCGGTAAGTGCAAATTCCGAGAGGCAAAGTGTTGGATCCTTGTCATCGTCAAAGGTCTACTGGTCCGAGTCTGGAAGTATATACAGTATGCGGTGTCTTTTTGCGCCCACTATCTTTAGCTATTCTGCGCAGCATTGTCCATTTCAGGACGCCAACGAGGAACATCCAAACTTGTCCGCTAAGCTTCGCCATTCATTCGTTACCATGAACACATCAAACTTGTATCTCGCGTGCTCTGTTATAATCACGATGGAAAGATAAATGGGTGTATTCGAAACGGATTGATATTATATCCTTTCTTCTTCCGAACGCCGTGCTACGAGTCTAGCACTATCTCATGCAATCATTACGCTGGCATGCCATACACACATTTACGCACTAAGCCGCTGCCTCAAACTTGGGGGTATACTTCGCCCTTGCCCTTTCGAACTCTTGCTTCTTCTCCGCCCAGTCCGTCAATGCCCTGTGCTCGCTGTCCACACCCTTCAACTGGTCCTTGAGTTGTGCAGCCTCTTCCTTCTTACCCAACAACGTATTGAGTACGATGAGGTTTGCAATTGTGTCGGCATTGTTCGCGTCTAGCTGCACGGCTTGCTGGAGTGCGGCTTCAGCCTCTGGTAGACGACCGAGATGCAGTTCTGAGACGGCTTGTGCAACGAGCGAGTGTGGAGACTGCGATTGCGAGGTCTGCGCCAGTTCCTCGAAGACGTAGAAAGCGGATTGGTACTTTTCACCACCCTAAAATAGTGTGTTAGTTAGTCGTTGTTGAAGAAAGGGGTCGGGAGGATAGTACCTCGCGCATGCCGACCCAGGATTCGGCAAGGTTGACCAAGAGGCTGTCTTGTGCCCATTTCCGCGCGCGTTGTGCTTCCTTCAAGGCGAGATCGGTTCGGTTCTGCTGCAAGTGTAACTGGACAATCAACGCGACACTGTATGAAGATAAAGTCAGCGGTCTACTCGTCAAGTTACAAGCGTAATGGCAAGACGTACGCATCAAGACTGCCTTGGTGCTTGCTCAGTACGTTCAACGCCTCCTCAGTCTCCCCGGCTTTCTCCAATATTATGCCTGCAACCAACTGCACTGTCAGATTCTCTTGACCAGCCTTCTCCACCAGTTTCTTCACATCGCCAACCACATCTTTCCCAGTCTCAGACTCGGCGAGTAATCGCACAGCTACCAGATCGGGGGTTGATTCTTTGGCCAGAGAGGATGCGACTTCCTGGGCTTGACCCAGGGCAATTTGCGAGCGTAGCTGTAGGACGCGAACGGGTAGCGCATTTGAGGAGGAGAAGCTCGAGGTGTCAAAGTCCACGACTTGCTGATGCGCACCAGCGTGGAACGCGGTGTGGATGTTCAAAAGTTCTGGCATGCGTTAGAGGATTGCGCCTTCGAATGATGGAAAGCCTCAAATTACCTCCTTCGTGAGAGTAGGGGTCCATGTTGAGCAAACTTAGTTCTGTGTGGAGTAGCAGCTGGAGTGCAATTGCGGGGATCGGGGTGCTTAAACTTGTGGTGATGAAGCCACGAAGTTGCCAAGGCCTCTTCGTGCGTGATTGGTCACTGATAGCTCAAGCTCCAGCCGCAACCTACCATCAACACCCTGAGTCCCTGACCACATTATTTGTATTCACATCAAGAATCAGGTTATCAATTTCCAAGGGGACATGATACTGTGCAAGCAAGAGTGATTCGAGATCTTTATCATATCCGAAAATGTAACTCAGTTGATGCTCACTGCAAACTCCTTACCAGGATCATACTACATATTCCAATAAGCGTAATGATACACTTATTCTACTTTGCGCACACTAAAACTGAGCCATTTTGATCCCGGAGGAATAACGGCAGAATCAAGACCCATCTTCTCCGCTAGTGCATGGAGATCTGTGTCTTCGAGGTATGCTTCAACCTCCCACTTGGAGCCAGTCTCTTCTCCAACTCTCTTCCACATTTCTTGGAAAGACTCTGGGTTTTGTCTGTACCTCTTCTTGCTCGAGTCAATACTGCCAATATAAACACCGGACTCCTTGTTTCCAATCTGTCGTCCAATGAAGAGCGACCCCGGTTTGTTTTTTAGAATTTCAACAATTCGCTTGCACGCTGTGTACTGACCCTCTTCATCGAAAAGGTGCAGGAAGGACGCTGCGTGGATGATGTTGATGTCACCCTCAATTTTCTTGAGGCCAGATTCTGGGTCGAATATGTCTGCTGGAATGAAAGTGGTCTTTAGTGTAGACTTGTCAAGGAACAGCTCGTACCCAATGTCCATGAAGTTGCCCTCGAGATCTGAGCCGTATGTGTTCTCGGAAGGAGCCCCATCGAAGACGAGCTTACGGATATCTTGACCAACGCAACATCCGAGATCCAGATCTATTCATCACGTTAGTGGAGTAGGCTACCAGCAAGAATGTTCATTCACATACATTTTTCGCCTTTCTTGACTCGTTCAATAACCTCAGGGTAGCGACGAGAGAGACTGACGCTGAGTTCAAGAAAAGCCCAACGAGCGAGACATGGGTAAGGGAACTGATTGCATTAATTGCATGCTGGAAATTGTTGACCCAGACATACATACGACCATGTACGCTTTGTCTCTCTATTGATAGTCAGCCAGAAACCATAACAGCAGTGCTTGGTTTCTTACAAGCTCTTTGATGTGCGCTTTGACATTCTCTGAGTCTACGTTGGAGTACTTCTCAAACAACTCCTGAGCTTGAGGTGTAATCTCTTCAATCTCAGCTGAGTACCATGGAAGCTTGCTAAGGTGGCATGGGTCAGTGAGAGCTGTCCAAGACACTTCGATGTCCCATACTCCAGTGGCGTGTTCTCCCATGGAGAACCTTTGAGAAGCTTTGCAACACCCGTAAGCCCGGCTTGGGTCGTCATGGCGATCTGAGCAGTTGAGATTATTTGCTAGTTGAAGAGGATGGAGGAGGAAGCAGATTTTGGATAGATGAATTCACGGTTCGAAGGCTGGTTTATATATTGAAGATATTCTAGCACTGTATACATGTTTCCGACTCTTCATAGGATACCAACAGAGTGATACCACGACGCGTACGTGCGCTTTCCCAAACTTGATGGTGAAGGCGCCAGGCATCCGCGCTAACATCGCATCCCCTGAAGCAGCAGGCGTTGCTATTGGAGTAATCTTTAATTAGGCGTGAGGATTGTACTGAGATAAAATACACGAGGCGCCGATAACTCCGACACCGAGAAGGCCAAGTGTACGAAGGTTCCCTATTCATGAGGGCAGTGAAAGACGCGTGTGGTGTTGCATGCGGTGCGGGCCGATCGTGTACGGACGATCTCCAATATGGTTAGCCGTGTTTGCTTCCAATGGCGGGGTGGGTGACGTGCACATGCAAGAAAAATTGGTATGGCAGCCCAAGCTATCAAAAAACCTTCAGTCTTCTCCGCACTGCCTAGCTTTGCTATTAAACTTGGATTCGCTCATAGCTTCTGCCGCATAGGTTATCAATTCGCCCTACGAAATTGTAACAGGTCTTTTCACAACCGCCCAACTTTCAAGATGTCTGAAATCGTTCACCCCACTATCAAGGGTAAGAAAGGGTCCCGCAGCTCTCTCGCGCTTTTGCAATGGTTCACAATACCGCACAAATTCCAAGCTGACGCATATACGAAGATGGCTGGTTCCGCGAGATCTCCGATATGTGGCCCGGCCAGGCCATGACCCTCAAGGTTAAGGAGGTCCTTCACCACGAGAAGAGCAAGTACCAAGACGTGCTCATCTTCGAATCGACCGATTACGGTACCGTTCTTGTCCTCGACAACGTCATCCAGTGCACCGAGCGCGATGAATTCTCGTATGTTGCACCATAATTGAGCCTGGAAGGAAAGCTGATCGGGCCAGATACCAGGAGATGATCACCCACCTTGCCATGAACTCGCACCCCAACCCTAAGCGTGTTCTGGTTATCGGCGGTGGAGACGGCGGTGTTCTTCGCGAGATTGTCAAGCACGACTGTGTTGAGAAGGCCGTGCTTTGCGACATCGACGAGGCCGTCATCCGTCTCTCCAAGAAGTACCTGCCCGGCATGTCCGTCGGCTTCGAGCACCCCAAGGTTGAGGCCATCGTCGGCGACGGCTTCAAGTACCTCGAGGACAAGAAGGGCGAGTTCGATGTCATCATCACCGACTCCAGTGATCCGGAAGGCCCGGCTGAGGCGCTCTTCCAGAAGGCGTACTTTGAGCTGCTCAATGGCGCGCTTCGGGAAGGTGGTGTCATCACCACTCAAGGTTGTGAGCCCCCTCCTCCCCAAACACGGAGAGCAAGCATTGAGATGCCGTTGAACACTCCATTGAGCTGAAGCTAACCAAACCCTGTTTTGCAGCTGAGAACCAATGGCTCCACATGCCTCTTATTGTCAACCTGAAGAAGGCTTGCAAGGAGGTCTTCCCGAACGTCGAGTACGGCTACACCACGATCCCGACCTACCCATCTGGCCAGATCGGCTTCATGGTCTGCTCCAAGGACGCCAGCCTTGACCTCAAGAAGCCTCTGCGTAGCTGGTCCGCCGAGGAGGAGGAGAAGCTGTGCAAATATTACAGCAAGGAGATTCACGAGGCAGCATTCATCTTGCCCACTTTCGCCCGCAAGGCTCTCCGGTAGGGAACGTCAAGCGCCTCCTGTATGAGACCGTCTTTCCTTCAACTTCAATAAAATAGATACCAGGGCATTTGGTGGGTAGGCGATCTAAAAATTTCCGTTCATCCAGCGCAAAGCTATGGCGGCTATTTGCAGCGTTACTGTAACAGCTATAGAGACCCATGCTACGAAGTGAATTTTACGAGTGAAGAACACCGATTTCCACCACACCTACTGGTATTCTGTATATACGAATTCTCCGATTGTGCCCTATTGTCACATTCGCATTATTCTAAACCATGGAAGACCTGCCGGCTTTCCCAACATAACGAAACGATGTCCGCCACACGAAGGCGTTTTGTAGATTACAGCGCATCATGCACAAGGGATCCCAAAACCACGGACAGTTTCTTACGATGTTTAGCTGAAATGGTCAGCAACCAACGAGAACTCGCAAATTTCCAGACGCGCGTATCCGCTGCACAAGGGATGACAGCTAGCCATTGTCTCACAACCCGATGACAAGCGGGCACGATAACGATCCGGGAGAATGGAAGATCGGGGGTTCTCCGTATGCGCCATTAACGGACTTGAAGTTCCAAGTGTGGCGTCCATAAGTGTCAGACAGAACTAGCGTGGTTGGCAACTATTCATATACAAGCAGTTAAGAGCAATTAAGAGCAAGGAAGACGCAAGTAGATAGTCGTCCGTTCGCATCGACTTGCAAGAGGTCGTATATGTTGCACGTGCACTGCCGCACCTGCTTACTTTCGAATCCAGGGGAGTGCCACATTTTTCCGACGCGAGTGATTTTGGAGGAAGACGGATCGAACGGCAGCCCCCAAATGCAGCATGGTAGAGCCGCTGGTGGGTTTATTGCGGGACACATGACCGCAGGGTGAACGGCAGCAGCATCGGCTCGCTTGTTGTGCGGAAGATGGATGGTTTGGGGTAAAAGGAGTGGGTGTCGAGACAACCTCAAACAGACAGGCCCACCCTAGCCCGTTTCGTCTCCTCCGTTCTCCTATTCGCCCTCCCACTGCTTACAGCCGAGCCGCACATGCAAGCTGGATGGTGAGTCGCCGCACCTGGTAGCGGAGGCTCGACTCGCATAGATTCGTAAGTCGCGGAACAGCCTTGACGACGTCGGTGTGGGCGGATCTGGCGGGGCCTGAAATGGATCAGCTGTCAAGGGAACACAGGAGGAGGTCAACCGTGGTCTGAATCCACAGGGTCTTGCGGCGGTGAGAGCCCCAAGGCATAGGGGAAACAGTGTCTGGGTAAACAGGCCAGGTGGGAGCATCTCGGCCTTGCGCGGTGTGCGCATCCAGGTCAGTGTAGAAGCTTGTCCGCGGATGCGATGCTTGGATCTGGCGGTGGATGGGTGTCGGGGAGAGGCCCACGAGGGTGATACACTTGGGGTATCAACAGTTCGCAGCTGGGTAACCGGCACGGGGTTTCGCTACTCTGGTTTGAGGCTGGCGCGTAGACCCTCTCGTGGCTTTGAAGCGTGGGAACTGACGTCGGGAGCTGTCAGAAGTGAATATAGGGAGCTGCTTCGTGTCTAGTGCCATGTTCTCGGAGCCACACTCGTCAACCTTCTCCGTCAATTATTCTTTGGTGCGGCCTGCGGTCGTTTCCACACGTCACATTTTCCTTGCTTCTTCATTGTCTTTGATTCTTTTTGCTGTTGCAGTAGTCGAGCCGGGCTCTTCGTTCTGTGGTACGGTGCACACGTTACACCCTCGGTCCGCCGCCCATCCCTCCCTCCCTCCCTCGATCAACCAACTGGACAGCGTCTAAGCAGTAGCCACTGCAACCACCATCATTTCACCAGTCTTGCGCAGCTCGATTGCCTGGTACATCTAATAATTTGGCGCGACGTCTGGCTACGTTTTGTGCGGTTCTTGTACATACTTTCTGCGGAACCCCAGTCATAATACCTCACGCCCAACCGCCAACTCCCGTCATCTCCGCCTGCAACCGTGGGATCCTCGTATTTTCACAGCCAGATTCCGGCGTTTAGCGCGAAGTCAGAAAGTAATAATCAGCCGCTTACACCACCATGCCGCACACCATGCTCGGGGAGCCGTTTTCTCCGACAAAGATTCACGCGCTCCTGTCCCCACAGCGCACAGCCTTCTCCGGCCTTAATTCCGTCGACGCAGCGATAAATGTCCCGCTGCCCCATTCTCCGCTGCCGCCACAACCTCAGGATACCGACAGCTCCCCATCCCAACACAACACTGATAATGCTCACTCGGTAACATCCGTGGATTCAAACGGCAGTGCGCCGGCCTACATCCACCCCGCTGTCGCAACGGACGAACCCACGCGGTCCGATTCGCAGGTTTCCATAAGCGCTGCATCGTCCATTGAGAACCTCACGGCACTTCCCCAGAAATCGTTCCGCGAACACCGCGAGCAACGCAAAATCAAGCATCGTAAAAACGCCTACTCCATTGACTCCATCCCGCGCCAAACTCTACTCAAGGCCCTCCAGTCACGACCTCCGCCTACGTCACTAAACCCAGACCCTGCATCCATGGATGCTCTCATGATGGGTAGCAAGAAAGACGACGCGCTCAAGACGCACAGCTCTGAAAAGTACCAGAATAGCTTGGCCGAGGCTCTTTCCGAGCTTAACCTGCATTCGGCTGAACTTTCAAGCAAGATGGCCGCCCTTGCATCACCGTGCTTCTTCCACAAGAAGTTCGACAAGGCCGTCAATCTCGACAAGGTGCTCGACGAGATGGCCGATGACGAGAGTATCTCGCACTCCCGTTTGATGCAAACAGCAACGAGTGTACGTGAGGTTTCCAAGCAGCTCCAGCGCCGCCCCATCAAGATGACAGTGCGCAACGTTATGATCGTCACAAAGGCGCGCGACAACCAGCTGGTCCACCTCACGCGCGAACTAACCGAGTGGCTTTTGTGTACTCCCCGCTACGGCTCCGACGTTGGCGTGAACGTTTACGTGGACCACAAGCTCCGCAAGTCGAAGCGATTCGACTTGCCTTCGCTGCTGGCCAAAGATTCTCGTTTCGATGATATGCTCAGGTTCTGGACACCCGACCTCTGCTGGGAATCCCCCGAGAAGTTTGACCTTGTGTTAACACTGGGAGGTGACGGTACTGTCCTTTTCACTTCCTGGCTCTTCCAACGCATCGTTCCACCGATCCTCTCTTTCTCTCTCGGCAGTCTTGGATTTCTCACCAACTTCCAATTCGAGCAGTACAAGGAGGCCCTTAGCAAGATCATGGGCGATGCGGGCATGCGTGTGAATCTTCGCATGCGCTTCACATGCACTGTGTATCGTTACCAGAAGAACGCCGGACCAGATGCACCACAGCACATTGAAGCTGAGCAGTTTGAAGTACTCAACGAGCTTGTCATTGACCGCGGCCCATCTCCCTACGTTTCCAACTTGGAGCTCTACGGTGACAACAATCTGTTGACCGTAGTCCAGGCCGACGGGGTCATCTTCTCCACCCCCACAGGGTCTACCGCCTACTCTCTATCAGCAGGCGGATCGCTTGTGCACCCGGATATTCCCGCCATTTTGCTCACGCCTATTTGTCCGCATACGCTTAGTTTCAGACCCATGCTTCTAAACGACAGCATGCTTTTGCGCATAGCAGTCCCGCGGAACTCGCGCGCCACGGCTTACTGCGCCTTCGACGGCAAGGGTCGTGTGGAGCTTCGCCAGGGTGATCACGTTACCATTGCCGCCTCACAATACCCTTTCCCCACAGTTCTATCACAGCCCACTGAATGGTTCGATTCCATCTCACGTACATTAAGATGGAACAACCGTGGAGCCCAGCAGAAGGCGTGGGATGGTGATGCGGATGAGAAGGAGGGTGAGGAACAGGATGCAGGCTTCGACATCGATTTCGACAACGACGAAGCCGATCATGATTCGGGTTACTCAGCCGAAGGCTCGCAGTCCGGCGGCAGAGCCAGTCCCATGAGGAAGGGCATGGTGCTGCCCTTCCTGTAGAAGCGGGACCACGAGCGGGGAGTTTTGAGTCGTCTGCAAGTCTAGGCTTCTCACTCGCTACTGCTGCTTGGGCCGGTCCCAGTGGTCTTGGGGTTTCTGTTTGCGCACACTTCTTTGTCGATCGTTTTATATATATTCCCTCCCCCTTTTGGATCGGGGTTGAGGCTTTGTGGATGTTGTTGGAAGCACAGGAGGAACGTGTTGCGGCTTGGACTTTGGGGTAGGATCTATCAGATCAGCAGAGTGTCTGAGGTAATGATGTGCTGGATGATGGGTCGCAGTTAGGAAATGATGTTACCCTAGAAAGGGCCTAGTCGAGTCAATGAACAGACGTTTCAATGTTGGAGCTGCGGCTCATGCATTGCGAAAGAAAACGAAGCTGGAGCGCACGTGCACATGGCGGTGACTGTGGGCTTACTTATTCGGGTGGAGACATGGAAGCTTCTACTTCGATGGTCGTCTGGGTAGAAGGAGAAATCGATTCCAAGCCTTATCCAGACCGCAAGTTGCTAGACTAGACTCCCGATGGGTGATGGGGGCTCAGTGTTTGATCATCGATTACGCGGGTTAGCAGCGTACTAGGTCAACGTATATTGTGTTCATACATACACCATGGCTGACTCGCCATGCACGTGAAGGTACAGACGCAGGCGCAATTGCGCACGCATGACTTGGACCTCCGCGGAATTTTTCTTTCGTGCAGAGGTGCGTTTTGGCCAAGAGAGCGTCTGCAGACAGGCAGGCATGATTTCTGCAGTGGAGTGGGCCAAGAGCGTGCTACTGTACTTACACAGATTCACCACGAGTAGGGCTTGTACGCTACCCTTGTACGGCTGCCGTGCCAAGGCAGTGTGGCCCTATCGGAGGTCATTGCACGCGCTACCAGTGTCGTGAAAGAATTTGCTCCCTGGGGTCAACACTCGAGATCAGACATTTTTCCCTGGCAGAAGGGTACTCGAGTGCTGTAGAGAATTTGAAGATGTGGGAGCTCGTACGAGCTCATACCGGATTCGCGCAATTGCCGAGGCATGGTTACGTGATGGCAGCTGGGAGGAGGGAGACGCGGTGTAGAGATGGCCCATGGACTAAGATGATGGTTCTGCATCATGTGCCATTGTGCCATCCATCCATCTATCAGCGCACACGTCGTTCCCCCATGCGTGGTCCCGGCGCAGGCAGATACGCAAGTCGTAAGGCGCGATGAGCTCACCGGACCTGAGGCTCTGCAAGGGCATTGGCAGCAAGTAATCCGAGATCAAGGCGGTGTTTGTCGAAAACAATTGAAGCAGGCTATGCCCCGGGCAGTCTAGCTGAGCCAAAATGACGGTGCAGATCCCCAGGGTACGCCTGCTCCCCAGCGGCACCACGCCTCACCATTATCCGATGAGCAACAGCCCTATGGCCAACGCGGGCCCTCGCAATCTCTCATAAAGACAGCCGACGCCCTAACATGAACGAAGATTTTCCTATTCACCAGGCAAAACACGTGGAATCGCCCCGCCCCGTCTCGGTCCTTCCTCGGACCCCCCCTCCCCGCTATCCGAGCTCCACCGGCCCAGGACCGAATGATGGCGTAAACCAGCAAAACTGCTTCTGCGGCTTCTCTAGCCAGCCCCACGCATCATAGCCACAAGCTATAGCTATAGCTAGCTGTCCATCGAGCGCCCCTCCTGTTCCTTCATCATCTCATCGGAACGGCAACGTGCATGGGGGGTCGGTATATCTAGGCCTGCGCCCAATTCAGCATGACGACGCAGCCAAGACGCAAAGCATGTGTAGAGTGCCGTCAGCAGAAGGTGAGTTGAGTTGTGCCGAAGATATTGCGAGTCTGCGAACACGTGCACTGACTGTAACCTCGCCGCCTGCCAGATACGCTGCGATGTTGAGCAGCACAAGACACCCCATGAGCCATGTAGTCGCTGCAAAAAGATGAACCTGGAGTGCCGCATCCTGCCAACCTCGACCCGGAATCTGCGCCAGACCAAGGCAGAGATGCGCCGCGAGCTCGAGGAACTGCGCTGGAACATGCGCCAGGGTGGCCATGGAGAAGTGCATTCGACCCCGGGAAGCCTGGGCGATGCCAGCTCCTTCAGGAGCCCCCATGAGCCAGGAAACGGCAGCTTCTCCAACCCCAGTGCTCCTCGTACAGAGGCAAGCATGAGCCCGTCCATGGAACTTGGAATTCCCGGCTCCATCCCCAACGACGTGAAAAACATTCCAACTGGTCCCACCCTTCCACGCGCCCTCGACGGGTTTGTTGTTGACGCACGAAAGATTGACGATTGCTTTGCATTGTATGCTGAAATGTGACTCAACCGACCAAAAACACGGCCGCTGACTCAAGCCCAGGTTCTTCACCCAGTATCATCCACTCCTCCCGATCCTGGAAGCACCCCAAAGCCCAAACAGTGCGAACGGCTACTACGAACTTTCGCCGTTCCTCTTTTGGTGCATCGTGGTCACGGGATCGCGGCATTATCTCGAAGATCGAGGCATTCTTGATAAAATTAGCCAGCTTATAACACCACTTGCTTTTTCCTCCATGGCCCTTCGATCCACGCCAATCCCGGTGATCCAGGGTCTCTTAATTCTGTGCACCTGGCGACTACCAACTAATTCCATGTACAAAGACATGACACATGTCCTGTGCGGTGCCGCTATACATCTGGCTACATCAATTGGCCTGCACATAGCGGGAGTGGGCCAAGATTTTGCTCGAACACCGTTGAAAACAGACCGAGAGCATGTAGTTTTCAGAGCTAAACTATGGATGCAAGCTCTCATCGTTTCCATCCGGACAAGCTGCGCCGAGGGCATTCCACCGTTGGTTCTAGCTGAATCGTTTTACGATGGCCAAGAAAAAGACCGGGAAGATTTGGCTGCACAATTTCCGCCTGATCTGCAATTCAGTCGCAAAACACATATCATATTACACAGATCTATGGCCGCAATGGCACGGACAGATATCAAAGCCTTCAATTGTGACACGAAAGTCATACGGTCTTTGATAAGCATATTTGACTCGCAACTCTTGAAGCTTGCGGCTGTCTCCACAAACGAGCTGGGTCCGTTACTGAGCAGCTTCCCAACCAAAGTTTTTGCTAACCTGCGCTAGATACCTTTCAACTGAATTGTGCTCGCATTCATGTTATGGCGTGCCATTTCTTCGCACATCCTTTGAATCCGGGACCGGATCCCGAAGCGCTCAGCCGGTTATACTCTCTCTGCATCTCAACCTCACAAACCGCGCATGCCATGACTCAGCAAGCTAATTTTGCTTTCATCTCGCAATCGTTCATTGACCGAACCATTTGCTTGGCAGGCTTCGTCATTCTCAAGCTTGCCCGATCACCTATCAGCCAGCATCTGGACCTCCCTGCTGGCGAGCAGGCCTATTTCCATTCCGCACAGTTCTGCAAAGCGACCTCTCTGCAGACCGGCGACTTGGGCGAGCGATGCTGCCAAATTCTTACCAATCTATGGCCAAGCACTAAAGTTTTCAAGCGCCCAAATGGCAGCATTGAAAGTCTTGGATTGCGCTTACGTACAAGGTTGAGCATGAGCGTTTCGTTCGACATGTTCTGGTATTGGCGCGAGGAGTTTGGTCTCATGTACAACCCTTATAACGGCGAAGAAGGCCTCCCAGCAAATGCACAAACACAGCCTACAACCCCAGGTAAGCTCCCCTCTATCATGCTCCTAAGCATAGCGCTGTACTGACGCAGACGTGCGCGCAAGATTATGAACGGGAAATGACTCAGACAACAGCGCCAGGAATCTCTCAGTCGATGACAGCGACATCTGCACCACAGCCTATCAAAGCAGACCACAATGGAATGCAGCCACTACCTATGGGTGCTCAGGGTGCTCCGATGAACTTCGAAGGCGCGTGGGATGGCGAATCGTACATGTTCCCGCCCGTGCTCGATCAGTTCCCGGATTACGATTGGGCGGCAAGCTTTGACTTCTCGAATGACCCGACCCAGATGCAAATGCCTATACCTATGCCGCCAGTGCCGCAAGCAGTTGACATGGGCCCTATGAGTTCGGGCCCAGGAGGATATCAGTACGGTTGAACAAAGCGTTTGAACAGTAAGCAAGGAGGCAAAGCTACTGTTGTTCTTTGATGCCGTCTTGTTGAACGAGACTTTGCATCCATCTATGATCAGTGGCGTGTGGCCCACGCCAAACCCTGAAACGGCAGTGCAAGCACAGTATGAAGCAACTTGACGAGAAACTGCCAATGATTGTGCATTTGGCATCTTGTTTCTCTATTGCAAGTTAGGGCATCGTTATCGGCGTAGTCGAATGGTTCATGATATGACAAAGGATCAAAGTGCGCAATGCATAACCTCTCGAATGGACGAAAGGAAAGAGCGACACATGGAATTTCCATTCCACATTGATGCTTCAGGCGTACAGCGGCGTTATATAAGTGGGCAATGTGTTCCTCCACCGAACACCGGGAATACCAGGAGGCTATTCGAACCATAATTTAAAAATTTTATAATGTCAATCAACCTTACTTACTACACCTTGAAACTTCGCTTGCTGGTGGATCGAGAGTGTGCACCTACTCACCACAGCAAGGAAGGGTTTCAAAAAAAAGATGTTTTAGTGCGCGCCTTACTGGATAGACATGCTGTGTGCGTGCAGAGCAAGATTGTGTGCTAGTTGTTAGACTACTTACTACCCTTGTAGTGGTAGGGTAGTCAAAAACATCAAAAAGCTGGACTTGCTGGGAATCGAACCCAGGACCTTTCCCACGATATCGGCCAATTGAATGACGACATGCTAAGGGAAAATTATACCACTAAACCACAAGCCCGATGCTTGATTGATGAACATTATTCCCATGTTGTACAATATATTCTCTGCAATGAGCTGAGATCTAAGCGGACTCGATCAGATCCCATTCAAAAATTTCAGCAGAGATCAACTAACGCTAAGAACACTCCACCTTTGCGGTCAAACTACGGTCTGGGTACCCACTTACTAAGATGGGTCGGTAGATTTAGTTATTTTTTAGTAATGGTTAGGTGTGGTAAAGTCGAGTGACGTTTTGGTATTGCATGGTCTTCGATTTATGGGTTGGGTGCGTTGATCTCGATGACTTGAGAGCTGGATCACTATAAGTCTATCGATCTTTTAGATATGTGGACACTTAGCATCCCATACATGTGACTTCAATTCGCTGATTAGTCTAATGAGGTATAAGCATTGGGCGTATTAGATGGCCGTTGAGAAATTAAACAATACACGTGTGCTAATTAAGCTCCAATCCCGACATTCCACCCATCAGCCCATCATCCCATTCCACCGGCTCTCCTCTCTCTTCCTTCTTCACAGCTACTTCCGGGCTCTCCCTCACATTATCAGGTTTGACAAGCTCGATGCCGTAATCCTTACTTCCCTCTCCACTCGTTGAATCGTGAATATATCCTTCCCCCGCAATATCAAGTATGTCTATCGTCACATCTTCGCTCAGCTTCCCCCTCTTGTTCCTAGTGTAAAGATGCACATAAAATGGCACACCCCTCACATCTCCGATATCTTCAGCCGACAGCCGCGACACCGGACAGTCCCCATGGACATACAGCCGATCATCCTCGTAGTACGCAAACGTCATCTGATCCCTCCCAATCGTCACGTGGAGCATCATCTCCCCGTCGTTCATCGGCTTCCCGTGGTAAAACCACATCATGCTCTGACCTGCACGCTTGCGCCCCGCCGTCGCTGTGACGCCGTTACGTACCAGTATGGTGCTTTTCTGCCTACCCACCAGGTCGGTCAGTGAGTTAGTCAGGACAACGGAAAAGACGACGTCCTTGTGGAGGCGCGATAGGTCCACTGCAAAGGAGTACACCTCATCCGAGCCTGTCTGTAGCAGTATAGGTTTCGACGTGAGCTTCTCCGGATGCCCCGCGACGAGTTCCTGTGGGTCGAACAGGGGAGTTGCGGGCACCGCGGTGGCTTCGACGAGGGGGACGCGAGGGACAGGAGGCAGACGGCTTTTGTATTTCTGGTACGTCTTTTCTGCCTCACTCTTGACGCTTTCTAGCTTCTCCATCGTCACGTATTCGGGGAGTTCGCCGCCGTATTCCTGGGCGACGTAGAACGATACGATGGCGGACATTAGGGAGGCGAAGAGACAGGAGAGGGTGTACTCTGGTCTCCACGCGCCACCGTGGGCCTGCGATCGGAGAATGTCGAAGCACATGGTGCTGCGGGTTTTGGATAGATAGTAGCTTCGGAAAACATCGACGTTGTACCGTCTGGTGGGTGTGTAAAGGCGCACGACTGGCGGTGCCTCGGGATACTCTTCAGGGATGTAGAAGCTGCCGACGAGAGTAAGATGGGCCATTGCTCCGTCGTTGGGGAGCATCATGAAATAGAAGTTTGAGGCGTCATCTTCAGGATCGAGAGAGATGACGGTACGCAGGTTGAAGAAGGCGGCGTTGACCTGTTTGGCTTCGGCCAATACCCGCTGGAGTATCTTTGCTTTCATGTTGATGTGTTATGCCAATTTTATGTACGATTGTGTACTTTATATATACATTTTTGTCGTATGTTTGGTAGTGAGTCACGCATCCAGTCATCTCACATGTGGCTTAGGGGACCTCCGTCGTGAGATGCATTGGCAGTGAAATGGGCACTGACCCAACGACTAAGCGAATACGAAATAAACTGTTGTCTATCTAAAGAATGGATGCTGGCAAGTGGCAGGAAAAGGAAGTTGTGGTGCGAAAAGTGCTGTTACTGAGACCGAATTGGGACAGAGCCTCTTGCGAACACGAGAGAAGGGCGCTTCCAAGGTTGAGAAGAGTCACAAGCAAGGAGCGACGCTAACGGAAACAGGGTACAGACAGGGGAGACTAGAGCGATATCAAAACTATGAACAGGCTTCAAGTGCGTACGTCTGATACCGTAAAACGTAATTACTGTACCAAATGGAATGAGACCACAACTGAAGCAACTGTCATAGCCAAATCCAACATTAGGCTACACGCATCCAACAACATACCCTCCTCAAACTTCATACAGAGCTTTTGTCACAGATGCTGATAGTAACTCAACACTGCCCCCTAAGATGTCAAATATCTTGACGTCCATCTTCAGAGACTTTGAAAACCAGTTTCGAAGTTCCACCGCAACCAGTGAGTCAACGCCGTGCGCATGCATCGGGATCCCGATGTCGATCTCGTCCACCGGGCGTGATAGGATGCGGGCCATAGCTCTTTGGATCGCAAGCGCAATGACGGGGCCTGCTTCATCGGATGACATGGTCGATACCAAAGTAGTTAGATCCGATTGAACTTGTACAGGAGCGTCGCTTGTCACCGCAGGTCCATGACCTGATTCGATTTGAAATAGGTGAGAATACATCGAGCGGTTCATAAACTCTGGAACACCTGATTCTCCATATTTTCCGGGAAGCTTGATGCCGGTGAGTATCTGGCTTTGCATCTGCTCGATATCGAGGTTCAGCTCACAGCAGTACTCCAGGATAGTGAACAGTTCGGCCATCGACAGAGCTCTGAGGCGTTTGAGCTGTGGATTGAAAGTGGCGTTATCTCCGAGTGAAGCGACGTAGCCTTCGCCTTCTATAATAGTCAAGTTGATTGAGATAGCCTTTTGCCCATTGGCTAGGCGGTAAGCAGCAAGTGAGTCCTGGTAGGTGTTCCCAGCATTGTAATTAGCCTGTCCAGCAGCACCAAGGATACCGGCCATGGACGAAAGTAGGATGAAGAAATCAAGATCAACCGGGAGATTGACGTGGAGATTCCAAGAGCCACGAATCTTAGGATCGGTTGCTTCTATCCAGTCGTCATGCGTCATTGAAGGAAAAAGGGTATCCTATGTGGTGTCTTAGTGAATGGTTATCAGCCTTAATGTTAGTTGTTACTTACTCTCAGTACCATAGCAGCCTGTATACAGCCCCGAATTGGTGGCATGGTGCTCGAAGCGTCCCGTATCACGCGCTCAACGCAGGATGCATCGGCGATATCGCAAGGGGGAGCCTCGACGCGAACCGCCTCCGCGTGCAGGGAGGATAGAAACTCCTCGGAATCGGCAGCCAGGTAACCTCGGCGAGACAATAGTAACAGTGATCTGGCACCTTTTTTGACCATCCATCTTGCGATACTCCTACCTAATCCTCCGAGTCCGCCAGCTACTACATACGTAGCGTCAGGGAGGAAAAGACGATCGGAGGAAGGTGGAATCAGTGCCTGCATGATTATTAGTTTAAGTAGTATGGAAGCTTGAGGATGGAAGCTTACTTGAACAACTGCACCTTCGCCCACTTCGACCGTCACGCAACCGGCGTTCGCCCCACTTTGCAGATATCGAAATGCACTCTCCACTTCTTGGATAGGATACACACAAAGTGGGTGAACGGATCTGAGTACACCTTCTTCAAACAGTCCAGCTACTGCTGTCAAAGCTCTGTTTAACTTTTTCTCAGGCAAGGTGGTAATATCTGCAACTGCATTAGCTCCTGACGCGTCCATGAACAAAAAGACTGTGCCTCATACCGATAGCCGAAAAAGTAACGTTCTTGGCGAATGGAAACATT
>Ga0181472_100010_pt1 | contig 17167 bp, 7 predicted proteins | sample In1P11_FD_119087 | JGI IMG/M metagenome (GOLD analysis project Ga0181472, IMG submission 119087) | Clean room microbial communities from NASA Spacecraft Assembly Facility at Jet Propulsion Laboratory, Pasadena, California, USA -... ...
TACCCATGTTTCATGCTGACCAGTCCCAATACTCGAAGCTACTGAACTCGACACAACTGCCGCGATCGACAGAAGAAAGATCGGTACTCTTAACTTCTTGACTCATAAAGATCAACTCTTTTACTCAGCACGGAGACAAGCGCGGGGGTAAGTAAAATGTACATGGAGGATTCTGAAAAAATTCCTCGAAAAGGGACCTCCCGATGTTTTACAACTCCGAACTTCCTTTTATGTATGCGTTCTAGGCCCATGGGTGTGGCAGGCTGATATGCAGTGTTCACTGCACCCTTTTCAAATATTTTTGTTTAGGTGGAGTTTTTCCTTTTCTTAAGCTGAGGGTTGTAGGTACTGGGGGATAGTAGACAGGATTCAGCTTGTTGTTTTGGCGCGAATTGTACTGTCTGTGACTAGAGCGCAACAACAACTCTCTACACCTCGTCTACCGTCAAAAATAAACACACAAAACCGCTCGCGTGCGCTAAACGAACTGCCAATGTAATCCTGCGGCTATGCTAAACGCCCCTGCCCATAATACTGCCGTGTAACCGAATTCGGGCCTATTGCGGCTATGCTTTGCCCCCATTCTCACCACCGCCGTCCGCCCCCATCTTACCTACTACTCTTGCCTTATTTGTATTCCTAATTCTGCGAGGCGTCTCATCCAATCGTTCAATTACTACGGAGCAGGTTGACCTATATTTACCGAGTCATTGGCCGGCAGCACCCGACGTTAAAGCGAGACAATCACATTTGTCCATGCCTTGCAGCTTGCATACTGCCCCGCTCAGCTCCTCGGCAGGAATATGTTACACAGCATGCGCGCAATACGTAGTTACTGCGGGCGTGCGTGCGTGAGCGGGCGGAGACATTAGCCGTGTTGGTAAGCTCGAAGATGAAATCACCCCCTCTCTGTCTCTCTCCGTCTTGCTCGCAACAAGGCTAGATGCATACAGATTCATGTTCTCGTGCTCATCATTTAGGCAGCATCAGTGAGCAGAGGGTGTGCAGGTCGGCAGCATGGATCCGGTCAAAGACAAATGGGAAAAGGTGGCTGCAAGTCACGTTCCTCGGAACCAAGGCCGGGCATCTCGCAACGTGCATACAGTAGGAGTGCCAAAGTAGTCTTGTGCCTTGCGTCTGGCATTCTGCGTGACATAGAAAAGGGCCGAATAACCCGTGTATGGCTACGTGTTACCGCCTGCGTGGCAGCAGAGGCTGAAAACGGATTTAGCTGCACGAGAAGCTTCGAAGCCCTCGGGTCGGAACCGTACTACTGACCTTGATCGGTAAAGAGGATGAGGTGATTGCCTACATAAGCTGAGTATCCGGTTTGATTGCTTCTCGCAGTAGTTTCCAGGCTAGACGGAAATGTGGCTGCCTTGCCTCGTGCGGGGGGTGCATGGTGGTAGAGGGTGGTGTTGTTACAGTAAATTGTGAGGCTGCAATGTGCTATTCCTATATTAGACGCCAACCCTAGGTCCACCAGTACAATTCGTCTATTGCATCATGACCTTGACGATCTTCCAGTATCAGTTGCGGAGAAGGACATGTGCGACATACCAAGTGTTTTGCAGTTGGTAGCCGAGGCATGGTGGACCATGCGAACCTGCATGAAACCAGACGCCGAGCAACGTGGTGCCAATTGTGGGGGTTGCATAAAACTGATAGCCGATCGCATGTCAGCATCGTGGTCCTCTAGGGAGAACTCCGGGTCTCGCAAATCCGGTTACCTGCATGATGCTAAATGCACGGCGTCGTCGCCTGACAGGCGCAGCTATCCCGCTCGAACTTCCCCACATCTGTGTCAATGCTGGATATCTACTTACCGGTTTGTAGTGAAAATGCACACGCACAGACGAACATATGACCGGTGTTACCTGATTACAGATGGTCGGGGCGTTCGTGTTGGAGATAACGTATAGGAACATCGCTAGCAGGCGACATGCGAGGTGGCCGCAGATGAATCGAATATGTGATGATATGACCTAATCGAAACATAGCCTCTTTGTAGTACGCAGCTGATGTGATTGTCAGTCTTACTCCAGGCACCAGCGCTGGCAGCTACTGACGATGAAGATGCAATCGCCGCAATAGCCGCCAGCACCGTGGACTTAGTAGGTCAAGAGACATCTTGTCTCTGTGCTTGGAGGACTTGATTGCGAACGAATGAAGACGTGCCAATGTACGAAGTAGGCTGAGGACATGCGCCACCGTATGAGTAAAAGAGTTGATCTTTATGAGTCAAGAAGTTAAGAGTACCGATCTTTCTTCTGTCGATCGCGGCAGTTGTGTCGAGTTCAGTAGCTTCGAGTATTGGGACTGGTCAGCATGAAACATGGGTATATCCACATGTCTATCACTGTCATCTCCTTTAGGTAAAAGGCTGGACCCTCACTGCCACGTGGAAATAGAGTGTGAAGGCCTGTTTTGGCTTTAGCGGGCCATGAGCAAACGAAAGTAACGGCTGACTTACTCTCGCTCGCTTACTTACTCCTCACAACCTCGCCAACAACAGCTACAGTTGTTCTACGACTCAGTCGGAGGAAACCCCAACAGCTCCACGGTTGAGAGGACGTATAAAATCTACACACCTCACCCCAACATGTCTTGTGTCAGACCAAGGATTGCATATGCTGTTCAGAAGGCAGCTTGATGTCTATGTCCTGCTCCGAAGACATTGTCGAGAGTGGTATATTGCAACTAGCCTGGCCCATGGACATGAACTCCGCAATCGATAGACGAGCGACAAGGGAACATTCGGCCAGGCCTGCCTGGTGCTATGTGGGAATATTTCCTGGAACTAATGAGGATGGAGCCATGGTTACAGTGGCTGCAATGACGTTGTGTGGGGTCTTCGGATGGTGATTGGTCGCTTGTAGTGACAGTGCCGTGATGAATGGTAGATGTTTTTTAATTCGTAGAATGACGTGGGTTGTTGTCTGTATATTCTGTCCTCGACTTGCTGAGGTGCAATTAAGGTGTTGGTAGTATGAAAGCAACCCGTGGAGAGCGCACGCACCAAGTGCAATATGCTCCGACATTCCGACCCCGCTGACTTGGGTTCAACACAATCTTTATCCGCCACAACCATCCACACCCAGGCGCAAACGCAGACGCGAACGCGCAACCACCAGGCTTTTTCTCCCCACAGGCAATGGTGTGAGCAGGAGAAACGCCTAGATCCTCAACCGCCACCGCCCACTACTAAAACCGCCACCAGCCACTGCCTCGAAACTTCGCACTTGACCCCACGAATTTCCCACCCAAGTCGGGGGTGAGCGAGCGTTCAAGCGCGCACGACAATCATGGAGGGCGCTTTTACGCACATGGGCAACCACCTGGTGTCCGACTCGGCGGCCACCATCAATGCTGGAGACGTAGATGAGGGCATCCTTGACGGCGACCTCTCTCGCGGCCGGCTCTCACGCAGGCGCCGCGCCGACGACGACGAAGAGTACGACGACGACGATGCGGAGAGCATGGCCAGCGTGCCGATGGGTGGAAGAAACGGCCAGTCAGCAATGCGTGCAGAAGATGCAGAAGACGCGGAGGTCGAGCTGCCACCCCATGCATGTACGTAGGAAACCGGCGGGCACGATGCAAGAATGTGTTGTTGGACTGATTGGTTGACTGACTGGCTGATTTAGGCGCATACTGTGGCATCCACAACGCCGGGAGTGTCGTCAAGTGCCTGGCCTGCAGCAAATGGTTCTGTAGCGCCCGTGGTAACTCATCATCGTCCCACATCATCAACCATCTTGTCCGCGCCCGCCACAAGGAAGTCCAGCTGCACCCCGCCTCATCGCTCGGCGATACGACACTCGAATGTTATAACTGCGGGACCAAGAATGTCTTCCTGCTTGGTTTCATCCCCGCCAAGTCAGATACGGTTGTCGTTCTACTCTGCCGCCAGCCATGCGCCGCCATGCCCTCGCAGAAAGACATGAATTGGGACACATCGCGTTGGCAGCCCCTCATTGAAGACCGCTCTTTTCTGCCCTGGCTCGTCCCTCCCCCAACCGACCAGGAACAGCTGCGTGCCCGCCATCTGAGTCCCCAGACCATTGCAAAGCTTGAAGAGCTATGGAAGGATGATGCGAATGCCACAATCGCCGACCTCGAAAAGGGCGCTGGCCAGGAGGAGGTTATTGCCAAGGTCTTGCTCCGCTACGACGACGCCTACCAGTACCAGAATGTCTTTGGTCCCCTGGTCAAGATCGAGGCCGATTACGACCGAAAGCTGAAGGAGTCGCAGTCGCAGGATAACCTCGTTGTGCGCTGGGACATGGCCCTGAACAACAAGCACACGGCCAGCTTTATCCTTCCTAAGCTCGAGCTGGGCGACGTTAAGCTCGCTGTTGGTGACGAGATGCGACTGCGCTACACCGGAGAGCTCCGCCCGCACTGGGAAGGTGTAGGATATGTCATCAAGATTCCTAACAACCAGTCTGACGAGGTCACCATCGAACTGCGCACCAAGGGCGACCACAAGTCAGTCCCCACTGAGTGTACCCATAACTTCAGTGCCGACTATGTCTGGAAAGCCACTTCGTTCGACCGCATGCAGCATGCCATGAAGACGTTTGCCATTGACGAGATGAGTGTTTCTGGCTACATCTTCCATCGTCTCCTTGGTCATGAAGTTGCGGCAGCCCCTATGAAGGTCACGATTCCCCGCAAGTTTAGCGTACCGGGTCTTCCAGAGCTCAACAGCAGTCAGAACAACGCTGTAAAGAGTGTTCTCCAGAAGCCGCTCAGCCTGATCCAAGGTCCTCCAGGTACTGGAAAGACTGTCACGTCTGCCACCATCATCTACCATCTCTGCAAGATCAGTGGCAGTCAAGTCTTGGTTTGCGCACCCTCCAATGTTGCTGTCGACCAGTTGTGTGAGCGCATTCATCTTACTGGCCTCAAGACGGTTCGTGTAACAGCAAAGTCAAGGGAAGACGTCGAGTCTCCTGTTGGCTTCTTGTCTCTCCACGAGCAAGTCCGCATGAATGATACCAACGTCGAGCTGAACAAGCTGAACCAGTTGAAGAACGATGTGGGCGAACTTTCAAGCCAGGACGAAAAGAAGTTTAAGCAGCTCACTCGTGCAGCCGAGCGTGAAATCCTCAATGCAGCCGACGTCATCTGCTGTACTTGCGTTGGTGCTGGTGATCCTCGCCTAGCCAAGATGAAGTTCCGTACCGTCCTTATCGATGAATCGACACAGTCCGCAGAGCCGGAGTGTATGATTCCCTTGGTTCTTGGATGCAAGCAGGTCGTACTGGTGGGTGACCATCAGCAACTCGGACCCGTCATCATGAACAAGAAGGCTGCCACAGCCGGTCTCAACCAGTCTTTGTTCGAGCGTCTCGTCATTCTTGGCTGCTCTCCTATCCGACTTCAAGTCCAGTACCGCATGCATCCCTGTCTGTCCGAGTTCCCGTCCAACATGTTTTATGAAGGCTCTCTCCAGAACGGTGTCACCATGCAAGAGCGCATCCGCCGCGATGTCGACTTCCCCTGGCCTGTTGTTGACAGTCCTATGATGTTCTGGTCCAACCTTGGTGCTGAAGAAATCTCGGCCTCTGGAACTTCCTACCTCAACCGTACCGAAGCCCAGAATGTCGAGAAGATCGTAACCCGCTTCTTCAAAGCAGGTGTACAGCCCAGCGATATCGGTATCATCACTCCATATGAAGGCCAGCGCAGCTACGTCGTCAGCTCTATGCAAGCAACTGGCAGTTTCAAGAAGGAGAACTATAAGGAGGTTGAGGTTGCCTCTGTCGACGCTTTCCAAGGTCGTGAGAAAGACTTCATCATCTTGTCTTGCGTGCGTTCCAACGACCACCAGGGCATTGGTTTCTTGAGCGATCCCCGTCGTCTCAACGTTGCCCTTACGCGTGCCAAGTATGGTCTCGTCATTCTTGGAAATCCCAAGGTCCTCTCCAAGCACCCATTGTGGCACTACCTCCTCCTTCATTTCAAGGAACGCAACTGCCTCGTCGAGGGTCCTTTGACCAACCTCCAGGTATCGCTTCTCCAGTTCAGCCGCCCCAAGCAGACCTACCGTGGACCTCAACGCTACCAGATGGCCTACCAGCACGCCAACGCTATGACTTCTGGTGGACGTCAGCCAGGCTTCAATGGCAACAAGCCTCGCCAAGAGTACAACGATAACGGCTCCATTGTCGGTTACATTCCAGATGACGTTTCGTCTGTCCACTCTTCTGCCCTTGGTGGTGTCGGCGTTCCTTCCAACTACCCTCCTATGTTCTCCAATTTCCAGGAGTCTTGGCCCCTACCTGGCCGTCCCAACGGCAAGGGTAAGAACGGCGCGCCCCAGAGCGTTGCTGGTGAGTCCATCGCAGCTAGCGAGCTCACAGATACCCGTAGTGATGCGCCTGGTGGTATTAGTCTTTCTGGTCTGAGCTTGAACGACTACAACAAGCCCACCTCACTCAGCCAGTCAGATCGCCTTAACCGCTTTGTTGAATCTACTCGCCAGGGCCCGAACGTCGGCACCGGCTTTGGTGCTGGTCGTGGGCTGCGCGGTGCACTTGGTGGTTTTGAAGATGATGATGCTCGTAGTGTATCCACTGCTTTTGCCAGTCAGATTGGCACCGGCAACGGCTATGACTGATCTTGCTTCTGTGATACAGTGGTAACATATCAAACCGCTACTACTCCTATGACACGTCTTGGCTGCGAGCCTCTCTCCCACCGGATGGAGCAACAGACCGGCTTCATCGTCAGCCATTCGACCTAGGACATGCCCTGTCGGTGGAATCAGAGCAGGCGACCGCCAGTGCGTTGGCACTGATATTGATATTAGGTCGAGTCCGTACTGCAGCTTGGGTCGACTACTCCGCTCAATGCACCGTCACACACTTGACAACCTGTTGCTAGTATGTAACTGCATCTCAACCGCACACAAGCTTTCGATCCGTTGCGTCTTTGGATTCAGCCTAAGCACGTGATGCGTTGAGACAAGATGCACGCAAGAGTAAGTCCAGCTGCAGGCCGGAAGAGCAGAGGACCAATCACAGAATCGAGCATCTTTCATTCCTCACAATCCTTTTCACTTCCAGACATGGAGGTTTGATTTTTTACCAATGATTTATCGAGAAAAAGGGGAGAAAACCATACTCGGCTTTAGTTGTTTAGTTGCTAGATGAGAATATAAACCATGTTTCAAACCGTGTCTGTCTGTGTTTTTGCAGAGTGCATTATGTGTATGAGGTCTTGGAGAAAATGATAAAAGAAAGCCTCTCATTCCCAACCCCAATTCATTCCAAAACCACCAAACACTACACCCATTCTTAGCCACCATACCAAGTTTTACAGGCACGATGTGGATAAGCAATTCTATCATTCAAGAAATTATTCAAAATTCATGTACATATACATACCCGCATAACACATATTCTGGGTATCACAACCTCTCCGTTTCCTTCCTTCCCTTCCCTTCATTTCGTCTCGAGAAAATTTAAATGAACAATACAACATAAGATACAATGATCCCCCAACATGAGACCAGGCTAGACGAGCTGTGCACTAAACGGGGATATATACGTGTATATGCAACATATACACAGACAGATGTCGTACAAACAAACAACGCCTGACCTGTTTACATGACGGTACAGCACTTGAGCATCTTGAGCAACTTGGGCAGCCCCTTCTTGACCATTTCCTCGATCTCGTCGTTTTGGTTCTGCTGTTGCTGTTGCCCGTGATGCTGCTGACCACCATGATGTTGCTGTTGACCGCCATGCTGCTGTCCGGGGTATCCCCCGCCGCCGTGGCTCGGTGCCACATGGGGAGGCGGCGGCATTTCATCGACGCTACCGCCCTGGAGATTAACAAAGATTCTACCTTCGTTCTCCTCGGTGCGGTATTGCAGACCCAGCTCGCGGCATACCTGCTCGACGCGCGGCTTGATCTTCTGCACGTGGTTTCGGCTGTGGTTGCCCTTGCCGACAATGACGTGCAAATGGCTTTGGTCTTGCTGGCGGGCGACTTTGATGCGCTCCTCAAGTACGTCCTCTGCTTCTTCGACGAAGAGACCGTGCAGGTCGATTGTGTCGCTGGCGACGCGTCCTTCGGCATTGTTCTCCCGGAAGATAAAGTCGCGGGCTTGCCGGTTGTACTGCTCCATCTTCTCCGCGTGCTTTTTTCCTTCTTGCGACAGCTCGTGGGCGGCGGCGCCGTCGCCGGCCTCGTAGGCTTGGTGCGCGCGGTCAAAACATGAAGAGCGTTTTGCGGCTTCTTGACGGGCTAAGTCACGGAGGCGGTCATACTCGGCTTCCGTGTCGGCAGAAGCGTGATTGAGAGCTGGGGGTTCATGTTAGTTGTGTTGTTGCGACTCGGCGTGGCTGGTGTCGAGGAGACGGGGGTGGAGGCTTGTTAGAGGCACGTACAGCGCGAGCCCAAAGAGGACATTTCCATGGCTGCCATGTTGTTGCGACACCGAATATGTCAGATTGGAGGGAATGCAACGTATCAATGTTGATTTATTGTTGTTCCTGAGCGATGCACTTGGCGGAATCAAGGTACATAAGCCAGGCCTCGGGGACGCTAAGCGGCTGCATGCAGAATGCTAGCACATGGCGCAGGGTCCAGATCTGTGGCTCAGCGGTGAAGATCGGGTTGCCCGATCACCACTGGAGCATCTAGCACTTGCGCAATTGCAGTGGGAAAACTACGTGTTGCTCCCATAAGCTACGTGTACGGCAGAAAATACGTAGAGCGGCATGGATGTTGACTAAGTTTTGGGCCATGGTCATGCGTGACACGCTGTCAGTGGTGCCCATAGTGATGTTGGCACGTCCAAGTGAGCATTGCGCTTCGCCGACCCCTCATGCCCGCGAAACATTGGCAGACATGAAAAGTCATGGCCCTTCTTGGGGGTGTTGCTAAGTAGGAGGGTCATCCTAGAAGCGGACTTTGGGCCCTACAAAAACAATCAAAAATGCGATCAACCATAGCCCAGCAATCATGCCATAGAGCTTCATTCGATCCCACCAGCCCTTGCCCTCGGTCATCTTCCGCAATGTGCTCATCCTCTTGCTAGCAGCATCCATATTTAGCGTGTTCTTGTCTAGTCCGGCTAGTGCGCGGTCTACCACATTCTTGTCACCCTCGAGTGTATTGCTGAAATTGATGGACTGTTGCTTCAATAGCTTCGCCATATCGAGGAGGCTCGTCGTGAGCGTTTCCTGTTCGTTGCGTTCGTATGATAGGAGTGCTTCTGTCTGCGCATGCGATGACTCTCCTGTCGTCGTTGTGGGTTTGGAGGGGAAAAGAGAGTTTCCAGAGGCCGCTTGTGCCCCAGATCCCTCAGCATCAGCTTCTGGCTTGCCTCTCCGTCGCAGCTCCGATGCTAATCCCTGTGCCGCACTCTGGAGTGCTTCGTTGTTCCCTCCTGACCCTGAGACATCCCGCCCAGCCTCTGTCTTTACTCTCGGTGCGTATGAAGGGAATTCGTCTGCGTCCTCTTCGTCCGAATCGACAGACGCATTCGATTGTGTATCGTCCAGTTGGTTCAGCTCGTATATTCGCTGGTTAAGTTCCTTTATAAGCTCGCGTTTCTGTCGTAGATCGGTTTGTAGTTCTACTTTCTTCGACTTCGAGGGTATTGTTGAGGCAGAGTGCTCGAGATTGAGGAGCAACGTGCGCGCATGTTCGATATTCTAGAGAACCGTTAGCAAGCCACGGTTGCAACATTGGTACACAAGCTCCAGCTTACGGCGCTCACGCGTGCCCGCTCATAACTGGACTTTCGCAGCTCTGGTGACGGGTCTGCCAATACTATTCGATCTAGCCTCGAGAGCAAGCGGTTGAGATTAATGCTGTTCACGTCGCCAAAGCCTGGCGAGCGGGATCTGGCAGCCATCGGTTGGTTTGCTACAGTCTACGGGTTGCTGGAGCGACTCTGGCGGGAAAATGTGCTGCGTGTAGGCGCTGCAAGTGGGACGTATTGAGGGCGCGAGCTTTAGGCAATGTGGGCTATGAAGCCTGTGTTGAGAGCATCGATATAGGCGGGATATGGAGATTTGGAGACAAGCAAGCAACAAATGTGTTGATGGACACAGTGGTGTTCTAGCCACAACGTCACTGTCACAGTAGCCAATAGCCAGTGGCCAATGGCGACGTGGTGGGTCCCCCCGCAGTGGCCCAGTCTGACCCTCGTAGCAAAACCCACATCCCACTCGTGGCCATGTTTGTATGTCTTAACCATAGACTTGTTTGTTCATTATCGTTGAAACTAGATGCTGCTGATATAATACATGCTTGAATATACGCTTTCTCATGCGGCTTGTCCTTCTCCGGCTCCTCAAACAACCACCAACTGTCATGTGACAATGCTACAATGCGCAATGTTCGCTTTCATGGTCTCCTTCGTGCCTGAACTCCATACTTAAACAGACAATTGTATCGTAATGTGGGTGTGTCGCAAGTTTATGAAGATCCGTTCTTGGGTTGTGATTGCAGAGGTCCGCGCGTGAAGCTGAGAAGGATTAGTACGGTCTTGAAGATGTAGGCTCGTTTACGTACTTGTTCCACCAGGTACCGAGAATACCAGGCTTTCCATATGCATCGTGGAACGATTGTCTCCTGGCCATGCTCTCCTCGTCCTGACGACGCTTGAGAGCTTCTAGGTTGCCGAACCGCTGTGCCGCTGAGGACTGGAACTTGTCAGTTACAACCGCACACTGAAGTGAGCATTCAGGCGTACCCTCCGACGTCCGTTGAAACCTTCAGATCCAACTGAAGCATCAGATGGTCGACGCTCGTTGTCCTGCTTAGGAGCCTCTGGCATGGCTGGGACAGGATCGTTGTTAAAGATCTTGTGAGATTGAGAAGAGTACTTCTGGTGAACTGGGGAAGACATCTTGTAACAGACGGAAGCTGGTGTAAAGAAAGATGAAGTTGATTGATGTGATGGATTGTCGATGGAATGTGTTGTAGTACGGTCTGGACAACAGGAATGCAGCCCGTTGATAAATACCTCCCCTCAGCTTCCTACTGTCAAGCCTGCGATCGTATGTGGCATGACCATTACGCAGACGATATATGATCGTACCAATCAGTGAAGGGCCTAGTGCTCCCCCGCATTCTGACAGTGCAGTTCGGACCCTGACCAGCAGTAACAATGACATGGAGAGCAAATGAGAAGCGCTAGACGATGTTTGCTTTTGCTAGTCAAAGCTAATGGCAGCTCCACGACGAATGAGCTTCTGCTGGCTGAATGGTCCAAACATGGATGCTAGCCAGAACGTTCGCCTGCACGTGACATCGATCTTTGGTGACAAGTCGAGGCATCGAAGACTGTCTGCAGGGTCCACCAACTCGAAGATAGATACGGCTTCACACATCTCCAGGGGCATCAAACCGCAGTCGACGAAGGGATACCGATCGCGCTAATTTTTGTAAGTAGATCGTGCCGTCCGGGGGCGAGGTGACCGCCGTTGGGAGCTCCTGTTGATCCTTTGGTAGTGGAACAACGGTCTACTTGACCGAGTGTTTGAGGTAAAGCGGCTACGCGTGCTGTCGTATTCCGTCAAGTTGCCCGCTAGAACCCCTCCGCAGTGCACAACGCTGTACGCTATGACACCATCAAGAATCTTCTACCGCGTGAAGATAGTCAGGCCTGTGCAACTGTATTTCCGTGGTACTCTTGATGTCATGTCTCTCGGAAGTGCCGCTGGGTTCCGTGTGAGCACTCACAGCACACAAGGCTTACGGTAAAGAAGCTACCAAACCGCGGCCGTCTGCGATGACGTCAACGGCTGACAAAGAAACACGCCTTACCGCTTTTGCTAAGCGAACGAGCGCAAATGTCTTCCGCCCTCGCGCTGCAAAGCTGTCTCTTCCTCAATGCTCACCAGGGCCGAAATGATGCTTGCTTCTGCAAATTCGACCGGGCCGGACACAACTTTGACCAACTAACCTCGTATCCATATCCATGGTGCTTGCGGCCATGGCGCCGCTCTTTTAGAGTTTACGGCTTTCAGCCGTTTGGTTGCGTGCTGTCTTGGTCTTCTGAGGCAGAGGGAGTGACCGTTGCTGATGCAGATCTTTCGGACGCAGAGAAGCCGGGCCGACAAGCTTGTCTCCCGCTTCTCGCCGCACGTGTTGCAGCTCGCCCTCGATCCTTTAATGCACACGGTCGCGCTGACACTGCTTGTGTCACCTCGACACCCGCACCAAAATCAGGTTTTTCAGCGCAGACTCGCAGCTACGGTCTCGCAGACATGGCATACGCCAACAGAGGTACGTGAGATGCTCGTCAACCAGCCCTTCCCCTTTGCATGATGATACCACAAATTTAAAGCATAGTTCATCTTAGTCCAAAGGACACTGAGGAACCAAACAGCATTGTCTTTCGCTCCTATCTGATCACATTCACAATTCCGATCCTTGTTATTGGTCGTTTGTTGTTGCAACGTATTCTGACTCTTAACAGGTATAGACTATCCAGCGAACGAGCCACGTTGCTTTGAGCATTGTAGTACAATTGGCATTTGCCACCAGGGGCATTCTATCAAGGCCTCATCTTAGAACTTGTCAGGGCTTGACAAGTACGCTTTCATGGTGTGACTTGGACAGCTGCCGACGACATCTGTGTCACATGACGTTATGGTGCTTGGCTCAGTCCATGTGGTTCCATATTGCGACCAGCAAGACAGACGATATCCTGGCTTGCTCTAAAGCACAGTCACTTGTAGCCCTACCCGCACCTGTGCGCCAATTTCAACGTGAACTGAATTTTTTTTTCCTCAAGGGAAATGAAAAGTCTCGGACGGTTGGTGCCGCGCTTCGCGGATGCGCCGGGTGAAGGGACTACCCAGCCGGTATCCCGTATATCAATCAAAAGACTATTGCACGGCCGCTCACCTTGCCGCATTTTGGGCAAAGCTCAGCCCGTCGATGCTTTTGCTGAAATGATTCGCGGTCATGGCTTCGGCACACTTCAGGTTTTGCTCTCGTTGATCACGAGGCTAGGCGAGGGTGCATCCACTGGCTGAGGGATTCCCTGAATTAACAATGTGACGGTGGTATCGAGCCGCCAGCCGGCCACGCGGTTGGTGGTCGGCTGCGGCGATCACTGCTCTCTTGGCCTTCCCGCCAGGCCCCCTGGCGGTATTTCAATTTCACAGTCCCCATTTTAATCCAAGAGCGACAGGAGTATGTATTTGGCCGACACGGAAGGCTGTCCTCCGTCTGTGAATCGCGAGTGTGGAAAAGGTCGTTGGTGAGCCGAGCGTCGTGTCTGTGACGTTAGCGCTTGACTCGGAGTGATAAGAAGTGCATCTGTCCCAACCCGGCCGCACACGCAAATTTGTCCCATTGGCTTCCAAGCCGCCGAAGGTTTTTACTCGCCGGACTCTGCATGTGGGGCCCTCTCCTATGCGTTGTCACTCAAACCAAGCCACCAGCCGCCCGTCAGCCCTCCTCGCCCGCATATTCTCAGCTCGCTCGCTCCCTTCTTCCTTCCTCAACTTCACACTCTTCACACACGACGACTACAATCGCACTGCCAACAAGCAGCACTAGCAACTCTTTTTGAGACGTTTGCCCATCTGTCAAAGTCGACACCGACAAATAAACACAAGAGCCCTTGCTCAGGATGACAATTCGGAGCCCAGACGGAGCCCTATCCAGGTACTTACTGCCCAACGGTTTCCTCCCCCCAAAACTGTTTTGCTTTCGTTTTTGACCTTTCCTATCCAACTTACTACTACCACTTCCTGTTTTGCGACAATCATGTGTTTCTTTCCTATTGTTTTAGTTTCTTTCTGTTCTGCCTAGCCGCCATTACAGCCCAAGAAGGATTTCCCAAAGGATGCCACAGGATTCTCTACCCAAAGGATTTACCGCCCCGGTAAAGGACAACTACATGGCCACTTTTCTTCAGTTTTGCCAGGACTACATATTCCCAAGGACATCTTCCCAGGATTCGCGGCACGTAGCACACTGCCCTTGCGGTGTTTGTAGACACGACAATCACGAGGCGCCTCGATGCCCCCGATTCAGAGCTAAAATGCAGAGCTCTCGAAAAGGCGGTGAACATGCGAGAGTGGATCCTCGCTAATAATGATGCCCAACACACAACACGATCAAAAATCGACAACACCGGCATGCAGCCCCGCATTGCCGAAGGGATCACGTAGGCACCATATCGTTCTGTATTATGTTCAGCTAGGCTTCACGACAAAGCGACTGGTAATGTGCACGCCAATTCCCAAGGGACGCCAAGCCATGGACCCGAAACTTCCGGATCAGCCAATGGAAATCGTGACCCTGGTGTATGCTCGCTCACACCCTGGACCTACCATGGAAGCTTACCCATGCCGGCCACGGCTATGGTTGTGGAGATGCTTTGGACGGACATGACGTACGTACATGGGCTGAAGTCTGCCTATCCTCACCAACCCGTTGATCGCAACTAACTTGGGTGTTGTTAAGGAACACCTGCTGTTCTGGATCGCCTCATATACTGGATTGATTGCTATTCTGCGTACTGCTTTTACTGGATCTGGATAACTGTTACTGGCCTTGCACATCGTCACTGCTGGCTGAATTAGTCGGTCTTGGACGTTGTCGATAATCTGGACTCCTTGCCGTCGGTGATGCTGACCCTGCTGGCTCCTTGAGGTGTGTGCGCCTCGCCGTAATTCCCGTTCATCAGTCAATGCTAACGTGTCGTTTTGTACAGACTTCCCTCTGGCTACGTTACTAACATGGCGTTTTCCTTTGTTTCAAACTATTCTCTTTTCATTGAGGTTTGCTGCGCAAGTGTGCTTGATACTGACTATAGTGTTTAGCGACTCTTTCTTCGATTCACCACCGGAGCCCGCATTCTACATCTCAAACATCACTGAGTGGAGAAAGGAGATCCCTACGCCTGTTGTTTCCGCGCCGGACTTTCCTTTCTCTTCAGATTTCCAGGACATGAGCACATCAGAATTCTTCGAGCTGAAGGACACTGTTTCTGAGTGCAGCATGGACAGCGCGTACCAGAGCCAGAGTGGCGCCAGCCGGCGCGGACCCAGGAAGCCAGAAATGCACCGCCAGGAGAGCCAGATGAGCAGCCACTTTGTTGGCAGCGACATCTACTCACCGACAATGAGCTCGGACAACTTCAGTGCTTTCCCAGACACCCTGGACATGAGCCATGTTCAACCACCTGCCACATCCGGATCATGGGAGCCCACGGATGGATCCCTCTCTTATGCTAATTTCTCTACTGCTCAGGACTATAGCCACTACTCCACATCGAACATGACACCGCACTGGCCAACCGCCGATGCGCAGTTCCAGAACAACACTTTCCAATTCTCGTCATGGCCATCGCACAGCGCAAACGATGCCATGTTCAGCACACCTACCTCTCAGCGCCACTGGCAGAGTGGCTCCATTGATGCCTCTGAGCGTCCTGCTGCTGCACGCTACTCATCATACAGCTTCCAGGAAGAGTCTAGGCGAGCATCTACACACGACTCAACCTTTGGTGCATTCGTCGGAACCCCGACTAGCACTACCAGCGCGCACTTCCCTACAGTTGATCTTGAGCAATCAAGGTTTGCTGAGTCTCGGTAAATAACCTTTCTTCTTACTCATTGTACTAATACTGACCCTGTGTGAAGCAGCGAGAACGGAGACAGGAAGGCAGTATCTGCACCTCAGTCCCTGGATGGACATGATGACACCCTCTCTCAGTCTGAAGCCGCTGAGACCAAACTCGAGGAGGAGCGCACAAAGGTTGCTCGCAGTCACCCTCTCTACCAACAGACTCCAGACAAGGACGGCAAATACCACTGCCCTGAAGAAGGCAAGGCTGGGTGCAGCCACAAGCCAACAGCTTTGAAGTGCAACTATGAGTATGTCCCATGTCGCTTTACCTCAATTGTCTATGTGTCTAACCTTTCGCAGCAAGTATGTCGACTCTCACCTCAAGCCTTTCCGTTGCAACAAGAAGACTTGTGTTGGCGTGCAGTTCTCTTCTACTGCATGCCTTCTCCGTCACGAACGTGAGGCTCATGGTATGCACGGCCATGGAGCTCGGCCACATCTGTGCCACTTCAGGGACTGCGAGAGAGCGGTGCCAGGCCATGGCTTCCCTCGTCGTTACAACCTCTTTGACCACATGAAGCGAGTACACCAGTACGATGGACCAACCACTGAGCCTTCACCGCTTGTACAGGGACAGCCTGCTCGCAAGTCTTCCAGCCGCAAGCGCAAGGCGTCGGCCGAGGAGTCTGGAGAGAAGCGCACCAAGGTTGTCAAGCTTACTGCCGAGCAACAACGCCAACAGCGTCGGGAGGCTCTTGCTAAGGAGTTCCTTGCCAAGAAGCAACACATCATTGATGTGCTGACCAACTTGAGCAACCCAAGCGACCTCGGGGACGATATCCAGCTGACAAAGGAGGTTGTTGGCCTTCACGACATCTGCACGCAGTACCGGGATGTCTTCGGTGGCTGAATGAAGCACGCGTCTGGCAGAGGAGGTTTGCCGTGACGCATCCAAGTAGGTTTGTCGTTGCACTTCAGGACCCCCTTTTGCTCTTGCTTTTTTTCAACACATGCACATTGCGTTTTGTTTTTCCGCGTTTTCCAGAAGCCGGATGGGATTCCCGCGTGCCTGCGGATGAAGGACCATGACTTGCCACAAGTCTCGGATGGATGCCCATAGCCCTGGAAGGATCAATACTCCCGGATACAAGCCACAGGATGCATAACCCAAGGTCTTGTCCCAGCCGTGGACTCGGAAGCCGAAGGATCGCTGTTCAGCCGTCAAGGCGACAGCAGAGTAGCCTCTTTGAGGGGAGATGGACTGCGGTCCGGCTCATTGCAATATGGTTGGCATGAGTCTTGGTTGATGTGAAGTTGATTCATCCCTTCTACATGGAGGGGTTGATAATCAGGACCGATTTTGTATTTTCTTTATTCTGTTCATGGCGTCAATGGCACATAGATAGGACTGGGTAAGGAGGGGGTGACCACTCGCAGAGGTCAGTCTTGTAAAGGCCATCATTGCCCGCATGTCGGAAGTTGGTGGCCCCCCCTCCTTTGGCATTTTGTATTTTGTATTTTTAAAATAGAGCCTGCTTACTCTACTCTCATCATAAATGATACCCAATAGACACTACCACTGGAAAGTAATGCCACGTGT
>Ga0181472_100011_pt1 | contig 16775 bp, 17 predicted proteins | sample In1P11_FD_119087 | JGI IMG/M metagenome (GOLD analysis project Ga0181472, IMG submission 119087) | Clean room microbial communities from NASA Spacecraft Assembly Facility at Jet Propulsion Laboratory, Pasadena, California, USA -... ...
AAACAGAAACAAAAACTCCCAAGAAGAAACCAAAAAGAGGAAATTGTAACTACGAAAATCATCAAAACCGGCAAGTCCAAAGAAGAGCATCAAAACGTAAAAAAGGAGACAGAGCCCGTCTAATGCTTGGGAGCACCGCCCATACGCTCAATGTTGCTCATCATCTTGCTCTTGGAAGCGATACCAGACGCTCTGGGGACACCTCTCCCAATTCTACTCTGCACAGGAGCCGCCTCCTTCGCCGGTGCTTCCCTAAACGCAGGAATGCTAGCATGAGGCGGAGGAGCAGGACGACTGATACTGCGTCTGAAGTCCTCAATAGCGGCAGTAGCACCCTCAGGAGCCGAAGTTTGCAGCATCAACATTTCATCCACAGCGGCAACCAGCTCTCCTTTTTCCACTCTTTCCTTTTCGAGCTCTTGGATAAGAGAAGTTTGTTCATGGTGCAGAACTTGGAGTTGACGGTCCAGGTTTGCGAGAGCGGCACGCTGTTCTTCGATGGTAGAGTTCGCTTCTTCCATCACTCTGCGGTCGTCTGCTGTGAACATCATTGAATTCTCGATATTGTTGTTGTTTGCGTTGGCAGCGAGATCTTCATTTTGTTTGGCGAGGTCGTCGAGGCGGGATTGCAGTTCGGCGCATTTCTTCTCGCCACGGGCTTCGTAGGATTTCTTTAGCGTTGCGACCTTTGTTTCGTGTTTCTTTTTGTAGACTGCGTGGAGTTCGCGGGAGACGGCCTCGACCTTTGCGTCGATTTGTTGTTGGACGAGGGTTTGGATTTGGGCTTCGTCGATTGTGTTGCCGGAACCGTCGTTCTTAGGGATGGCAGCGCGAGCAGTTGCGAGTTGAGCTTCGAGGTCCAGAACTTTCGACTCTGCCTCGTCTGCGCGGGTTTGTTGCTTCTCGGTCTGGCGCTCGCTCTCCTCGGCGCGGCGGATGAGGGATTCTTTCTCTTCGTCGCTGCGCATGACTTCTTCTCTGACGTTCTTGAGCAGCTGCTCGAACTCGACACCACGCTGCTCCCATTGGTTCTTTTCAAACTCAATCTGCTCGCGTTGGCCCTTTTCTTCACGCAGGTTCTCGAGAGCCTCACCAACACGTCTCTCAGCATCTCCTACAGCCTTCTTCAGAGAGTCGACCTCGGCTTCTCTACCAGAGAGTGTAGCCTTGAGGGACGAGATTTGGGACTGGTATTGCGACTTCATCGACTCGAGCTCGCGCACAGTGATTGTGGGAATAGATCGAGGAGTGGGAGCTGGAGGCAGTTCAAAGTCGAGCAGGTTGAGCAGGCTGGTAGACTTTGCGGGAGTGCTCATACGAGCGCCCTTGTTTGGTGAACGCTGCTGGTTCAAGTATGATAGAAGATTGGGTTCTGTGGCAGACTTTTGGGGAGATCTGCGCGATGGAGTCTGTTGGACATCAGGGCGGCCGGAAGCATGTGCGAAGCGTTCGATCTGCTGAGTAAAGTCGATGAGGTTTGTCGTGTTTGACTGGGCGGTACCGGGAGTTCTGGGTCTGCGTGGTGTGGGAGAAGGGGATCGCTCGTCGGAAGGGCGTCGTCGCGGTCTTGGTGTGGCTTGTTCACTTTGGGGTGTTTGATGCTAGAAGAGAGATTAGCTAGAGTGTGGAAGGTTGAGGCAACGAAAACATACGATAGATTGCTTGAGCGGACTTTTGCGATCGCCCAGTTTGGCAAACATGGTCATGTCTGGAACAGCAGAGAAAGTGCTGAAGCAAGTGTCATCAACACCAGTCTCATCGACATCGTTGATCATGATAGAGTCATCCACGGTGTCATCAAACTTCTCGAACGAAGCTTCACGGCTGTGAGGAAGTGGTGTCTTGGAAGCAAAGTCGAGATTCTTTTTTGGCGAGTTGCTCTTGAGAGGGGAGTTGAAGCGCAACGTCTTCCTCGTCGAGGGTGGAGGCATGCCGGCTGTGTCTTCTTCGAAGGTGCTGCTGCGTCTCTTCTTGACGGTCGATGTTGCTTTCAGAGGCGACATGGACTTCCTTGTGGGTTCTGGTGTGGCTGCCTTTTCTGGCGTCTTGTGCGTCTCTTCTTGGTCTGTCTGCGGGCTCTTGATGTCGGACTCGAGGGTTCCCGTGTTCTCCTTGTTGCCAACAGAAGACAATGAAAAGACAGAAGCCTTCTTGTCGTCTGTTTCAAAGAATTGTGTCTCGGATGGATCCGAGGGGTCTTCGAAAATGGCATCAACTTCGGGGTCGATCTGGACTTGGTCAAAGTTGTTGCTGGTGACGCGGCTCTCGGCTTCGGCGACAAAAGGAGAGCTTCCAGTGTCTTCGTCGTCCCAGTTGATGACATCGTCTTGAAGTGTTTGTTTGGTTGGAGTGCCGGCCGTGGTGTTGGCGCTCATCTTGTCTTCGCGCACGGCCGTCGCCGGAGTACGAGAGTTGAGTTGTTGTGAACTGAGCGGCGATAAAGGGCTTGCCATGGTCGCGATGGATGAAATGAAATGTTCAGAAGAAAGAAGATCTTGTTGTTTGCAATGGTAAACAAAAGGCACGTGCACCTTCTCCACACGCTCGGAATATCATGATCGACCATCATCCTGCTTCCTTCCAACACGGCCCTCGACGAGGCTATACTGAATCATTGACTGGGTTCCATCTCCTCCGTTGATTGAATCATTCATCATTCATCATTCATCATGTGGCCGAAGACTTGGTCGCTTTCTCCTGGATCCGGCGCTTTCCAGTCTGCCCGTCAGGCTTCATAAAAGACTCCTCGCTGCCCAGAGAGTGACACCACATATGATTTCCATCGAGATGTCCGTCATTCGACATGTTTAGAGCGATTGACTCCAACATAGAGCTCATCGAGGCGCCAGAGCGATGCAATATACGTCCAATATCTGCAAATGACGCGGAATTGAGGCCGCCTGTCTCTGCCGAACAGGAGCTCCGTGTGCCTGTGGGGACTGCGGGGATGCCTTTGTTGCAAATCATCCACCTCGTTATTGGTCAAGTCGTCTCTCTGTTGTTCCTTCCTCTTTCCTCTTTTTCCTCTTTGCTCCTTGCTGCTTCTCTTACTCTGTACTGTTGTCTCTTTGCTCCTTCTTTTAGTCTGTGCTCTTGCCTCTTTCCTCCTTTTCTTACTCTGTGCTCTTGCCGTTTGCATTGCCACAACCACATCTGGCAGCAACCATGGACCCTTCACAAGTCGACGTGCCACCGCTCAAGGACCTCACCATCGACAACATCACAGAGAACGTGAACTTGATCAACTCACAATGCGATGACCCGAGAATGAAGTACTTGCTGGAGAGACTCGTCTCCCATGTCCATGACTTTGCCCGCGAGACTAGACTCAGCACAAACGAATGGATGACCGCCATTCAATTCTTGACAAAGGTCGGCCAGATCAGCAGCGATGTGCGTCAAGAGTTCATCCTGCTCTCCGATGTCATTGGCCTGTCTCTACTAGTCGACAGCATCGATCACCCCAAGCCTGCTGCCAGTACTGAAGGCACTGTACTCGGCCCCTTCCATACCCACGAAGCTCAACTCGAAGGCAACGGCGGCAGCATCTCACACGACCCTGATGGCGAGCCGTGTTTGGTTCTATGTACCGTCAAGGACACAGCCGGGAAGCCAGTCGACAATGTCAAGATCGATATCTGGGAGACGGACAGCAAAGGCTTCTACGACGTCCAGTACGCAGAAAGAGATGGTCCCGATGGCAGAGCTGTCATGAAGAGTGATGACGAGGGCATCTTCTGGTTCAAGGCTATCGTACCTGTGCCATATCCCATTCCTCATGACGGACCAGTCGGTCAACTGCTCAAGAAGCTCAAGCGTCATCCATACCGTCCTAGCCACATGCATTTCATGTTTGAGAAGGCTGGCTACGACAACCTGATCACGTATGTCTTGCCTTTGTCGCCTTCTATATCCTTACTGATCATGTCACAGAGCACTATATCTCCGCGGCGACCCATACGAAACGTCCGACGCAGTCTTTGGTGTCAAAGAATCCTTGCTCATCGACTTGGGCACCGTGTCCGCCGAACAAGCCAAAGAGTACGGCGTGAAAGAAGGCGACAAGCTCATCACATACGACTTCGTTCTTGTCAGTGAAGACGAATCACGCAAGTTGCGAGAAGAGAAGGCCATGGAAGCCATGAAGAAGCTTGGAAGGAGGATGAAACTATACCAGGGCTTGCCCGTGCCTGACGTGGATTAGACGAAATCGCATACACTCTGAGAAAATCATGACCCTCGATCAAGTTTCTTCCATCGGCCCCAAGATCCTTTCCTTGCCGCCCTCAGATCATCGACGTTCAAAATACTCGTTCCCTGCTGCAGCAACACTTGCCAGATCTGGTCTCGCAAGGTACGCGGCCAACGAGGTGTACCCCAGTATCTAGACTTCAATCCTCGCATCTCGGCCATTTTCACATGCTTCGCCAAATTTTCGATCTGAGGATCAGTGATGGAGAAGAAAGACGAGATGCTACCGGCAGTTTTGATGCTGCTGGATGCATACCATGAGTTGCTCGGATTGTACTTGTAGCTCAGAAGGCTGGCATCTCCTTCCAAGCCCTGAAACGCGGATGCGTCGTTGAGCTTGATATGGTCTTCTTTTGACGCCAACGCGCTCAGAGGAGCGTCGAAGAATATATCACGATACGTATCGTTAGCGATGACAATATTGAAAGGGGCGTTGCCGGACACTACAGCTGTGATCGGCCTTTCCAACCGGTGCGTGCCGTTCCAATGTGTAAGCCATCCGGCATTGCGCAGGTTCTCCAGCTGCTCCCATAGCTTCATAGAGGTCTCGGCGCCAGAAGTCTTCAAATCGACAAGCAGGACAAGAGTTTGGTCAGGCTCCACGCTGAATATACCCTGCTTGCCGTTCGTGCTCACATTGCCAATCTGCGAATTGGCATTCCTAACACGAAGCATTTGCTCGAGAGGCTGAAGATATATGGATCTGAGTGTTGCGTTCTTGGTAAGGCTGCCAGTGTCATGACCGACAAAAAGATCGTCCTCGAGGAGCCAAACGTCCGCCTCGACACTGATGCAACCGGATGCTATAGCAGCATACAATGGTGTACGTCGCCAGTAGTCGTTGTGCGAATGGCATGGAACGGGCATTTATGTGTTTTGATTAGTCGGTGAGGGTCTTTTGAGCAAGTATCGTGCGATCAAGTCTCGGAAGCTTTCATCGAAGGGTAGATTCGGTATCGAGCCTGGCCTACCGTTCAAATCTTCTTCAACTCGTCGTCCACTTGCTTTCTCTTCGTTCTCGGAATGCTGATGCGAAGCAGATTCCGTTCACCATAGTCATTCTCGAGCACCCAACTTGCACTTGCCACCTGCATAAGTCGTTCCAACATATCCATAGAACAGACTTTCGCTTCTGAGATTGTCTCTATAACATCTTCCGTCCAGCGCATAACCCATTCATCCTCTCTATCGAACACATCCCAACTACAAAACCTGTCAAAGAATTCTATGCTGTTCGATGTTGAATTTGGAACCCTCGTTCCATTGAACTTGATCACAGTCTCGAGGTCAGGGAACACCGGACAGGATTCTAGTTCAAAGTACACAGCATTCAGATAGCGGACTGCGACTTCCATTTCTGTATTCCAGCGAAATTCTTCCCAGCATGATGTGATATGGGGTCTTGACAATATCAAATCATTCCAATCTGTGTCTTTGTTGTGGAAGGAGAGGTACCAGTCTTCCTCATCGTCAGACTGTCCGCCGTGTTCCTCATCGTTAGGCTGTCGGATGTTTTCGACGTAAAGCTTGAGATATGGGAACAGAATCGGAGCGCAGAGCGGGAACTTCTGTCAAGAGGCTCTGAGAAGAGCGTGTGGGTATCTCTGTTCTCCAGGGTCGAAGAAGAGATACTCGTAGATGATCAGATGCAGCTCCGGAGGGAGTGTTGTGAAGGAGGATTTGGATGCCATGACTTTTGTGCGTTGACTTTGGAATAGCTGAACGAGGTTGCGGCGGAAAGCAAGAGAGATCGCAGTATCCAAGGAGTAAGTCCTGCTGGGGGATAACAGGTTGAGTCACGCCTCCTCGAAGAAGATCCCGGGTAGAGACACGTGGAAGACGAGAAGTTCCTTCCGAAGACGTCACCTTTTGCTTGCGACTTTCCAAAAGCTACGACTCACCTTTGAGACCATCTGAGCACACTTCAGGGTTTTCAACAAGACTTCTTGTTCCATCTCTCATCTAGGATTACTATCAGCTAACAGTCGATCGCCATGAAACCTGCCGTCCGCTTCCAGACTTTGCCCACAGAGTTACATCTTCTGATTTATCAGTTTCTCTTCGCCGATGAAGACGAACAGCGCTTTCCGCATCCGCTGTTACAAGTGTCGGAGACAATCTACGTTGAATGCGTCCCTATTCTTCTTCCAGAACTAGAAATGTACATCGACGGCAACGAAGAACAAGACTACGGAGGCTGGACCATCACATTCAGAAGTATAGGCAAATCCCTTTGGCCACGACCAAAATATCGACCACATTGGTATTCCTGGCCAACAATTCGCGATGATCCTGAGATGGCGATTCTATTACCCTATCTCGATAGTCTCCATTTCGGGTATAATTCTTGCCTTCACGTCTCGGATATTCAAACCATCGTGGACTTCAACTTTCACGAGTCATCCGTAATTCCGAGCCAAGTCAGCTGCTCTAATTGTTGGATACGAGATGGCTATCCACTCACTGCTACTGAAAAGGCCCACAGAGCAAATTTTCGCACTCTCATTGGCGACTCCCCCGTCTGCACCCCAACCATCATCGGAAAACTCATGTATATCATAGGTGGTCGCACACTCGAATTCGATCATCCTCGTTGGAGTTGGGAAGGCGAAACAGTCAAAGAGGTGGAGAGACAACTTTGGAGTGATGGCGACGTGCCAGAGAAGATTTGTTATCGTCTTGCAGATGGAAATGTGGTATACCTTATTCCACCGGCCGAGGGTCAGGACGTGGTAGCTTGGTTGGAGGAGGAAGATTGATGGGAGTCAATGAGCAACGGGTGCTCAGATCAGCATAGCGATTGACATAACTCCGATCGCAGTTTCCTTCGGCAATGGAATGATCACGAAGAAACCACTGACGGAACTGACTTCCGCCCATCGCGCTATGAAGCCACCATGGATACCAATCAGAGCAAGATGATCGACCAGCTCCATGACTCAAGCCAAAAGTTGATGGGGCTCAAAGACACCATTTCATGGATGTTCGGCGGACATGTGTCTTGCCAGCGACACGAATATGCAACATCAAAAGCATTCAACAGGTTAGTGTCTCGTATCTCACCCTCAGGCATCAGGGGAATCGTCCAATTCCGAGAAACCCCTTGGAGTAATGCAGCATTAAGAAGTAGGCGAAAATTTCAGAAGATAGTGATGTGGATCCATGGACCTGTGGTCTCCCCTTCTCTTGTACTGCTGTCTCGGGAATATCATCTTTGTAAGAAAAGGCACAGCACACGCATCTGATGTGGCTGTCTCTGCTTCTGACCTTGTCGTACTGTCCTCGGACAGATAGGGGTCGAAGACAAACTGCGGCGGTCGTCTTTTTAATAGGGACAGAGTGTCATGCTCCTACTGCTTCATCAACATATTGATGGGAAGAGGTAGTGACCGAGAAGTATACCAACCATCAAGGCTGCGTGTGAGCACGTGAATGTCTCGGACGACGAGAGTAAACAATGGAGCTCTGGTTGGGACATGTTTTCTTCGAGGGCGAAAAGAACATGGATGTCGAATCTTCTTGAAAAGAAGAGAAATCTCTATCAACAGCACATCACTTCGATGAATCGGGATGATATCCAGAACGTCGTCTTGACCCCGAATATCCGAGAGAGAGTCGGCAAACATGACACGACGAGAGGAGATCCAGCTTCCCAACTGCATCAAAGATGATATGCTGCCGCGAATCATGTATCAAATGCGGACAGTTAAGATGATTAGGGGGGTGCGACGTCCTAAATCGTGCATCTGTCCCCGTGGTTTGTTCTACCTCTCCCACTCGACCATCGACAAAGCTGGAAACCCATGTCGACACACGGTTGCATTCATCTCAAGTAATCACCATATCACAGATATCAAGATTCAGAAGGGAAGAAGAAAATAAACATCAAAAGACAAATTAACAATGCAATTATCATTTGGAAGATGATATGCTGTCTAAAGAAAAAATGCGATCATCTCCACATCTTCCTATCCACTCTCGCTAAAAACCCTGTGGGTGGAAAAAGAGTAGTGGAATTTGTCTTACAGGTTTAGTTTGCATATGCAGACGCGAAGATGGAGTATTTGTTTGTCTGCTTTGGTGCGACAGTGACGGTTGGCCTTGGTGCGGCAGTGACGATAGAGGTGTCTTCTTTGGGTGCCGGCTTGACAGCGAAGGCTTTTGATGCCGATATTGCTTTCTGAGGTTGAGCAGGAGCTTTTGGTGATGGTGATGCTTGTTGCTTTGCGGCTTTGGAGTTGCGACGGCGTGGTTTGGTAATTGCCTTTTTTGGCTGGGGTGTTGGTGATGGTGAGGTTTCATCAGCCCATTTGGAGTCGAAGATGCTGCTGCGAGGCATGGTTGTTTTCGGAGCGGTGGACGTAGCGGTGAGAGCGTTCTGTTCGGTTGATGGCGCGATGTTGATTTGATCCCCTCCTGCGGTCTTGACGAAACGCAAAGGAGTTGATCCTGGTGATGCTGGAGACGGCGATGATGTGCTGGCCTCTTCGTTGAGTTGACTTTCTTCTGCGATCTTGGTGACAGACAGGGATGTGGGCTTTGATGAGACTGGCGGGATGACTTTTTCGCTGGACCCCTTCTGTGCCTTCTGTGTCTCTTTGGTTGGCTTTTCGATGGCGGCGGCGTGACGAAGTCTGATGGGCATCGAGATGGGTGCTGATACAAAAGTGGCGGCGATGGTGTCAAGCTCGCGGCGAATACTTTCGATATTGTAGAAAGTGGTGAGTTGACGGACCACAGTGTGCATCGAGGCTGGTGCGATGGCGGTGGGGATGCTGTTGAGTTCGCGACGCATGCTCTGCATGTTGAAAGTTCTGGTAGAAGACATGTTGATATGTTGTGATGGGGTTGACGATGAAGTAGTCGGGTAGAAAGAAGTAGATGCTGGTTCTTGAGGTTGATTATCGAAGTTGCAGCTTTTCAAGATGTTTGTAGATTGAAAGAAAGAAAGGAAGAGGTTGCACACAGTTGGGTGGCTTATATTCCTGATTCACAAGCAGCAAGATCACTGCAGTTCCCACGTGGAGAAAGTAAATGGTTGGACATGAATTAACTCATGCTTAAGCGTGAATCGCCTAGAATCAGAATCTGAGAAGTTGGATCAGAGACAAGTCTATGGCGACACGCTTCTTTGATGCGTATATTGCAGTGGAACAATGGCGACAACCACGATGAGCTCGCGACAGGAAGACTCCCGATATACGTGTAGAATATGCAGAAAAACGGCATCCAATCTGGTGGTATTGGATGCGAGAAAAGGATCGTATACAGAAGTGATGATTTCCTGACCTAGGCCGGTTCCTAAGCAAAGTGCGCTAAGTATACGACGTGACCAGATCTGAGAGAATTTTGGCAGGAAAAGTCATCGGCCATTTTCTCTTTCTGCAAAGTTGCCTATTTGGCAGTCGTCAATGAGATCACTCAATTTTTGTATCTTGCTCTTTGGAACGGAAACTTGACGCAAATGTTGGTTTTATCCTCTTATCGAGGTTGAGAGCGACAGTAGCCAAGCACCTAGAATTTCCTTCTATAGAAGCCCAAAGTCACGAATGGATTTTTCCAACGAGGCGGTCTTTCAGATATGACTCGAAGTGTTCTTTCGTAACGTGATGGGCGAGAGGTGGGAGGAAAAAGGGAGAAAGAGTAAGCACGAAAGCAGATCTGAAAATGGATGGGCAGGTGCAAATAAAGTATCATGATGCATGACAATATACTGACAGATAAAATGTACAAGAAACCCCTCACAACTTGGCCAGCCTCTCCTTGGGTCCAGCCAAAGGATCGTAGGCGGCAATACTGAGCGTATCCGGCGCAACTGATGCAGTGTGCGTGTGCAAGCTTCTGACATCTAGTAGCTCGGGAGTCAATTGATCAACGCTGGTGCAACCGATCAGACGCATATTCATCTCCATCTCGTCCTTGAGAAGCTGCATAGCGCGGTCGACACCGGGCAGGCCATAAGCGGACATGGCGTACAGGAAGGGACGACCAATTCCCACACCCTTTGCGCCAAGACACAAAGCTTTGATGATATCTGTGGCGCGACGAATGCCACCATCAATGTAAATCTCGAGCTTGTCTTCAAGACCAAGACGACGCAACTCAGGCATCGTCTCGGCCAGTATCTCGATACCAGATCGTCCTGTATCAATTTGACGGCCGCCGTGGTTACTGAGTACGACTCCATCGACACCTGCAGCAACAGCTCTGATGACATCCTCAACCCTTTGTACACCCTTGAGTAAGATGGGCATCTTGGTGACACTTTTGAACCAAGGGATGTCTTTCCAGGACAGCGAGGGATCAATGAACGAAGAGATGGCCCGAGCGGCACCTTGACTACGGTCGACATTGTCGCCACTGGTGCCTTGGACATTGCTGCCGACATCTGAGAACTTGGAACGCATATCTTTTTCACGGCGACCAAGTTGAGGAGCATCGACGGTGATGAAGAGACCCTTGCAACCGCGCTTCTCGGCGTGCTCGATGATGCGTTTTGTGATTTCTCGGTTCTTGTTGACCTGTGGATATGCTTGTTAGTGCTTGATTCGTTGTGAAGAAGAGGAAGATGCGACGTACGTAAAGTTGGAGCCACTGCACTTGATCACCTTCGGCAGCGTCCATGATCTCATCAAAAGAGCAAGAAGCCAAGGTAGGAATCATTTGGATGACATTGTGCTTCTTCGCGCCACGAGTGAGAACGACTTCGCCTTCAGGGTTTCCAAGCTTGCCCAGCGCAGTGGCTGTCACGTAGAAAGGCATGCTAACTTTGGTACCCAGCATGGTCGTTGACATATCGACGTTCTCGACATCGACGAGGATCTTTGGTCGGAACCAGATCCTGTGGAAGGCACTGTGGTTCTCTCGCATAGTCTGTGATGTTGATTAGCGGCAGGCGATACAATTCGATAAAGCTTCTCTCACAATTTCATCATCGGCACCACTTGAGTAGTAAGCCCAAGCAGTCTTCTTCATGACCCTCCTGGCCACGGCCTCAAAGTCCATCAGGTTGTAGCATTGTTCGAGGATGGGCATGCGCTTGATTCTTTCTTGTCTCTCGGCCTCGTCTGGGTCTTCCTCCTTTGCTTCCTGCTGGACAGTCTTCATGTCGACCTCGCCGAGGTGCTTGCTCTTGTCCAGGAACTTGTCGAGCGTGTCCGGTGGGTGGATGGGTTCATACTCTTCGGTAGCATCCTTTCCGGCGTACTTGAGGATGATCTTGGGACCACCAGGGTGCTCGGGCAGGAACTCGGTCACGTCGTAGGCACGGCCATGGACGATGACCCAACAAGAGTCGGCATTGTTGTGCTTGGCCACTTCTTCGCCAGTCAACTTGACGGCCTGCGTGTCATTGCTTGGATGGTTCATCTTGACCTTGCACGCGTCTCGGTTCCGTGGCTACGTGATGCGGGGTCTGAGGATTGTGCCCGGGTAGGTCGCGGTGGCAGCTCGAAGGGTGAATGGGCGGAGAGCGTGTCAAATCAGACGTCGACAAGAGGAAGAAGAAGGACTGGAGGTCACAAGTAGTCGGTATCGTTTCCGATCGCAGTTCTCTCCCTCATCGGAACAAGGGAACTTCGGCCGCTGCTGCATAGCATCTTCCTGTGCCTCCACTCAGAACGGCCCAAATGCGGAGTTAGCCTTTCATTTCACCCTCGGCACATCTCCGCCCGAGTCTTTCCTTGACCCTTTTCTGCTCTTCAAGCACTATGAGAGAGGTCTTGCCATAAGCACGAGGAGCTTTGTTCCCTCTTTTTCCGCAACATCCGCTCTGATTGTACGTTTCATGTACAGAATGTGAGCTGGTGTCGAGATTGAACTTGTTGGAGAGAGTTTGCTACCCCACACCACAATGGCGTGTTCCTGATTGGTCAGTGCCGCTAGATGACCAACTCTGTTGTGATTCGCTCCTTCCCGACCTCCCTTCCTTCAACTTGAACATTGATTCAAGCATTCATCTGCCTAGATGGGTCATGGAGAGAAGACATCATTAGGTTTGCAGCAAAACACGTTATTCAGGAGCATAAACCCTCCATTTTCGTCATGGCATGGACGCCTATACTTCCCACCATCCTCCCTTGCAAAGGCATGCTCGCACCAATCCATACATGCATTTCTTTCAAAAATGTCCGTCTTCGTTGTGCCTATCGAGATCGATCATTGTTGCCATGTTCATCACCCTTTCACGCTCCAACAATTCCATTGTTGCTCAAGACCCTTCTTTGTGTCAACCGACGCTCAAGGATTACTTTATATTCGACCTCCTCATTCGCCATGACAGAAGCACTTCGCACACACCAACCCCCAACAGCAACACCACGAACACAGACACACCATCACCATGCACATCGCCATCGTTGCCATTATCAGCTTGCTGCTCTCGATTTTGCTCGAGTTTTTGTCTTCAACCATCCCAACTGACTTCTTCTTGATGTAAGCCTGTCGCTGTACTGTGTGACTAACTATGATATTTTGTAGGTTTTGCTGGCCAAGTAGTCATATATCTCTATGAGATATGTTTGAGGGGTAGGTTAGTACCAATATTATTATTTGCTCAAATCGCTTTTCGTTTCCCAAGTACAAATTCTCGCCGCGTGATGGTTCTCTCAGTTTAGAAGATCAGAAAACGGTCTGGTATGTTTGTGGTATGTCACACTAACCAACGCATCAGCTCTGTTTCTTTCCCAAGATGCTGCACTCGTTGAACGTGAGCGACTGATTTGCTCCAACTTGCCCTTTGCTTTCCCGCTCTTTCTTTCGAATGTATGTCGCCTTCTTTGTCTGAGTACACTCAACACCCTGCACGTCTTTGTATCGCAACAATCCCATTGTCATCATCTCACTTTCTCGCTTCTACACGATCGATAGAAGAATGCTTATAACTCCCTTCCTCATCCTCTAGGGAATCAATCAACCAACATCAACTACGTTTACCAAGCACCAACCACACAGACAACCAGCAATGTTTCCTTTGGTTTGGTATTTCCTCATATGCGCAGCTTTCGCTATAGTCATGGAGCTGATGCAAGAATCGGCACCTGAAGACCCCTTGCCCATCCTCGCCGCGCTTGCTGCAATTTGCATCATTATGCTCAACTTCTTTTTTATGCTTGTTGATATCTGTCTCACCGAGACGGCTTACACTACAGATGTCAACTTTGAGAAGATTGGCATTGTTTTGGCCTGGTCTTTTTTGGTTAGAGGGTTGTATGAGCTTCATAAGTGGTTGTATAAGACGGAGAACATCTGAGGTAAAGGATCGTGAGTGGTGTGTTACGGTATGCATTTGCTTTTAGTCTGTCTTGTCGAAACTGGCAGATCCGGTCCATTTTCTATCCTTGGAGGTTTCAAGATGTCCCTGTTTCTGTGTGCCACCAAGTGTGGGAAGTAGCTCAATAGATATCAATGCTTTTTTTTTCTTTTTCAGTTTGCCATTCCCATGCTCCTCTGTCTTTTGCTTGTTACTGGGCATTTGCGTGACGTCTTTGTCCTGTTTCCATCCTGCCATCTCTTCATGTAGAACTTCAACCCATGCATTGTTTTGCCAACCAACATCATGTACTTCATTCGAAGGTTGTTGCGAACAGAGATACAGAATGTGGGGCTGGGGAAAGTCGTACTCGTGGCCAAAAGTCGCGGCGCGTGTAACGTCACCTCATCTCACTTCTCGGATTTCGTATATCTACCGACACATACAAGTTCGACAACTGATATCAGGTTCAAAGTACAGCAGCAAGATTTGAGTCGAGTGAGTCACAGACGTTGCTAGAAGTATTGCGCCGTTGTCTGCCTTTCTTTCTTTTTGCAATCTCTCTCCTTCATATCCCGGTCGTCACCGAAGAAACAATGGAAAAAGATGAGCTCGACTTGGTTTCTGCGTGAGCATACTCATCCGCAACACCACATAAAGGTGCGAGCTCGTTGAAGGGGTGATTGATTACCCAGGTTTACTCCTGCGTGCCTGTTTAGAAGGCGAGGTGATTGATGTGTCTGTTTAGAAGACGAAGAAGAAGTTGGGTGTCTGTTTAGAAGACGAGGAAGAGGTTGAAGTGTCTGTTTAGAAGACGAAGGGGCGAGGAGGGAGGGTGCTCGAAGGCGAGTGATACTGCAGAGCCTGAGGGGCTGGAGCGACGGGAAGCAACACGACACTACTCACTACGACGCTCATGGCCATTGTTCTCGCGTCTTGGAGCCGCGCGTAAAGAGCCAGATAGAGGGCTCGGCGACCGAGAGCGACGGGCGTCATCCCTGGAGGGGTTGTCTCGGCGGCTCCTGTAGAGCCCGAGGCGACGATCGAGGGCAGGAGGGAGGGAGACTTGGGCACCTGACCTCTCCAAGTGGCGAACTTGCTGTTCGAAGTTAGCAGAACGGACGGTGAGGTAACCATCGGAAGCACTCACCTCATCAAGCTCTCTGCCTGAAGGACCGCGCTGTTGAAGGCGCTCTCGACGAGTCGGCGGCAAGAACCTTCCAGGAGGGTTGCCGAGGGCCGCCTGCTCAATTCCCCATCTGCAGCCATCCGAGTCGTGGTTTTGGCGACTGCGATGCCATATGCACCAGAAACGACCTTGTCCACGCGGCAGAGGGCGAGGGACAGCGCCAGTGGTACGCTGCATATCTGCAGGGTTGATGACAGCTTCCGGTCGGACGGTGTCGTCAAGCTCTGGTAGATAAAGGTGGCTGATGAGTTTATCCTGGTAGTGGTATAAACGATTGTCGGCCTCTCTGAGAGCGGCGTGATCGTGAGTTTCATGCGCGACGTCAAGATGCTGCATCGCGTTGTTAAGCAGCTCGACGGTTTCATGCCTGGACGCAGGCGCCTGCACTTGGTCTACCAGAGACGGCCATATGCGCATCTGGTCAGCACGCCCATCTCGCGCATTTAAGACCACCAACGCTCTCACGTAGTGGCGCATACGGCCCATGGTGCGTCTCAGATTGTCAGTAGCAGGGTCATTATCCCAGTTGAGTATCTCCAAGGCCGAGAGTGTCAATCGCATTTGCTCTTGGGCGTTGCAGAGCAACTCCATGGCTTGATGCATGGAAGAGGGACGGTGCACATACTCTTGAAGGGTTAGCCAGGTCTGTAATTGTCTGGTGGAAGACATGACGACGGTCGATGGAGGTAGCAGAGAAACGAGTGTTGATGACAAGGAGGCAGATACGAGAAGAGAGCTTGAGTGTCTGCGAGCTGATGTTTGATGCAAGCAAACAAACAGGCACGCCAAGGCAGCTCTTTATTTTGAAGTAAAACAGGTAGTGAAGAGCTTTGCGCCGACTCTAGTCTCGGTTGCGCGTCTGCTCTTTCTCAGCTTCCTCGCTTTTTCAACGTCCATCATCCAACAAACGCGCACATACACGATGGTCAATTACACACTGGTACTTCCTACACCATGACTTCATCCATAGCAGTATTGACAATTGAGTAGCAAGGAAAAGCTGCCTGCCCTGATGGCTTGCTCCCTCGCGTTGAGGCTGTCGAGAGCCTCGCGCAGTTGATAAACCTCATGTCTAATCTCAGGATGTACACCCAAGACATCGAGGCGAGCGCCGAGCTGCAGACTCCGGCTGCCCAAGAAGAGTTGGTGGAACTGGGTCTACGCATGGCCCACTATGGTAGGCTGATGGCGGCTTATTTCCCTCCCCCTTCCGCTCCCGCTTCCGCTCCCACCTCTCCTCCCGGTCCCTCCGCCCAGCCCAGCACAAAGGGTCAAGCCATTGCCCATCGCCCACGTCAAGGAGGCGAGGGTCGTCAGACCGGTCCCGTGGCCTCTGAGCCTGGTCCGGCTGCTCGTGGTCCGGGCCGTTACCCCTGCCCCAACCACAAGTCGCCGTCATACTCTCACAGCGACTCGCAGTGCCGCAACCCGCGCCCGGCCCCGCCCCCACCCACCGCCCAGGTGCCCGCGGGGTTTGACGACCGCTTCTTCGCCATAGGCAAAGAGGCTTTGATGCGTAACGGAGGTTACGTTATAGCCCCGTCCGCCGCTCGTGTTGACGAAGCCGGCCGGGTGTCGAAGACTGCCACAGGCAACAAGCCTGTTAAGAAGCTCCGCCGCTGGGCCAAAAAGCCCAAGAAGAGCGATGACAACAACGCTTGTCAAGAAATGGACGACAAGTCCAAGAAGAACGACCAGGGCGGCGGCCCTCCGAACCCGCCTCCTGACGGTGACGCCGGGTCGCCCATGGAGGTTAGCGGTTAGATTCCTTTCTCATCCTTCCCCTGCTTTTGGCGCCTTAGATGTGCGCTCGCTCTCACGGAAAAAACACAGACATACTCGCCTCTCAAACAGGCACTTCACAACATCCGTTCGTCTTCTAAACAGACACAACAACCATTTCGTCTTCTAAACAGACACAGACAGGAGTCAACCTGTCTTCACCAAAAATAAAAATCTCCCCAGCAGAGCTCACACCTCTACGTTGGTGTTGGGGATGAGTACGTGCCATTGCACAGAAACTAAGTGAGCTACCCTTTTTCCCCATTGCTGTCTTGGTGTGAAGTGCCTGTTTGAGAGGCGAGT
>Ga0181472_100012_pt1 | contig 16505 bp, 9 predicted proteins | sample In1P11_FD_119087 | JGI IMG/M metagenome (GOLD analysis project Ga0181472, IMG submission 119087) | Clean room microbial communities from NASA Spacecraft Assembly Facility at Jet Propulsion Laboratory, Pasadena, California, USA -... ...
GATTTCTATATTTAGGAACCACAAAGTGTTGTAGAAGTAGATCTTGTATTGTGTTTTAGTATATTGCATAATCTGTTGATCTACAGTGGGAATTTCTACATGGTATCAGAGCAAAGGTGATCAAGGAGAGAACAATATACAAGAAGGAAGAAGTTCGAAGTTTGTGGTTCCTAAATATAGAAATCGAGTTCTTATCACATCTCTATTTCACCTCTGGCGTTCAATGGTTTAAGACTCGAATATGCCCTTGATGGCAGTTCAAATTATATAGCCTGGAAGGATCGCATGGAAGCAGTATTGGAGGATAACGATCTAAAGGACTTCATTGATCAAGAAGTCCCCAAGCGGACTGATGCTATTGAATTGGCGGAATGGAGGAAATGTGTGGCTAGAGCAAGGAGGATTCTTCTGGAGGGATTTCAAGACCACATAGTCTCGAGTCTCCATGGGAAGGAGACACCGTTTTCAATTTGGAAAACATTGAAAGATCTATGAGGAAGCTGGCGCTGAAGGACAAGCTTCGGAAGATCAAGTGTGAAAAGGGCGACACAATCTCTATGTATCTAAACAAGCTCACCACATGTAGGGATGAGATTGGAAGTGTAGGGATCGCGACGGCTAATGATGACATGGTGAGTCTTGCACTCCTCGATCTTCCTAAGAGCTGGCATAGCTACTGGGACTCGGTTAATGGAAGAGAGAAACTGCCAGATTGGGAACGACTTTGGTCGGATTTGATGCAGGAGGAGATAAGAAGAAGCACTAGAGATGGTTCTTCATCCATGAAGGATGACGAAAACTGTGCCTTAGTGAGTAAGGCGAAGAAGGGGAAGGAGAAGGATTCTCTTTCCCAATCCAGTTCTTCCCAAGGTGGGAAGAAGTTTGACAAATTGAAAGTGTGATGCTTTCATTGTCATGAGGTGGGCCATTTTTCTACAAATTGTCCACTGAGGAAATCCAAGAAGGGATCCGTGGAAGGATCAGAAGGTGAGGCACTGGCCTCACAGTTCGAGTTTGATTTCACATTGTTCGCATGAATGGTTTCATCCATAGTGGGAAGTGGTTGGTTTCTTGACAGTGGAGCTTCTTTCCACATGACCGGCAACAAGAGTTTGTTTAGTACTTTGGAGGAGAAAGATCTCCAAATACTCATAGCGATGGGTAATGATGAAAAGTATAGTGTCCCAGGTGTAGACACGGTTGTCTTTCAGAGGGAGCATGGAGCTCGCATTACCTTGACCGATGTCAAGTATGTACCAGGATTGAAGAGAAATTTGGTGTCGATTGTGATGCTAGAAGACAGAGGCTATGATGTAGTCTTTAGTAAGGGAAGTGTTTTCCTTAGACACATCATCACTAGACAGGTGAAGAAGATCGATTCACGGGCCAAGAACTTGTATGCTCTTGAGGTTCAAGATGCATGCACAGCCTTGAGGAGCAAGGAAATTGATGGAGACTTGGTGGTTGAGAGGGAGAGTACATTACCTCTCAACATGCAGTGCCAGAAGAAGTCTCAGAAGATTGTGGAGGAGCCACAATTGGTGAAGCAGCTTCAGGAGGTTGTGGAGCAGCCACAACTAGAGAAGTCGAGAGGAGATCGAGTAGAGACATCTACTCATGCAGAGACCTCCAGTAGTGGGAAATTTTGAGCTAGGTGGGCAGAGGGATCACATGCATCCATACCTCCAGGTACGAGGTGCGGCAATGTGGAGTGATCATCCCAAGAAGGCTGGAATAGGGGTAGGATCCTTGAGGTACCCAACCTCTTTGATTTGACTTTGCTACAGGAGCCCCGACGAGGAATAGCAGGACTGGCTGATTGGGTAGAGAGAGATATGGATGGAGCAGCTGAGAGAGCTACAGCGCAGGAGTCCCAGGACTGTGTAGAGCTAGTAGGCTGCAACAATGTGAGAGGCACAGGAGTGCTGCACCAATGCAGGATGGCACAGAGAGGTGTGCAATGGTGCGAGATGCATGGAGTGTTGCAGCAGCTCAGAGGTCAGAGAGGGAGCACTTGTCAACAACAGGTATAGCTTTAGCATCAGAGTATGTTTCTAGCCCAACAGAGAGGTTAGTTGGGAGTTATTTTTGTTTCTAGAGTTGTTGGAGTAACCACACTTGGGAGAAGTGTTACATGCAGAACATTCCAAAGGTACATGATCAGGTTCGAGTTGAATGCCTTTCTTGTTGAGAGGGAGTGTTGAAAATAACAATAAGAAATGCTAAAAATAGCACTGCTATAAATAGCAGTTTGGGTACCAGTGCTGGATTGAGCAACGGGGAATGAAAAATGGAAGTGTTAAAAATAGCATTGCTATTTTTAGCAGTTCAGGATGGATTCCAAATTTAGTCAATCCTTGGACAAAAATAGGAAGTAAAATTTGAATTTGAATGTAACAGTTGTTTGAAAATAAATTAACTAATTCACCATGAGTTAATTAGTTGTGAAAAATCAAACATGAAGTCTATGTGTGGACATGCAACAGTTTCTCCATTAATTGAGGAATTTATCCATCAATTAAAGAAATAATGATGAGTTCTAACTTGAGTTGTAATTATTTGGCTCAGTTAACTGAGTCAAGTCCAGTTAGATTGATTTAAACAGTTTGTTTAAATTAATGTGAGTTCAGTTAGTTAATGCATGCTTGCATATAACTGTTGCACTTCAGATAACTGAATATTCTCTCATGAATATCTCATGCATGTCAGTTTAGACAGAGACCCAGTTGAGATCAGAGGAGGGACAGTGTACTATCAGTTGGATGGATTTTTCCTATAAAGGAAACTCATCCATGGAGAAGTATTTATCTCCTTCAGGATTGCGTAGTTGGATTAGAGGTTAGTGAGTGTGTGAAGAGGCCAATTCACACAAGTGGCTGCACTGGACCCCAAAGAAAATTGCACAAAGAAATAGGAGGCTTGGAGGGCAAAGGAGAAGATTTGAGAGAGGCCTTTGACTGTCTATGAGCAGTAGAGGGATTGCAGAGAGAGCAGGATAGCTTGTGAGATGATTATTTTTGTAATCCAGACTATATTTCCACTTGTAGGACAATACGGAGTTGGGGTTTTAGACTGAGGCTTTCCCCGAGTTATTTCTTCTGTGTTATGTGTGATTGCTTCTCATTCTTATTAGTTTTATGTGTTCAATTGATCGTGCTCAAATTGATTAAACTTTCGCAAAGTGTTGTAGAAGTAGATCTTGTATTGTGTTTTAGTATATTGCATAATCTATTGATCTATAGTGGGAATTTCTACAGTTTGTAAGCAGAATGAGATCTCTGATTAAGGAAGTCTTTTAGGCATATTTTTTGTGATATCTAGAGTCAAATTTGTGGAGAAACAAGGGTTTGTTTTGGGGCCCTATTCAAATCTAACAGAGGTCTAATTCAGCCTTCTTGTGGCCTCCGTCTAAATACAATTTGCACTCTATATGAAGCCCATCTAAGTGAATTTCATGAGTAGTCAAGTGTGAAAATCTGACTATATTGACTGCAGACCTGAAACATTTAATTGTTGGAACAGACCTGGTCCTAAGTCTTCTATTTTGCCTCTTTGAAGGAGACCTTATGACTCTTAAAGATCAGACTTTATTTAGAGGACCTTCTGGAAGCTACAACCAATTTTTTTGTATATAGTTCTTTGAAGGATTATTGAGCATTATTTTAGAACAGACTTATGTAGACTTTGGAGTACCTGTTGACCCTTGTGCATAAATGTTTTGAAGCAAACTTTCTTGACCATAAATTTGATCTAATCCTTCTTGTTGAGCTAATATAGAGCAGGCATCCTTGTCTCCACCTAGAGCATTATTGGAGACAACCTTATTAGAGTAAATTTTGAAAGCAGTTTGGAAGCCCAGGTAATTGGAGCAGTTTTGGGACAAACTAAAGGAAACCTTGAAGAATACTTGAAGTGGACAAATCCTATTGTTGGATAAGAAACATGAAGAAATTTGGAACCTTGATTAAAGGAGAAGACATTTGGAGCATCTTTGGAATTATTCTTGGAGAAGTCTACTAAAGACATCTTGATCAATTCTTGAAGACATTTGAAGGACTTATAAGATACTCATAGAGATGCCTATTAAAGATACCTTGGATAGTTACTTATGAAAGAATACCTCACCTCAGACTTGTCATCACTCTAGAATTGGCACCTATAAAACTCTCCACTCTTTTGACAGTAGAAATTTGGAAGGGATAGACAAGCTAGTGGCCTTTGAACAGCTTGAAGGCGTGAACAATAAACAACTTGTGTAAGTAGATTTTGAAGCACTAATTGAATCCATTTTTAGAAATAGTATTGAAGACCTCCTTGAAACATTCTTGAAGTCTCCTTGAAGAATTATTAAAGACATCTTTGGAAAAAAATTGTAGAAGACCCTTTGCAATAGACATTGAAGAGTTGACAATTTGTTTGGATAGAACCTTAGATCAGCATTGTGTAGACATCTTGAAACAGTCCTAGAAGCAACTAGAAGAAGACTTGGGTTGGCAGTTACTTTGAAACATTGTCATGATGACAAATTGAAGGATTATCTTTGGAACTTGTGAAGCTTTGCTTTCAAGAATAATCTTGTGGATTTGTAGCTTCCTTGGGGATATTCTTGAGCATACCTTGGAGACTCATCTAGCAGCCCATTGAGGACACTTTGAGAGTCATTGAATACCATGATGCATTGAAGCCATCATGAGGTGACCTTGAAGAAGTTTTGTTTGGGTAACATGAAGAGTTGTGGTGACACCTTCATGTGAAGAAAAAGGATGTCATTAATGACATGGCATGGAGACTAAGTGAAGGGATAACTAAAGATTGACAAGGCTCGGTGAAGAAGACATTGGGAGCTTCTGGAGTGGGAAACTGTATTGAGGCTGGGAAGCTGACCTGCTGATAATCTCTGCGCAATTTCTGAGCTGAGCGGACTGTTGGGAAACAAAAGTCCTGCTCATGAAAATTACGCAATTTTCTGGATGAGTAGTCGGTCAACTGTCGGGAGGACTGACTGGAAAAACTGCGCAATTTTTTGAGGGAGACAGGGACAGGCGCTGGGTGTTTGTCCGGCCTATTTGCGCAATTTATTCAATCAGTAGAATGGGCAAGGTCAGCAACCTCTACGTAATTTTTGAGGGGAGTCAGTCCCGGGGTGGCTATCGGGTCCGACTCTCCGGGTGGCCAGCATGAAGATTGAGTGAATTTCTTGTGAGCAGCGCAGCTTGAAAAGCCTTGCTATTAGAGGGGAGTCTGGTCATCAAAACTTCAACAAAATGACTAAGTGTATGAACGAATGAAATATGCAAATGTGATCTTACAAACACACACCCTCATGACTTGACGATGAGATGACTCAAACCAACCAGACACACATGTTCAACATGATTGACCGATGGTGCAAGCGATAAGCGTGACACTCGTGATTGATCATTGATCAACCATGATGACACTTGTGTGATAGTGAATGTGACTCCGTGTGCGAGTGCGACAGATGTTTTCATAGCGAACATAACAGGTACACACAAAGCGAAGACCTTGAGCATGACCAAAACATGGTTGCAAGCAAGACACTGACATCAACATGCAGAAGCTTGAGTGGAATGAACAAGCAAGGTGGGTGTGAAGGCTCACATGAGTTCACAGAGTGAACTCGAGTGTATGCAACCATCAAGTGAAACTCTCAAGGGAGGCTCCAAATTTGGGTGCAGGCTCCAATTAAACCAATTTGAATAATACAATAGTCTATGGTATACAATATATAGTGATAGTCTTCGATGCAACTTCTATGTTGTATCTTGTCTTATCGGTCCTTCACTTCCATATGGATCTCTAGATGCCCCTTAGTCCTTCAAAGGACAACACATAGAGACTCCAAGAGGGTTGTCACCTAACACTGTTGCAATTCGCTTTTGCTACAATGTACACTGGCTGATCCAATCCATTCTCTAGGCTAGCCAATTCTTGAGCTCCAATCTGCCTTCTAGTAGCCTCTTTCATCCATCAAAGAGCTACTCATAAGGCTACAAACTTCATCCAATCTTCAGCTATCTTCTTCACTTCAAGATTACTTGTCCAGGGCTACTTTGGTCACTTTCTTGTTTCCCTCCACCAACCACTAAGTTCCCAATCCAATCACTATGAAATTTGTTCCTAATTGAAGTCATCTTTTCACCCAAGTCAACTTTAATTCACAGCTCCCACAGGATGCAATAAAACTGACCCAAAAGGTCTAACTCTAGACCCAACACAAGGCAATTTACACACCTAATTGCTCACTGTTTGGGGTAGGTTCCACTATTGTTGACCAAGACCTCGTTAGGGCAAGAAACCAGTCCCAATCCAGCCCTTGTTTTCAACACTTAAGCCCTCCTAACAGTTGTGGGTTCCATCATATGATAGTCACCTTCCATACCCTCAAGTTCTGGGATATTTCCAGCCCTTGTTCAACACCTAACAGACCTCTGTTTGGGTTGCATCCCTCCTTCATGATCTTGTACAAAATTTCGACCTACGTTCACATGATTACCCACACACAAAGTTACCCAAAAATAGTCCATAATTACCTCTCTTGAATGCGGCTCTGCTTCTAGATAACTTCGATCTCTAGAAAGTCATAAGGAACTTCCCTAACAACCTTCTTCTCCTTCGCTGGTTCTCCTTTCTTATTTGCAACCCAAAACAGAGAGATGTCCTCCTTAACAAACTCCTTCTTTGCCATGTGTTGCACTTTTGGATGTGTGAAAAGCTTCCATCTTCACCTTCTATTTATACACAATAGAAGGGCTCCTTCCAGCATCCTCCATGGGCTTGTCCAACGATCAAGGAGGATTATTTAACTCAAGTCGACCTTAACACATATGGTGCAAACCCACTCCATAACTTCAAAAATTCATATATGCATTTCTACAACTCGGAATCAGGTGATCTTCGTTGCATCAGATTCGTCTCGACGAGAGCTACCATCCTCATCCATCACAACGTTGAAATATTCAAGTGGAAGATATCTTCAACAACAATCCATTGGATAGATAAGAGATCATGTTCTTCATGTTGGAAATACTTGGGGGGGGGGGTGAATCAATATTTCTTTTCAATTGTACTTTTACCAGTTAGATCATTTATATTTAGAACACAAAATGAACAATAAGAATAAATGCTTTTATTAATTTATTTTTCACAATAAATCAAGTACAATGCATATAGGGCTCCAACCCTAGATGAGGACATCGATCTTCAATCTCCCGGGCTCCAACCTATTGCTAAGCACCAACTTGGACTTTTTTGAGGCTCCAACCTCTAGGGCATCGACCCTATCTTCTCAGGGAATCGACCTTGCGTTTATAGGCTCCAACCCCCAGGGCACCAATCTCTCTCTGGTGCAGACTTTGATCTAGTTTCTTGAGGACTATGATCCTCTAGGGCTCCAACCCTATCTTATCCAATGTACCAACCTTGAATTTAGGAGCACCAACTCCAAGAACACCAATCTTATATTTTCCAAGCACCAACTTGGACTTTCCAAGGAACCAAACTTGTCAATTCTGAGGCACCAACCCCAAGGGCTCCAACCCTATAGCTTCACTTTGTCAAGGTATGTGTGGTTGAACTTCATAGCTCCTAATGTCTTCTTCACCGAGCCCTGTCAATCTTCAGTTATCCCTTCACTTAGTCTCCATGTCACGTCATCAATGACAACCTTGTTCTTCACATGAAGGTGTCGCCACAACTCTTCATGTTACCCAAACAAAAATTCTTCAAGGTCCCCTCATGATGGCTTCAATGCATCATGGTCTTCAATGATGTCTCAAAGTGTCTTCAATGGGATGCTAGATGAGTCTCCAAGGTATGCTCAAGAATATCACCAAGGAAGCTACAAATCCACAAGATTATTCTTCAAAGCAAAGCTTCACAAGTTCCAAAGATAATCCTTCAATTTGTCATCATGACAATGTTTCAAAGTAACTGCCAACCCAAGTCTACTTCTAGGATTGTCTCAAGATGTCTACATAATGCTGCTCTAAGGTCCTATCCAAACAAACTGTCAACTCTTCAATGTTTGCTGCAAAGGGTCTTCTACAATTTTTCTTCAAAGATGTCTTTAATAATTCTTCAAGGAGACTTCAAGGATGTTTCAAGAAGGTCTTCAATACTAGTTCTAAAAATGGCTTCAATTAGTGCTTCAAAATCTGCTTCCAAAAGTCATTCATTGTTCATGCCTTCAAGTTGTTCAAAGGTCGCTAGCTTGTCTATCCCTTCCAAATTTCTACAAAAGAGTGGAGAGTTTTATAGGTGCCAAGTCTAGAGTGATGACAAGTCTGAGGTGATGTATTCTTTCACAAGTAATTATCCAAGGTATCTTTAATAGGCAGCTCTATGAGTTTCTTATAAGTCCTTCAAATGTTTTCAAAAATTGATCAAGGTGTCTTTAATAGAATTCTCCAAGAGTATTTCGAAAGGTGCTCCAAATGCCTGCTCCTTTAATCAAGGTTCCAAATTTCTTCAAGTTTCTTATCCGACAACAAGATTTGTCCACTTCAAGATTTCTTCAAGGTTTCCTTTAGTTTGTCCCAAAACTTCTCCTATAACCTGGGCTTCCAAACTGCTTTCAAAATTTACTTTAATAAGGTTGTCTCCGATAGTGCTCCAGGTGGAGACAAGGATGCGCACTCTATATTAGCTCAACAAGAAGGATTAGATCAAAGTTCTGGTTAAGAAAGTCCGCTTTAAAACATTTATGCACAAGGGTCAACAACTACTCCAAAGTCTGCATAAGTCTATTCTAAAACAGTGCTTAGTAATGCTTCAAAGAACTATATACAAAAAAATTGGTTGTAGCTTCCAGAAGGTCCTCTAAATAAATTATGATCTTTAAGAGTCATAAGGTCTCCTTCAAAGAGGCCAAATAGAAGCCTCATGATGTCTGTTCCAGCTAATAAATGTTTCAGGTCTGCAGTCAATATAGTCAGATTTTCACACTTGACTGCTCATGAAATTCACTTAGATGTGCTTCAGATAGAGTGTGAATTGTCTTTAGATGGAGGCCACATGAAGGTCGAATTAGGCCTCTGTCAGATTTGGATAGGGCCTCAAAATAGGCCCTTGTTTCTCCACAAATTTGACTCTAGATATCACAAAAAATACGCCTAGAAGACTTCCTTAATCAACTATCTCATTCTGCTTCCAAAAATTAGAAAAATACTCCTCCTTTTACCCTTGATCTCTCCCTTTTATTCTCCTTTGTCCTCTTTATAGCTTCTATACCTTTTATGTCCTCCTCGGCTTTTTATCTCCTTCTGTGGTTCTTCTCTAAATTGATCACCGAAATCTGATGGTTAAAATGAGGAGTCTGAACTCATATTAATACTGGTTTGATGTTTAAGATTAATGGACATGTCTTATGGAGGGAGGTCGACATGACAGGTCTAGCACAGGTCGGCTCAAGGACCAAATTAATATTCCTAACTTAAAAAATTAATATCTCCCAAACTATTTGGAGTTTCGGGCCAAGTAATAGCTCATTAGAAAGCGAAAAATATGCTCTAAAGGATGTAGAAGGTCTCATAGAATTCTTCCTCTAAGATAGTAAAAAATATTTTTTAATGTGACCGTCATTTATTAGTGCAGAAATGGAGGTATGGCAGAATGCCTTTGAGTGTTGGGCTTCTTCATAGTTTGTTTTCTTCATTGTTTGCCTTCTTCATCATAGGGTCATAATTTCATTGTCAATGTCATCGATTCACCATGTCATTAAGATAGTGCAATGATATGTCATCAATCATATTCAACATCATTTCATCATGTAGTATTCCATCACCAAGATCATCGGAGGTAAGGACATTTAAGGTTATGGCTTTACACCATCATCAAGACCATCAAAGGTAAGGGCCTCATCTAGTCCTTCATCAAGGTAGTCCACATAAGTCATCAAGAGCTTCTAGATCATCAAGGTACATGATTGGTACTTGGTACTTGGCACTTCTTCATGAGTGATTTGACATCTTCCTCGATGGATATCATCATCTGGAATCTCAAGAATATTTTTGATCTCGGCCAATGCCATATTGACATCAATGAAAACCTTGATTAACAATCTCTCCCTTTGTCACTGATGGCAATATTCTTTCCCTTTCAACATTCTCTCCCCCTTTGACATCAATGGCAAATGGGGTGCCCAAGTACTCCCCCTATCAAGCTTCTTCTTTTCTTCACTAATAGTAGTTCTTCATAGGTATGTTACTCCCCATAACATGGTGCTCTTCTTTCTTGCAATGTGGTTCATGATAGATGTGCTTACATTCCTTTATGTGATGAACCAACTCCCCCTATCTGCACAACCTCCTCTAGCTGAGGAAAGATTACCTGCTTAGTGATCAAGTGGAAGACATCTTCAACAACAATCCATTGGATATATAAGATATCATGTTCTTCAATGTAGTGTTCTTGAAAAATGATCTATCAAAGAATGATTGTCAATATAGCTCATCAAGGATTTCATAGGGCCCATTCATGGATGGCTTCTGTATGAATGCTTAATCATCATAAGCTCCCCCTATCTGTATGCATGCTCTTCCTTTTGACAGAGTCTCCCCATCAAATACTTGGAATATCAAGGATAACTTCATCAGGTCAAAAACATGTGTTGTTGGCTCGAGTGTTCAAGGGACTTCTTGATTAAATTTGCTTCCTTCTTCATACTTGTGTAACTTTCTTCTCTGGCATAGTTCTAGCTTGTGTAGGGGCCCAAGTCAAGTTACAATCATGTGCCATATGTCCAATGTTATGACACTTGAAGCACTCTATGTTGTTCGTGAATAAGAATTCACGACACTTGAAGCACTCTTTTTGCTCATGTTATTAGCAATCACCGATTTCTAGACTTCAATGCCTTGAGTCTTTAAGAAATTCCTCATTATTTCTTCCCATATATCAAAGTTTCCATTGAACAATGGAGCCTTCACAAATTTATTGACTTCAATTTCAGTGGTTGAGGGAGACACATTTTTAGGAGGATTGGAGACTTTCTTCCTTAGCTTCGCCATTTGTGTTCTAATGATCAACCTTAAAGCTGTTAGGCTTTGAGTGAAGGTACTGGCTCTGAAACCAATTGTTGAAAATACTGAGAGGGGGGTAAATCAATATTTCTTTTCAATTGTTACTTTTACCAGTTAGATCATTTATATTAAGAACACAAAATGAAAAATAAGAATAAGTGCTTTTATTAATTTCTTTTTCACAATAAACCAAGTTCAATGTATATAGGGCTCCAACCCTAGATGAGGACATCAATATTCAATCTCCCAAGCTCCAATCTATTTCCAAGCACCAACTTGGAATTTTGTGAGGCTCCGACCTCTAGGGCACCAACCCTATATTCTCAAGGCACTGACCTTGCGTTTAGAGGCTCCAACCCCTAGGGCACCGACCCTTCTCTGGAACAGACTCTAATTTGGTTTCTTGAGGAATCCGATCCTCTAAGGCTCCAACCCTATCTTATCTAAGGCACCAACCTTGAGTTTAGGAGAACCAACTCCAAGGACACCAATATTTTATTTGCTCAGCACCAACTTAGACTTTCCAAGGCACCAAGCTTGTCAATTCTGAGGCACCAACCCCAAGGGATCCAACCCTATAGCTTCACTTTGTCAAGGTATGTTTGGTTGTACTTCACAGCTCCCAATGTCTTCTTCACCGAGCCTTGTCAATCTTTAGTTATCCCTTCACTTAGTCTCCATGCCATGTCATTAATGACATCCTTTTTCTTCACATGAAGGTGTCACCACAACTCTTCATGTTACCCAAACAAAACTTCTTCAAGGTCACCTCATGATGGCTTCAATGCATCATGGTATTCAATGACTCTCAAAGTGTCCTCAATGGGCTGCTAGATGAGTCTCCAAGGTATGCTCAAGAATATCCCCAAGGAAGCTACAAATCCACAAGATTATTCTTGAAAGCAAAGCTTCACAAGTTCCAAAGATAATCCTTCAATTTGTCATCATGACAATGTTTCAAAGTAACTGCCAACCCAAGTCTTCTTCTAGTTGCTTCTAGGACTGTTTCAAGATGTCTACACAATGCTGATCTAAGGTTCTATCCAAACAAATTGTCAACTCTTCAATGTCTATTGCAAAGGGTCTTCTACAATTTTTTTCCAAAGATGTCTTTAATAATTCTTCAAGGAGACTTCAAGAATGTTTCAAGGAGGTCTTCAATACTATTTCTAAAAATGGATTCAATTAGTGCTTCAAAATCTACTTACACAAGTTGTTTATTGTTCACGCCTTCAAGCTGTTCAAAGGCCACTAGCTTGTCTATCCCTTCCAAATTTCTACTGTCAAAAGAGTGGAGAGTTTTATAGGTGCCAATTCTAGAGTGATGACAAGTCTGAGGTGAGGTATTCTTTCATAAGTAACTATCCAAGGTATCTTTAATAGGCATCTCTATGAGTATCTTATAAGTCCTTCAAATGTCTTCAAGAATTGATCAAGATGTCTTTAGTAGACTTCTCCAAGAATAATTCCAAAGATGCTCCAAATGTCTTCTCCTTTAATCAAGGTTCCAAATTTCTTCATGTTTCTTATCCAACAATAGGATTTGTCCACTTCAAGTATTCTTCAAGGTTTCCTTTAGTTTGTCCCAAAACTGCTCCAATTACCTGGGCTTCCAAACTGCTTTCAAAATTTACTCTAATAAGGTTGTCTCCAATAATGCTCTAGGTGGAGACAAGGATGCCTGCTCTATATTAGCTCAACAAGAAGGATTAGATCAAATTTATGGTCAAGAAAGTTTGCTTCAAAACATTTATGCACAAGGGTCAACAGGTACTCCAAAGTCTACATAAGTCTGTTCTAAAATAATGCTCAATAATCCTTCAAAGAACTATATACAAAAAAATTGGTTGTAGCTTCCAGAAGGTCCTCTAAATAAAGTCTGATCTTTAAGAGTCATAAGGTCTCCTTCAAAGAGGCAAAATAGAAGACTTAGGACCAGGTCTGTTCCAACAATTAAATGTTTCAGGTCTGCAGTCAATATAGTCAGATTTTCACACTTGACTACTCATGAAATTCACTTAGATGGGCTTCATATAGAGTGCAAATTGTATTTAGACGGAGGCCACAAGAAGGCTGAATTAGACCTCTGTTAGATTTGAATAGGGCCCCAAAACAAACCCTTGTTTCTCCACAAATTTGACTCTAGATATCACAAAAAATATGCCTAAAAGACTTCCTTAATCAGAGATCTCATTCTGCTTACAAACTGTAGAAATTCCCACTATAGATCAATAGATTATGCAATATACTAAAACACAATACAAGATCTACTTCTACAACACTTTGCGAAAGTTTAATCAATTTGAGCACGATCAATTGAACACATAAAACTAATAAGAATGAGAAGCAATCACACATAACACAGAAGAAATAACTCGGGGAAAGCCTCAGTCTAAAACCCCAACTCCGTATTGTCCTACAAGTGGAAATATAGTCTGGATTACAAAAATAATCATCTCACAAGCTATCCTGCTCTCTCTGCAATCCCTCTACTGCTCATAGACAGTCAAAGGCCTCTCTCAAATCTTCTCCTTTGCCCTCCAAGCCTCCTATTTCTTTGTGCAATTTTCTTTGGGGTCCAGTGCAGCCACTTGTGTGAATTGGCCTCTTCACACACTCACTAACCTCTAATCCAACTACGCAATCCTGAAGGAGATAAATACTTCTCCATGGATGAGTTTCCTTTATAGGAAAAATCCATCCAACTGATAGTACACTGTCCCTCCTCTGATCTCAACTGGGTCTCTGTCTAAACTGACATGCATGAGATATTCATGAGAGAATATTCAGTTATCTGAAGTGCAACAGTTATATGCAAGCATGCATTAACTAACTGAACTCACATTAATTTAAACAAACTGTTTAAATCAATCTAACTGGACTTGACTCAGTTAACTGAGCCAAATAATTACAACTCAAGTTAGAACTCATCATTATTTCTTTAATTGATGGATAAATTCCTCAATTAATGGAGAAACTGTTGCATGTCCACACATAGACTTCATGTTTGATTTTTCACAACTAATTAACTCATGGTGAATTAGTTAATTTATTTTCAAACAACTGTTACATTCAAATTCAAATTTTACTTCCTATTTTTGTCCAAGGATTGACTAAATTTGGAATCCATCCTGAACTGCTAAAAATAGCAATGCTATTTTTAACACTTCCATTTTTCATTCCCCGTTGCTCAATCCAGCACTGGTACCCAAACTGCTATTTATAGCAGTGCTATTTTTAGCATTTCTTATTGTTATTTTCAACACTCCCTCTCAACAAGAAAGGCATTCAACTCGAACCTGATCATGTACCTTTGGAATGTTCTGCATGTAACACTTCTCCCAAGTGTGGTTACTCCAACAACTCTAGAAACAAAAATAACTCCCAACTAACCTCTCTGTTGGGCTAGAAACATACTCTGATGCTAAAGCTATACCTGTTGTTGACAAGTGCTCCCTCTCTGACCTCTGAGCTGCTGCAACACTCCATGCATCTCGCACCATTGCACACCTCTCTGTGCCATCCTGCATTGGTGCAGCACTCCTGTGCCTCTCACATTGTTGCAGCCTACTAGCTCTACACAGTCCTGGGACTCCTGCGCTGTAGCTCTCTCAGCTGCTCCATCCATATCTCTCTCTACCCAATCAGCCAGTCCTGCTATTCCTCGTCGGGGCTCCTGTAGCAAAGTCAAATCAAAGAGGTTGGGTACCTCAAGGATCCTACCCCTATTCCAGCCTTCTTGGGATGATCACTCCACATTGCCGCACCTCGTACCTGGAGGTATGGATGCATGTGATCCCTCTGCCCACCTAGCTCAAAATTTCCCACTACTGGAGGTCTCTGCATGAGTAGATGTCTCTACTCGATCTCCTCTCGACTTCTCTAGTTGTGGCTGCTCCACAACCTCCTGAAGCTGCTTCACCAATTGTGGCTCCTCCACAATCTTCTGAGACTTCTTCTGGCACTGCATGTTGAGAGGTAATGTACTCTCCCTCTCAACCACCAAGTCTCCATCAATTTCCTTGCTCCTCAAGGCTGTGCATGCATCTTGAACCTCAAGAGCATACAAGTTCTTGGCCCGTGAATCGATCTTCTTCACCTGTCTAGTGATGATGTGTCTAAGGAAAACACTTCCCTTACTAAAGACTACATCATAGCCTCTGTCTTCTAGCATCACAATCGACACCAAATTTCTCTTCAATCCTGGTACATACTTGACATCGGTCAAGGTAATGCGAGCTCCATGCTCCCTCTGAAAGACAACCGTGTCTACACCTGGGACACTATACTTTTCATCATTACCCATCGCTATGAGTATTTGGAGATCTTTCTCCTCCAAAGTACTAAACAAACTCTTGTTGCCGGTCATGTGGAAAGAAGCTCCACTGTCAAGAAACCAACCACTTCCCACTATGGATGAAACCATTCATGCGAACAATGTGAAATCAAACTCGAACTGTGAGGCCAGTGCCTCACCTTCTGATCCTTCCACGGATCCCTTCTTGGATTTCCTCAGTGGACAATTTGTAGAAAAATGGCCCACCTCATGACAATGAAAGCATCACACTTTCAATTTGTCAAACTTCTTCCCACCTTGGGAAGAACTGGATTGGGAAAGAGAATCCTTCTCCTTCCCCTTCTTCGCCTTACTCACTAAGGCACAGTTTTCGTCATCCTTCATGGATGAAGAACCATCTCTAGTGCTTCTTCTTATCTCCTCCTGCATCAAATCCGACCAAAGTCGTTCCCAATCTGGCAGTTTCTCTCTTCCATTAACCGAGTCCCAGTAGCTATGCCAGCTCTTAGGAAGATCGAGGAGTGCAAGACTCACCATGTCATCATTAGCCGTCGCGATCCCTACACTTCCAATCTCATCCCTACATGTGGTGAGCTTGTTTAGATACATAGAGATTGTGTCGCCCTTTTCACACTTGATCTTCCGAAGCTTGTCCTTCAGCGCCAGCTTCCTCATAGATCTTTCAATGTTTTCCAAATTGAAAACGGTGTCTCCTTCCCATGGAGACTCGAGACTATGTGGTCTTGAAATCCCTCCAGAAGAATCCTCCTTGCTCTAGCCACACATTTCCTCCATTCCGCCAATTCAATAGCATCAGTCCGCTTGGGGACTTCTTGATCAATGAAGTCCTTTAGATCGTTATCCTCCAATACTGCTTCCATGCGATCCTTCCAGGCTATATAATTTGAACTGCCATCAAGGGCATATTCGAGTCTTAAACCATTGAACGCCAGAGGTGAAATAGAGATGTGATAAGAACTCGATTTCTATATTTAGGAACCACAAACTTCGAACTTCTTCCTTCTTGTATATTGTTCTCTCCTTGATCACCTTTGCTCTGATACCATGTAGAAATTCCCACTGTAGATCAACAGATTATGCAATATACTAAAACACAATACAAGATCTACTTCTACAACACTTTGTGGTTCCTAAATATAGAAATC
>Ga0181472_100013_pt1 | contig 15902 bp, 24 predicted proteins | sample In1P11_FD_119087 | JGI IMG/M metagenome (GOLD analysis project Ga0181472, IMG submission 119087) | Clean room microbial communities from NASA Spacecraft Assembly Facility at Jet Propulsion Laboratory, Pasadena, California, USA -... ...
AGGCACAGAGCTTCCTCTGTTTCAAGATCTTCACCGCCGAGGGTGATTCCCAGGCCAAGTAAAGAGGATGGTCCAAGCGAGGACGCTGGTATCAAATGAGGATCGGAGCCTCTTTCTCCTATGATGATGATTTCTCCTTTGTTTTTGCATGGCCTTTGGAGTATTGGGTTAAGGGAGGTGTATCACTCCTGGTATGAGTAACTGTACAATAGCGGACCGGTTTCGCTCGGAACATCAACATGGCAATATAATTGTTTCCGAAAAACTCTTCTTTTAATCCTTGTGTCGTGACATGATTGCATGCCTTGACAACAGAATACACAAGACAACAGTCGCAGTGTAGTACACACATCTGCAAGCATTGCACAGTACAGTCGACTGTTGCTCCGTTTGTGATTATATGGCCAAATTGTCTTTTGCAGTCTTCCAACACAACACTCATGAGTGATTGTCATAAGCCATCTCTCTCTACAGTGCATTCATCCAGATTCCAGACAACAATATCTCACAACCCCGTGACTTGTCAAAGTCGTAACGTATTCGTTCCCATCCTTCTGCGAAGAGTCATACTATAGACTCTACACTCTTTGGTGTTTCAAAAGTCCTCCATCTTGTAAACCTCATAAACAGGAACCTCATAAGGATGAGCCCTGCAGCAAACAATCATTAGCCTTTTTTTTTCCCCTCCTGCCCGCCAATGTTTCCCAAAACCGATAGTCTTGCCGAACGAATACCGGAAGTAAAAAAAAGAAACGACAAACTCACCTCTTCAACACCTCCACAACCATCTTCACATTTTCCCTGCCTCTGATCTGCACTTCCACCCTGACTTCCTCCAACACTGTTAATTTTCCTCTCTCCCCGATATCTGGCGTGCTATCTGGTCCAGGGGTGAATTGGCCGGTACCTCTGGTTTCCCAGCAGACGTTTGTATAGCCAATGGTGTTTGCAGAGGCAGGCAGGGGAAACACGCCGCAGAGGGAGGTGTTGAAGATTGCGGATTTGCATTTAGTCAGCGAGGATGGCGGGACGAAGAAGATGAGTTTGTAGGGTGTTTGGTCTGAGGGAGAAGACATGGTGGTTGTTGGAGGGAGGTGGTTGATATCAATGGTAGTGGTGGATAGTAGTGGTAGAAAAAGGCCAGGGTGGGCAATTCAACGAAAATGCTCCGAAAAAGGTAATTTGGGGGAAAGCGAGAAAGATCGATAGAAACGGGACAGGAAGGGGAGCAACAGGCATTTTGTATTGTGTGAAAGCGACTTCTTATCTTTAGAGTGCTGATTAGTAAAATTCTGTTCATTTTGGTTGAGTGTGCGCGGATTGTGTAAGAGCAATCGCTATGGGAAAGACAAGACGGTCGTGTATCGCTATGGGAAAGGGTAAGCGGCAAGAAAACTCAACGCTGCGAGGGAAGAAACCACCACTATTGAAAAAAACATCTTCTGATTAAAGGTAAACGGAGCGAGGCAGAGACAACAGTCTTCGTGTTGTTGGTTCTGGGCAATGATGCGAAAGAGCTGCTTCGCAAATTCCTAGACGTGCTCTCATACTCCAACAGCCTTCAAGATGTCCTCGACACCACTCTTGGGACTGCCGGGTACAATGTCCTTCCACACGTCATCTTTGATGTACTTTTCCTTGTCCAGTACACTCCAATTCGGGCTGTGTTCTGTCTTTAACCACTTGAAGTCGTCAACTTGATCATACAAGTTTTGTATCTCTTTGTCCTTTTCGGTTGCCTATTTTGTAGCATTAGCATATATCTTCTTCTTACCAAAGAGCTACAAGGTAGGAAGCAAAGCAAACAAACTCACATAACACCCAGGCAGCTCCGCAAACTCAATACCCTCACAATCCTCAATAATAGGTCTGCTTTTACAGAGCATATAAACTCTAACGTCCTTACTCTCATGCATTCGGAATTGTCTTGTCGCTACCACCAACACTGAATCTTTGACTCCAGTGATGTGAACAGCACCATCGACATGTCCACACACAATCAGTGACTTCTTGATATTCTTGAGTGTGAGAGTTGCAAAGGCGGAAGTTGAGGAGATACTCATATCGATGACGGAATCGCGGACGTTGGAAACGGTGCCAGAGGTGCCAGAAGTTGCGTGTGTGGCTGAAGAGGGTAGCATGATGTGTATGTTGTTGTGGTTTGAGATGTTGATCTTTGTGGCTTTGGAGAAGGACATTTTCCGAGTGCCTTCCGTTATCGTGGTTGGTCCGTCGGTAGATTTGGAGTCGGTTTCGGTGTCGACCTGTCCGTTGCTAGGGGTTTGGGGCATTGTTAATGGTGTTGTCGCGAAAGAAGAGGCGTTGGAGGAGAAATTGCTGTTGGGTTGGAGGAGACGCCTTTTTGCAGCTAGTTCTGCTGCGTCGTTGATGGAAATTGCTGAGGCATTCTTCTTCTTGAAGGAAAATTTAGGTTTCGGTGCTGCTTGAGCTCGTGTCTTTTGCAGTTTGTCGGATAGTGCTTTGATGGCCTGTTGTGCACGATCTTAGCTACAGGCGGCCTGTGGTTGCGGTCGTGAAGATGACCAACCTCGCTGTACGTCCTCTGGTCATGTGCTGGAAGGGAACCAGATATGTCTTTTACATCGTTGGACAGTTTGGATATACCGGCCAGACAGTGATCAATTGCATCTGCTCGCTCGCCGCCGGATGTGCCATGATCCTGAATGATGTGCATCTGCTCCTGCAGTGCTGCGTGTCAAGATATCTTGGTCAGCAAGGAAGAACCGTCCTAGTCGCGATGCAAGATGATAGATACGTACCAGCCACTTCGGTCTGAAAGTACCTGAAGAAACGTTCTTGTTCGCTCATTTCAAGTCTTGATGGTTGAGTTACGGCAATGGCAGTCATATGGGAAATGTGATAGGGGGACTTGTCTGTGCGGTAAGAAGAAGATGGTTAGAACGAGCAGATGGAAGGATAAAAAGTGCAAATGCTCAAGATCGATGAGTGTGAGGGATATAAGTGTGATATTTGGTCGCACGGTACGTCAACATAGCAGCTGGATCCTGATGTCACCCGCTCTGATGTGTAGAGTGTACTTGATGTCTTGGTCGAACAAAACCCCGCGGTAAAGTCGATCAGAGTTTAACCAGACAAAACCTCCGCAAAACCTCATGGGAGCGGTGTGGCATGCAGATGTTGTTTGGAGAGTATTTGTTGACCTTACCTGCCTGTTGTGTTATAGACCAGCGCACCAATCTAGTCTTGTGCTGCTGTTTGTTCTGTTCGTGCCTCGATTGATGTTGATCTTTTTATCCCCCACCTCCATCATGGGATGCGGGGTTGGAGAGCGGAAGGGAGTCACGCTTCCGGGGAAACGCCGTGGCACATTGACAGCAGGCACGAAAGACAATGACACGAGAGCGCTGAATTGGGATTTGATAGATCGAGATGCACTTATGTTCTAGCTGCTGAACCGGAGCCAGTATACCTCCGCCTTCTTCACGATGTTCTCACGTTCTGATATGGGCACCCCTGAAGCAAGAAACGCCGACTACATGGCTATCGTGACTTCCTGTTGCATTGGGGCCAAAACCGAGTCGCTAAAATGGTCGAGACATTGGAGTGTCTGATCCCTGTAGGACTTCACGACGCTCGTTGTTCTACCACCGATGTCCTCGTGTTTTCAGCGTAGCCAAGAGTCCCAGATAATGGTACTCTGCAATGTGCTCCAGCTTGAATTTGTTGACGGCTTCAATTGTTTGATGTTGAACAGAGGAAATAATGGCGTGAAAGGTATCTACATGTATCGGAAGTCTAAGAAGAAGCAGCGGATGGCACCTCGATGCCGTAGTTTTGCTGAAGTCTCTCAGCTCTTCTCTCTTGGTAGCCAGGTCCGAAGATTCCTGTAGTTGTCAGCATTGAAAGTGTTGTTGCAGAGGCAGAATGTAATTACCGCGTCCCTCGCCGACCTGCTCAAGTGTCTCCTCCATTGGTCTCCTTCTGTTCTTGCGTACGTATTCTTTTCGTGCAACCTCGTCGACTGTGGTATCAATCTGGTAACCGGTGATCTTACCACCAGCAAAGTGCCAGGTGCCGAGGACAACGGCAAGGGCGGTTCCGTAGCCAGCGACGGCGGGAGCGGTGCGGACTGTATGGAGCTTAGCGATTGCGCAGATTGGTCAATTGGGGTCGTAATTCGTACATCTGAGGCCGAGCATTGAGCCACCGGCGAGACCACCCCAGAAAGAGTTCCAGGCATCGTCTCTTTGTCTAAGGTTGGCCGACGCGCATCTGGTGAATTCGTAGGCGGCTCCCATGGCACCTGGGTAGCTCATTAGTTCGGTCGTGTCGGTCAATCCAGAGACGGGCGCGTACCGTAGACGGCGGTGGTGCCACCAAACTTGGTGAAGGCGCCCATAGCACCATGGTTCTGCTTGGTGAGGGTGTTTTGGATGGTCGAGACGAAAAGACCGGCGCCGGTGGTGATCATGGTGGCCTTGATGGAGGAGCCTAGGGCATCCTTGGGGCGGTAGGGTTGTTCCTCTTGCTGAGCCATAGTGTCGGTGATCGAGTACGTCGTTGGCGGGAGAACTGTCGAGCTCAAAGCAGATGATGCTGTCGCTGCTTGCCGGGCTCGAACGAGGTCGCGCTTTCCGCTTTCCGCTCTTGGCACTGCATTGCTGACCTGTTGCGCTAACGCTCTCGGAAGTCGGCGCCGAGGGTTGGAGGCTTCTTGATCTGTGGCTCGTGCTCGTACCTTCCTCCTCTGACGTATCGTGGCATGGCATGCTCGTGAATGCGACTGGCCCAAATCTTGTGATTGCCTAGCGACTTGTTCAAAGGAAACACTCCCCTACGACGACAACTCGATATTTCCTTCCTGACAGTTAAGCCTTTCGTCGGCCCACTTGATCAGCCATCTCGAAAGTCCTCGCGACTCCACCAAGGCCATGCCTCTCCGGGCTTCGCAACCTGGTATGTAGCATCCTAGCCGCCTTCCAAATAACCTTCGACATGCATTCGCTAACCATGATTTCACAACAGGTAAGACTGCGCCCAAGTTCTTGCACGACCTCCTCCGACTCGACCCCCAATCCGTCCATTCGAGCCGCAACATCCTCATCGACGACCCTCCACAATACGATGGCCAGGCTCGCGCCGGTCCAGCCTTGGTCTTGGACAGAGGCAGTTGCAGGCATGAATACTACTCGCTCCTAGAACGCTGCAACCTGCCACAGATCGACGAGTCTGCACAGCAAGATACTTGCTGGAAGGTCGCTGCTACTTGCAAGAAATGCCGTCTCCACCTTACCCTCTCCATCGACTACCCCGAAAGTGGTTGCAAACAACCATGTCCCAACCGAGATTACCCGCTTCACCATCTTCGTCATATCGAGACCGACGCCTCCGGTATGGGCTATCACTTTGGCTGCTCCAACTTCGGCTGTCAGGCCCTTGTTCATGTTGTTTTTGAGGCCCCTGTTCTGTCCAAAGAAGACGTTTTACTTCTCTCCGACAACCAATCTCTCACAAGACGTTACGAAGCCGTTCTGGATAACACTCCGGACCGCGAAGGTGTACGTCTGGCCACCCCTCTGGATGTATACACACGCCTCAAGAGATATGTTTCGGACTCCCTCCTTGAGGGTAATGCTAGACGCAGCTTCCCCAGGAGAAACAAGAGATTCATGGAAGCCTTTGGAACAGAATGCGACTCGTTACTGTGCCGCCTGGGCTTCGCAAGAGCTGAAGGTGACGATGGCGAGGATCAGTGGAAGTTGCCCTCACCGAGGTCAGCCGACGACTCAGACCCGCTGCGTCTCACACTCGAGCGATTGATCTTGGAGCTGCAATACTTGACGGATGATTACTGTGCCAGTAACGCCAAGGCCAATCCTTCCCGTCCATCTTATCGTGATGCAAAGGTGGATCTGGCACGTACACTGAGCGCACAAGGCTGTACGACATGCTCAACAGAGAGTTCATTGGAGTTGCGCTAACTGTTCTCAGACGACAAGATACCCGGACGTAATCTGGCTTCGTCAGAAGAGGACCATCCGTGAGTGGACTGTACACTGCGTATCGTTCGGGGCCAATGCTGACAATACAAACAGCTGTCATGCCAGTCTTGGTGCCCTCGGTGACTTTTCAGATGATCTGATAGATTTCTGTTATGAAAGGCAAACGACATGCGACCCTCATGAAGGACCGTACTACTTTGACTGCCTTCAAGACCTTGCAACTGGCAGGGCCAGCGACCAGCTCATCATCAAATCAAGCACACTTGCATCTCAAAACGTTCTGAGTAGAAAGGTATGAGATGCTTACATTCTTGGTGGCGTTCCGAGACTGATGGGCTTTTCAGGACATCAACCAGGCGTACAAAGCCCTTGGCATTGATTCAGATCGCCAAAAGACTGTAGCCGATGAAGAGATCATCGGAATCTACAGATCACGATGGTCAAGTTCTGGTGCCACAGGGCGAGCAGACCTGAAAGTAGCCTTGAAAACGTTAGGCAATGCAAGAAGTAGTCGACCTATACTTGATGCTGCTGCAGATAGTAAGTTCAGCCTCACTCGGTGTACACAGCAACTCATTGGCTAATCCGAGCAGCTGTGGAAACATATGATCAGGCACTTGCATGGCTCGATGCTGATGCAACCCAAGCTGACGATACCATTGTCGCACTGTATGGAGTCAAAGTGAGTCGAAATTTGAATAGCACATGTTGTATCGTTCTGCCCTGGAAAAATGCTTCACCGACGGTGAAGAGTCGCCTATCCGATGTTTGTGACTTCTAGATGAGACACATCGCAAGCTCTGACGCTCATCGATTGTTTGCACCTCCAAACGACAGCCCACAACACCCTCATCTTCCATTATCTGCAACCATTGTTCACCTTCCTCTTGTTCCACAGAAGAAATTGACGAGTTGAGCATTACTAATCTGTGTCTCTTAGGTCGATGATAGTCACAACGATCCAACGACAAAAGATCTCGCTCGCCGTGCCGTCGACATCATCGCGAAACACCGCAAGAGCGAGATGTTACACAGCTGGCTTGCTACTGGAGAGATGACATCATCCACAATGTCTCTTGAAGATGCGTGCAAACACTTTGAAATTGAGGACCTCGACAAGATTGATCCGGATATGCTCGAGGCTGTTTTCTTGGTCGCCCCATCGGGCACAACCACAGACAGAGCAACTGCCACCATCCGCAAAGCTATGGCTGATCAAAACGCTGGCAAACCTTCACACTCCACAGAAACCTGGCCAGTAGGATTGATAAGCCATGGAAACACATGTTATCTCAACAGTCTTCTGCAATACTACTTCACGGTAAAGCCTCTCAGAGAGCTTGTGCTTGACTTCGACAAATACAAGTACGATCTGGCCACCCAAGGTGCAAAGACTGAGCGTGTCGGAAACCTCCATCGTCCAGAATACGAGATTGAGTCTTTTCAAAGTCTGACCAACGATCTCCGCCATCTCTTCGAACGCATGATCAAAGACCGCGGACCAGCAGTCAGACCTGAAGCAGATTTAGTCTGTCGAGCTTTCTTGAAACCGACAAGCCCCGAAGCAGACACGATAGGATCCCAGCAAGATGAAGCGGTGGATGTCAACATGACTACAACCGAGATTGAGAACCATCCAGCCGATGTAACGGATCCTGGACATGTTGAAGATTCGACGATGGACTCAGAAGCTAGCTCAACAACACTTCAAGGTGACGCTGTGCTTACGCCGCCAGCCACACCGAAAGCTGAGAAAGAGGGCGAACTGCTCGCGCCACCGTTGCCGCCTAGAAGACCTGCGACGCCATCGCAGACAAGCAAAACCAACTTGGAGAAGGCAGAAGAAGCAGCCAGACAACAGCAGGATGTCGCTGAAGTTATGGAAGAGTTACTGACAAGACTGAGAGCGTCCATCAAACCGCTTGGTCAAGACCCCCAAGGAGAGCAGATGGACCAGCTTCGAGAGTAAGTCACATCCTTATTTCGTGAGGGTAAAATGCTAACTTCCGCGTGTAGTATCTTCAACATGCGAATCGCCGACACTATTATTGCGGAAGGTGAGGAACCCTCGACCAAAGAAGACGACTTTACCAATCTCATGCTTCTACCACCTTACGAGCCTACCGACATCTATTCAGCACTTGACAGAGTGCTTGATCTCCATCCAGAGCCAAACGCCAACAAACCTGTCAGCGTGTACAAGACATTCAAGTCTTTCCCACCAATACTTCAAATCAGCATCAATCGTATCTTGTTGGACCGCTATGGTAAACCAGCCAAGAGTGAAGCTAGCATAAAGATCGAAGAGAATCTCTACATGGACCGCTACTCAGAGGACGATGCCGTACTGGCGCGACGCAAGCAATGTTGGGAGTGGCGCAAACGTCTACGCGGTCTGCAAGCCGAAAAAGACATCATCCAAAAGACGAATACCAACATTGATGGGCCTTCGACACTTGATGGCATCTCTGATTGGTTGTCCACTATTCCTGATATGGACGCGATTCTGAAAGACATAGGAGTTGACCCAATCAATGTGCCCGAAGGTCTTGCATCAGACCTCCAACAAGAAAGCCTTCTCCAACGGGCTCGTCTGACCGTCATAGACAGGGAGGTGCGAGAGCTGCAAGATAACATTGCAAAACAGTTCTCTGGATCCGAGTTTGAGAAGCTCAAGTACCGCCTTCATGCCGTGTTTTTCCATCGCGGTTCCACCGGTCATGGTCACTACTGGACTCATATCTACGACATACATCACAACATCTGGCGATTGTACAACGACGAGACAGTCGAGGAATTCACCAAGCTCAGTGAAATTCTGAATGCAGAGGGTTGGCACCAAGGTACACCAACATACGCTGTGTACGTGCGAGACGACACCAAGGACCAATACGTCGAGCCACTGCGTCGCGATGTTGAAGAACTGGCCGACGAACCCATGCCCGACGCTACGACTTCTTTCTCAACAGCACCTACCCAAGCCAGCAGCGTTGGTTTCGAAGGGACTTGGAAGCAGGAGGCGGAAGGACCAAAACCGGTAGATGTCAACTGGTAGGCCCAGTGAAAGAAATCAAGAGCAGTCTACTCACTGCTTTTTCTCCATAGACCAACAACCACACTCCCAACACCAACTCTCGCTTGAATCAACAAGGCGCAGTCATCAAGCCACAGCAATCGCAAAAGAAGTTCCGAACATATTCATGCAAAAGCGCTCGTTTGTGGGAGAAGTAGTACATTCGGTTGAAGCAGAGGAAGGATGCTGGAAAGGAATGGTTTGCGAGGAGGAAGGATTGTTTGTTGCATTCTTTTGAGCGTGGTGTGGAGGCATGAATGCATAGCCAAGGAACGAAGGATGATATAATTCGAAGGCATCATGATAGAAAGCTTGTTTGCTTATGATTATGATGGCTTTGCTTTTCTGCATCGAAGATGGATCGCACGATGGATGAGAGGAGGAAGTGGGTTTGTACCATAATAATGCATTGTCAAACATCACCCAAGCCTAAGGTATCATTCTCTTGGCTCGTTGAAGAATCACGATGCAGCAAGAGGTGCAAAATCTCAACATGGCTTTGCTGTATGGCTACTGCGATTGCGTTGAATGGCAACTGTGCATACGCTATATGATATTCAGAGCATGCTGTGAGAGATGATTGTCGGCCGAGGAACTGCGCTCGAACAGCCAGGGTGACGCTCAGGTTACCCCGCATGACGAGGGCCCTCCATCTCTTACTTTCACTGGGCGGCTCCCAAACACAAACCTTTGACGGGCCATTGCATATACCACAAAAAGCACGATGTCTCTTCGACTCTCAGCACGCCGGATACCTGCTCTCCTTAAACCCTCCCTATACAACCATCGCCTCTACAGCACGCCCGCATCAACAATAAAAGTCAGCCAAGTACCTGCACCACACGCTGGGAGCATACGCATCCTCTCCCTCAACCGTCCTTCGGCAAGAAACGCCATCTCGAAACAATTACTCTCAGAACTCCGTCAACAAGTCGAGGAGATTAGCAACGAGCCTGAAGATGGTCCTACAAGGGCACTGATCTTGGCCTCCGAGTCGGATCAGGCATTCTGTGCTGGGGCTGATCTGAAGGAGAGATTGACCATGAGTGGAGATGAGTGAGTCCTCACTTTGCCATTGCCCAGTGGAAGGTGGCCATTGACAAAGTATCGATAGGACGAAAGAATTTCTGACCCTCCTCCGCGACACTTTCACCCGCCTCTCTCTGCTCCCTATTCCAACCATTTCGGCCATTTCCTCTGTCGCTTTTGGCGGCGGCTTGGAACTAGCCCTCACGACCACCTTCCGCGTCTTCGGCTCCACATCAACTGTTGCTCTCCCTGAGACAAGGCTGGCCATCATTCCAGGCGCAGGAGGAACCTTCCGTCTGCCTTCTCTCATTGGCACAGCAAGAGCTAGGGATATGATATTGACGGGCAGAAGAGTTACTGCTGCCGAAGCCTACTTCCTGGGCTTGTGCGATCGGTTGGTCGAAGTCGGCGGAGAGGGAGGTGACAAGAAGAAAGAGAGGGATTTGGTCCTGACTCAGGCCGTCATGTTGGCAAGAGATGTTTGCGAAGGTGCTCCCATTGCTACAAGGTCGGCATTGCAAGCTGTGAATAGCTGGGGTGCAGGCGAAGAGGCCGAGAACCTGGCCTACGAGCGTGTCTTGGTGACGCAGGATAGAATCGAGGCTCTCAAGGCTTTTGGCGCGAAGAGACCGCCCGTCTTCAAGGGACGATAGAGTTGGGTAACGTAGGTTAGCGCCAACATGTCATCAAGGTAACTCTCTGAACTACTCACATTCACGCCCTGGCCGACGCTGCTTAGATCTGTGTACATGCATGCCTGATTCGGAAGATCTGATTGATTAGATTCGTGCTCTGCCAAGGCTCGCGACTCCAACCTGCTGGCTCCTGCCACTCGGAATCTCCTCTTCTCATTATCCTTTGACGCTTCCTTCTAATTTCTCCCCATCACAAGAGATACCTATGCAGTTGACAGTATCATGCAAAGGTATCGTGGACATTCAAGGAACTTCACACACGAGGTAGCTCCGAGATACGGGATGAGAATGCCTGTCAACACTGGCTTTTTCTGGTCCCTACTCGTAATCATCGCAGACTCTAGCCTTGCTCAAGAACACCACGAAAGCTGTTTATGTTGAATTTGAAAGCCGCAGCGAGTCAAGTGATTCTTACCGTGCAATGCTCCACAGGATCACTGGGGGACATATCCAGGAGGCTGAAGAGCAGTGCAATGACCAAGATGGAGTGAGCTTTCGAGAAGCGTACGGAGTCCATTTCTATAACGCTCTCGTCAGTTTTGTCAGAGACTTTTAGAAGAAGAGGAACGGTCACCCGACAAAGCCCATGCAACAAAGCCCATGCAGGATGTCTTGGACAGATATTGCATGTCATGTTCATCAAGGTAGAGTATTTTACACACGCCCCAGGCCCACAGTCTTGACAGCCCCGACTCTCTCTTTTCCCGCGTTCAAAGATCATGATCTCGCAAGTGTTCATGTTCGCAGAAAAGAGAGAGAAGCAGCGATGCTACCAAATGCGCTTGTGTGGCCTGGAGGGAGTTTGTAGTAGCAAGTCCGACGTCGTCCACTCAAAGCCGGGACATGTTTGGTTCGTCACGACGCAAACACTGTCCCTTTTGTGCACGAGACAGGTCCCAAGAAAGGTGTTGTTCCAGTCGATGTTTTACAATTTGGCTTTCACTCCGTCCAGTATAAAACCAGACGATCTGCCCGATCTTGGACAACAACTCTTCTCTCAGCCAGCGGCCCAGGTTTGTACCCAGCTCTATCGCCACATATCTCTTTTGAGATGGCATGCCTCATGGACTTGCCTCCCGAGATCCGGGTGGTTGTCTACCACTTCTTGATCGTGGATGCAGTGCGAGACAAAGACCGTATCGAACTCACTCTGGGCGAGAATGGCAAATCAAGCTGGAATCACATCGCCGAGCGTCTACCTCCCGACGACGATGACCGAACGACCGACATCCCTCCTCCACCGCTCGAGTCTTCAGTCAGTCACATCAACTACAGCAACTTACTGTCTCTCGCCACCTCCAACAAGACGCTATATCGAGAAGCCACCCCTATCATATACGGAAATGCCGACCTCGAGTACACATCTGGAGTTTCTCCTACTGAGAGCGGCTCAACCCTTCTTCACATCTTTCTCAACAACTTCACGCCTGCAAATTTCGCCTTGTTCGACGAGTTGACTGTCATCGATGGCAGCAAAGAGCTCTCCGCCAGGGACGTGAAGGCTATCGTAGATTTGGCCAACTCCAAGCTGCCGAATTTAAAGATCATCAACATCCAATCAATCGATCCAGTTTTCGAGACTTGGGTTGATGGTGAACCTCCGTCATGTGCGGGAGACTTTGCACAGCTCATGACTGCTTCCAGACCTGTGGCATGCCTTACGTCAACTCCTATCCTCTCCGTCAAGCCGCGACTGTTGTTTTATTTCGAGTATGACATGATCTCACCAGATCCTGGCACTCGTCTGATCATGACGGTCATGAAATATCTGGCTCTCAACGTCATGCCCTCCTTCACGGCCATTAGGAATTGGCGACACGAGTCTCAAATCTATCACGCACGAGCTTGTCAAAATGGCGACTATCTCCAGCTCACCTATGCTCTTCGCTCCGTATCAGATGTAGAGTGGAACATTCTGGAGGAATGGGAAGATATGAGCATCGCTTTGTCTGAGCATCAAGAAGATTTGAGCCAGATACAATGTTACAAGACCTGGCAAAAGGGAATCAATGGATTGGCCGAGTCCATTTGAGGTAGACGGTCGCATAGGGATTGTTGGATGGAGCTTACTACCGAGTTGGTTGTGTTCCGGTTCTGCGAAGAAGGAAGGAATGTACAAATCAAGGTGCACAATGGTTTCACTGAGACATCATTTCGGTACATTAGTAACTCACGCAGTTGTCCAAATAACAAATCCTACATCACGTCGCATCAGACGCATGGGGGCTTTTCAAAATTGACGTTGTGATCAGACGCTCTCCGTCCCGCTTTCCTATTCCTTACGAATTAGACCAAATTTCGTTACAGCAGGCAAGCACGACCGCGACCTTTTTGGAGTTTACAAACGCAATCTTTACCATCATTGCAGCTTTCAATTTCTCTTCCATCAGATCTTCTCATCACGCATCGATATCACGTATTCACATTACTACATCGTTGACCATGTCCTCGTTTTTGTCGCTGTCACCAGAGCTTCGCCTCATGGTTTACCAATTTCTCTGGGATGACGCCGAAGCGAGTGGCAAACGCATCTTCTGGATTCGAAAGACCGGTACACGGCACCCGTCGATTTCACCATGTCTTGCCCTGGGTTACAGACGGAGGATGGATGGCCCGTGGTACTGTCCTCTGCTTCCTGCGGAATACGTTGTCATGGACCATGTCGATTTTGGGGCACTCTTTCAGCTCGGAAAAGCATCGAAATGCATTCTCGGGGAGATAATCCCTCTCTTCTCGCCACGACTAGTACTCTACATCCGAGGGTGCCCGACTGTCGCACGCTCATTCTTGAGAAAGCAATTCAAGCGCAGATACGCGTCTCAGTAGTACCTGTCCACCCGTACTGTCAATCTCTGCTGGGTGCACGAGAGCCGCAGGCTTGGTACCGGAAACGGGAAAATAATCCTTCCCATGGAACGACTTGTCAAGTTGCTTGCTCGACGCCTTTCTCACCTCAAGGACCTCAATGTGTGTCCATCACCGATTTTTGGTCGTGTTATCCATAGGTCTTCCATCACCTCGACGTTTCCACCTGGTCCCTACGGCCTGGAATTGACTCGTGTGCTGAACTCGCTGCCCCTGGAAGTCAACGTCAATTTCTCCGCTTATATCTCACTGGATACAGAGTTGCGGATACTCGAGACAGGAACGATTGGCCGCTACCATCTTACCACCGTCCCCGCGTACCTCAAGAAATTGACTGCCTTATATCAGTATGCTTATGCTGGTTACCGTAATTATCACCTAAGAACAAGCCTTGTCCAAAGAATCTGGCTAGAGAACACAAGGTCAACGGATAATGCTCAATTGGAAGCGCTGAAAGCAACCGAAGATGGTATTCTGGAGGCCACTCTTGGACTGCGTTCTCTGTCCATCGATTGAATCACCAAGACCTGTACTGCAGACTGTTCGAGCATCTTTCAGCCTCACCGAAGGAGAGGCAGTAACAGACGATGATCGGACCTTTGCCTACATTGCTACTCGACAACTTTCTTTGCAAGCTCTATAGGCTATTCAATCACTATCTGTTGTCGTTCCTCTACCCGCCAAATAGCTGTACCGTACAAACTAAAATCAAACCTCTCGTTGTTTGAGAGCGCTTGAACTACGCCAAAGAGCCTGCTCTTGACCCCTTGGGGGTTTGGAAGAGTCGGTAGTGTATACACGCATATTGCTGAAGGGATTTCTTTGATACAGGGGTAGTGGTCATGCGGTGTGATTTTTCGCTGTTGACTCTACTTTCACGACTCGATTCAGTGCAGACTACAGGGAGCTCTCTTTTCACCTTGAGGTGTCGTGGTGGGCTATTATCACTGGTGTATTCGACTCAAGTCCCTCTTATGTGCATGAGTAGTGAGTGACGGCAATCGAAACCTCGTTCGAGATCTGTTTGCAAGTGATGTCGTATGCTGATGAGTTCCTTACACTTTACACGTCCCCATGAACTTCAACCAGATGGCGTAGCTTGATCCAACGTCTGTGCCAAGCACATAGCATGATACTTTCCTTTCAACCCTTGCAACTCCTCATGTGTGCCCATTTCCGCAATCTTGCCGTCCTCAATCACAAAGATTACATCGGCATGTCGAATCGTGCTCAACCTGTGAGCAACAGCGATAGTTGTACGCCCTGCCGCTGCCTCATCAAGCGCTTGCTGCACCACTCTTTCACTCTGCGTGTCCAGTGCCGAAGTCGCTTCGTCAAGAATTAGTAGAGAAGGTTTACGGATGAGCGCCCGGGCTACGGCGATACGTTGGCGTTGGCCGCCGCTGAATTGAAGACCGCGAGATCCACAAGGCGTTGCCAGACCTTCTGGCAGGGAGGTGACGAAATCCAGAGCATTGGCCTGGCGACAAGCCTCGAGTATCTCTTCCTCTGAAGGCTCATAATCTAGTCCGATCGTGATGTTCTGGCGGACCGAGCCGAGATATAATGGTGGCTCTTGTTGCACTAGTGACATGAAGCTTCTGTAAAGGCTGGGCGACATGAGTGAGATATCGTCTCCATTCATCGTGATACGGCCGGATGATGGGTCGTAGAAGCGTTCGAGGAGAGCCACAATCGTGCTTTTGCCGCATCCAGAAGGACCTACAAACGCAGCATATGTTCCAGCAGGTATTGCCATCGAGATATCGCATAGTACTTTTGCAGTGCCGCGTTGCTTGTATTGGAAGTCAACGTTCTCGAGTTTCATGCTCACGTCGTCTCCATGAGGGCCTTGGCCCTTGTTCTCAGCAGTCTCGCAAATGGTTGATTTGATAGTTCGTAGCCAGAGGACATAGTTGACGCCTCCTTTTGCTTTGGTGATTGAAGTCGTGTAACCGAAGAACTGAGCGGCGCCCTGACCGCCGAAGATGATGCAAAGGAACACAACAAAGAACTGCGTCGTGGAGTACTCGCCTTGGGCGATAAGCCTTGAACCATACCAGAAACCTAGTGCCATGACTAGAAAATCCGCTGATTGAGACAAAGCGTAAGGGATCAGAGTGTAAACCTAGAAAAATTCGCCTGGTTAGCCATCGTATCGATGCAATGATTCTGCTTTCCATCATTACTTACCAGACTTCGAATGACCTTCGAGACAATAGCATCCAAAGTTTTGCTGTACTCTTGCATCACAGA
>Ga0181472_100015_pt1 | contig 15199 bp, 14 predicted proteins | sample In1P11_FD_119087 | JGI IMG/M metagenome (GOLD analysis project Ga0181472, IMG submission 119087) | Clean room microbial communities from NASA Spacecraft Assembly Facility at Jet Propulsion Laboratory, Pasadena, California, USA -... ...
GCGTTAAATTGGCCGTTAGCGCCTTTCATTAGCTAATAAAGTAGGATGAAAGTTCCTTCATCTGGCGCGGTTCCGAGTCAAGGCTCTCGTGGTGAGAACTCGGGAAATCTAGGCGGAGACGATCAATCTGGCTCTTCTGCGAGTTCCGGCGGTCAGGCTGAAGGCGAGGTAGGTCGAACGGGTGTAGGCGGTCTGCCACCCTCTAAGATTCCACCGAGCTCAACTGGAACTGTTCATGACGGCCAAGGTTTCATCGAACGTGCAAGCGACGGGCTGGAAGTATCAAAAAAGCGGAAAGATCCAGACGGCTCTAGATCTCCTACCCCAGAAAGAGGAATACAACCTTCGTCGCCTCAAAAGTCGATCATAAAGCAAGATATTAAGCCAGGTGTGGCAGGTAAGCATCGAGAACTTCGCGCTCTCGTCTCGCCCCGTATCTCGGTATCGTCCGCAATCATTGCTAAATCTAAAATGGCATACATGGCAGAACGCCTGCGTCTGCACGATATTAAAGGAGATTGGAATCCTGATGCAATATCACAGATCATCGCTCCAATCAGCATGACGCTTCGTGACATTCTTGGAGCTCAGCCGAACTCAGGTGGCCGAGTTATTAACCGTCCGCCTAATTCATTGATATTGAATCATCCGGCGATTAATGTTTTAGAGCGATATCCAAGGTTGACCAGAGCTTCGATTGAATTTTCGACGCCGAGAAAATTCTCGGAGCATGAGGAGAAGCATTTGCACGAGATGCTTGGTATTGACAGAAATGACGCGGGTGCCATAGTACCACCGAAGTGGTACCTAGAAGCCATGCGGAGTCTGCTGTTGGCCAACCCCTCCCCTGAGATCTGGGGAGGACTGCAGATAGTAAAGATGGGGAAAATAGTGAACGGGGTAGCAGAGATGAAACCAGTTTCCGAGCAGATCGTAAGATTTGATACGATTAACTTAATCGTCGTAACTTTTGACACAGAAAAAAAGCGCGTCTCAACTTTTTTTCGATTGGATCCGCAGCCAAAAAGAAATTATACGAGAGAGCAAACATTGGCGTTACATCAGCAGCGTATAAATACTTTCTTTTCGCAGACCGTCAGTCCCTAAACATGTCTTTAGCGAAAGCCACCAGTTAGATTTAAGGAGCCATCATCATGATCGAAACCCCGAAAAAATTAACGCAAGTCATTTACTCGAAATCTAATGACCCTCACGCAAAATCTGATGTTGATAGAGAAAGGAACCATGAGACAGGAAGTCATTCTAAACTAAGCGAAAAATCGGATATGGCGCCGTATGCGTCGAGTGAACAAAGTCAATCTATTTCTTCTAGTCCTATGGAGGGCGCATTTTATAAATCATCGAAAATATCCAGCGCGACGGATCGCTTTAAATGGCATTTGAATCGACAGTCCGTTGATGCGGCGTCTGGGCGCATCTTTTCTGAGCTGTTGAATCTGCAAAGAAAGAAATACCGGCCATTAATCATAGCAAGATGCCTCTGCAACAAACATGTTCTAGATGTGGAAAATAAAAACAAGTTCATTCATCCTGAATTTATAGAAGGAAGTGTTGCTTTTGAAGAATTTGAGTTCAAGGTTTCGCAGAGAACTGATCTTAATAAGCGGTATAGTAATTACGAAGCAACCCCGGGACAGGTGCGTCAGGTACAAGAATTTGTCTCAAAAGATATCGAGTTTTGGGCGGTTAACCCATTGAAGATGAGTATTGATGTTGTTGCTAATCGTTCGTCGCTTTTGCAGAAAAAAACAACGGCCAGATTGCCAATTCAAATGCTCCTTATGAACGACAGTACGCCATTTGATGAAGAGGAAGAAAGTGATCATTCATTTGCGTACGTCGTTGCGGGCTTGTACCATAGTGGACATATCGTTCAAAAAGATCAAGACTTAGCAAAAAAATCTGTTGCTCTCATCAAAGAAGCCGACCTGCCTAACTGCCAGGCCGATGCTTTAAGGTTTGCCGTAGATGTAGACTTAGATGTATTTGCATCCTTGCTGACTTTAGGCGTAGATCCGAATGAGCAGAATGAGCAAGGATGGAGCATGATCGAGATGGCGCAACTGAAGTTGAGCGGAGCACAACAACAGGCTGTACTTGCTGTCTTAGCGGCTCATGGATTTGACTTAGATAACTAAGGCTAAAGGTTTCAGTGCCGCGACAGGCCCAGAAATCCCGGACGCCACGACCTGATAAGGTTCATCTGCGGGGCTAAACTTGCAAAAAGGACATGCCCCAAGATTTCTAAGGTCGACAGACTTTCTGCCAGAATCTGAAGGGGTTAGACCCTGCTAATTACACCCGGCGACCTCAGAGAACACTCTCGTGAGTTTGAGCATAGAGTGGCGCTTCAAACGAAAAAGCTCCTAGTCATTGATGACCTCGGCTGTGAGGCAGTGTGTGGCTTGCACGTCTTTCGGGCCCAACTTTTTGAGGTCATAAACTGTCGATGGCGCTTCGCTAGAAAGACTTCGCCGGCTATCTATCGGCCGTGGCATTCCTGCCTCAATATGGCCGCCGGGTGATTGATATGAACTGCAACAGTGGTCGTTGCGTGGCCGTCACCGGCCTCAATCACCGGAACTGATGCCCGGGGAGTTATGGGACCCGCCCCCGCTGACCTGTAGAAGGCTCCTGGGTGTCAGGCTGAGCCGGGCAAATCGAAAGGGCAAGCCGGCGGATGATGGAGCAAGGAAGACTCGAAAAACGGATTTCTGGTGTATTGAACCCCAGCACCTATGCTTGATCTTCTTGAAGCCCGAAAAAATGTCCCTATAGTGCCCCGCCAACCGGGTGTTGGACGGAACGACCCCACCTTATACGGGGCCAAACGCCTTAACGAACGGCTCCTGAGTTATATATGCAGCCTCTGTGGCCATAGAGAGCGATCCCAGGTTGGTTCGAAACCCTCTCCGCCCACCATACGCTTCGTGCCTAAGGGCTATATCTGTCACTATCAAGCCAAATTAAAATTTAGGGTAGAGTGACAGTGTCCCTATAGTGTCCTTGGTAGATAGATGACTGCATCTTTATTTTCGGCAGAAAAACAAGACTCGGTAAGGGAATTGGTTTTATGGCATCTGTAACTGAGGATAGCCCTAATGACGCCGAAAGCGCAGTCGAGGTTTATCTAGGCTACTGCGGTGTCGACATCGAGAAGATAGATGAGGAGTCGCCCAAAAAAACGCCAGATTTTAAAGTCAATCTGAACGGTAATACTTACTTGATAGAAGCAAAAACGCTTCGCGATGCCCCTCCTGTTGTGCCAGGAAAAGTTTCGCGATGTGGCAAGCTGAATCATCTGCAGAAGATGAAAAAAGTAGCGCATATCGCTCATGACCAATTAAAATCTTATGACCCAGAGAATGCATATCCTTGGATTCTATGGCTTCACGACCGCCGGCAGTTGCCTGGACATGTGACGGTTAACCGATTAATTGGAATTTTTTATGGGGCTCGTCCGGTAGTCTACGCTAAGGCTGCCAGCGAGAAGGTAGAAAGTGGCTTGCTACTGCATGCTGCCGATTCCTTTTTTTGGAAGAGGCCAAAAATGGCAGCAGTTGTCTTGTCTGGAGAGTTCTGCCCTCAAATGTTTGTCAATGAATTTGGTGCTTCAGAACAGTTTTTAGCGGGTAGTTTTCCAGAAATTTTTGAAAAGCAAGGCTCCGTGGTGACTCCAGCATCACTAATTCTCAGAGGTGCTTTTACGGCTAAAGACAAGTTGGGCCAGAACATATCAAGGAAAGAGCTCAACAATTATTTGGAAGAAATCTATAGAATTCGAGGGGCCCAAATACTCGAGCCGATGCACGCTTATGAAGCCATAGATTTATCTTGGGTGAATGTTACTGATCCCGGCAATCAAGTTATTCCATAGTTTGCTCTCAGTCCAACGCCGCCACCGCCTCCTCCCTCACCCGAGGCGTCAAATGCGCATACCTCTCCGTCATCGCCTGAGTAGAATGCCCCAACAACTGCTGCACCGCCGCTACAAAGCTCCCATGAGGTCGCTCCTGAAAGTACTTCGGTCGTACCGCGTGCTAACGACGAAGGCGAAGGGTCCACACCTCACCAGCGCTATATCCCTCCGCATCGACGAGGCGCGTTATTGGCACAACGCGATGCGTCTCGCGCGCCGGACACAGCCGGAATAATTTTGGGGCAGGCTGTCCCATCAAATGCAGCCAAGGGAGCATCCGGGCTGGCCGCGGCACTTTCGAACTTGTCAGTGTCGAATGTAAGGTATACTTTAGGGGAGCTTCGAACTGCCCCGTTAAAGTCACTCGTCCCGGAGAGAGCAACTATGACCCTCCAGAATGCTTCTGATCACTGGTATGGAACCCCGCCAGTTAGGAACAAAAAGGGACTTTCCGCGCATCGCTTTGAATTTGAAGGTGTGCTTGATCTAGAAGGTCGTCCTGTAGCAACAGATCCTAGCTCGTATGCTGCACTTGCTAAAACTATCGCGCTTATGCCCTTGAGTGACGAGGGAGGTAAACGCGTGATGGAATACACCTATAGAAGCAATGGCAGTATTCGTATCGCCAAATACGACGAATCGACAAATATACTGGTGAGGGTCGAAATCAAAAGCGCGATAATCACCATGTATAGGATGTTTTCAATTGAGAGAAAGCGCATAGAAGCATTACCGTTGATTTTGGGTCCTTCTGAAGAAGGCATGGGCCTCTTTCTTGATACTCATAGATTAGAAACTCAAACCGGAAGTCGAGAAATTGTGCGATGACTGAAATCAAAAAAAACTTAACGGTGATAAGCTTTGATCCTAATCGAACTTTTGGTTATAAAAGTAACCGGGTCGCTGAAATATCTTCAGGGCAGAAGCCAAAAAATCCTGTGGACACTATAGATAGAAAAATTGTCACCTCAGAAATGATGGCTCATTCCAACTTAGATGGCAGAGAGAAATTAACACTTGTCGGTCATGCACAATTGAAGACATCGAATCAATCCCTCGGCTCGGCCCCCGATATGACGATCGATTACGGTATGGACGATTTTATCGACAGGACCAAGCTATCGGAAAACATAAGCCAAGAAGCTGCTGATGGTAGACCATTTTTTTTAATGCGTATAACTGCAAGAACAAGTAAGGAGAAAATTGTTCATCTCTATACAAGTGCTGCGAACTTCTACAACAAGAACGTAGAGTTTGATAAGGCATTCGAAAGTCAGGGATTGACATGGATGAGTTGTGATGTCCTCCTGGTTTTGAGCCCTCTAGAAAAACCGGTTAAAATCTGTGATTATGCAGAAATATATCTTGATGAGTATGATATCACCCATGAGCAAGAGAGTATTTTCTTGCTGAATGCCAAGAATGTGGCTAAGGAGCAAGAAGTTAAAAAGATGGCAGCTGTCGGTTATATAGCCGCGATGCTTGATGGAGGATTTATACTTCCGATGGATAAGCAAGCTTCTAAAAAGATAATTGAAGGTATTCCCAATGAGAGTCGACCGCTGAAGTTGAGCCTCGCTCTTGAGCATTTAGCCAACCGTGGAGACAGAGAAAATTTTGTAAGTTGGATTTCTATGGGTGCCAGCATTCAAACTGCTATGTCGCACGGGTTTAATCCGATCCTTCATGCAATGGTCGCTAGGAAGTGGGAGATATTTGACGTGATACTGTCCCAAGATCTATCATTTCTTGGAAAAGAAAAACTGATTTCTTTTTCAAATATTGCTAAGGAGAAGTGTAGTTCCATGGTGGCAGACGCGTTCTACAAACAATCACAGATCGACAAAGAATGAAAAATCAGGTTATTTACCTTTGGGATTTAGACAAGGGGACAGGCACCGAGGTCTATGACGGGACCAAATCTCCGAGATTGATGCCAGGATATAGGACGTGCCCCCGCCAGCCTTTTGGCAGCTTCTAAGAGGCAGACTCTAGCTATGAATTCCATGTATTACCGGATTTAATGGACAGCGAATTTTTCTTCAAGATTGGTAACTAAGAAGCAATTAGGCGTGTATGTCTAATGGGACGCTTCGTCTCATGTGAGAGAATACAATTATGGAAACCACTAAGCCGCGCATGTACAGCTTATCAAATCAATCCGCCGTATCATCAAGCGAAACGCTTCTGGGGTCCTAACACGGCGACAAACAAAGCTTGGGTACAGGCCCGTCACAGGCGGATCTAAAGAGTTTTGTGGACGAGGTTAAACAGAAGAAAACTTCCGGCATAAAAAATGCCATTGCGTCAGCCAAAAGCCGCATTAAGGCGGCGACTTCAAGCAAAGATATGATGAATCCTCGAGTCGATACAGCAGATTCATCGAGCAAGCCGAGGCAAAGCGTTTTTAAAACAGTTAAAAAAGAGGTCAGCAAAAAACTGGATAAGCATGGAGAAAGGTTGCACGACCTCAATGGGAAGGTCGGCAAGCCAATATACCAAGCTTACGACATTGTTAAAGATAAAGACAAAGCCATAGGTACTCGAATAGCTGCGGGCGTGGCCGGGGTCTCGTACATGTATACTGCGTATGCGGCAGCGGTGGTGACCGTGGGATTGCCGATTGCTTACGGTGGCTTTGCGTCTGCTGTGGCCTCTGGCGTCGCTTCAGGCCTCCATCAGGCGGTGCAAGAGCGCAAAAGCAAAAAATAAAAGTCTCCAACTGACACAGGACAGTTGATACTGCTCGCTAAGCTCCGCTTTGACCAGCTGCGTGAACGATGCGGCGACTAGCCCATGTGGGTTGCGCGCCTCATGGGCTAGTAGCAACTGTCGTGTGCAGTCTGGACGTCTTCCGGGACCAGCTTTCTGAGGTCACCAACTTTCGATGGCGCTTCACAAAAATAACTATGCTCACCAGCCATCTATTGGCGGCGCCGCACCAACTTCTTTAATAGTCGCCGGGTTACCGGTAGGATCTGCGTCAGTGGCACTCTGCGTGGCCGTGACAGGCCCCAAGCTTCGGGGCTGATGCTCGGGCATGGGACCCGTCCCCTCTGGCACGTAGGGAGTTCCTGTTTTCAGGCTAAGCTGTGCAGAACGCGGGGGCAAGCCGGTAGATGTTGACGTAGAGAGGGCTCGCAAAGAGTGCCCCTATAGTGCCCCCGCCGGCCGGGGGTTGGACGGAGCAACTCCACCCTATACGGTGTCAAACGCCTTGACGATCCGACCCTGGGGTATGTATGCCGCCTGCGTGGCCATAGAAAGCGTTCCCAGGCAGGTTCGAAACCCTCTCCGCCCACCATACGCTTCGCGTCTGGAAGCCATTTAGAGCCATTCTGGCGAAAATTAAAAAAAGTGTTTGAACGAGCCTCTTGTGAACGCGAGCATACTTTAAATGTTTTGGAAAACCTTAGCTACACAGTCATCCGACTGAATGTACTCTTACAGGAGGCCAATAAAATATCTACGATACACTGATGTCCGAATCAGTCAGATAAGGTTTCATATCCAGAAAGTCGGGTAGATCAGAGTATTCTAAGGCAGAATTACAGCTGTCAGTTTCTCTTGCTGGGTCTGCACCGTATTGCAAAAGCAGCTTTATAAAGGCTGTATCTTTGCATACAACAGCTTGTTGCAGCATTCCAAAATCATCACTCGGCCGAATACTATTTGGATTTGCGCCCCAATTAAGTAATACCTGCCCTACCTCTAGGAAATCGCTGCCTATGCAATTAAAGAGCGCACAAGTAATTGCATTGTGTTGCATATTCTTTGGCACGCTGTCATGAATAAGTGTCGCCATCTTCTCATTAAATACACCAAGAGCTCCGGATTGTAAGAGTGCTGCGAGAAGACACTTATCAGCACCCGGCCTTTCTTGGAACGATATATCATCGCCAGACCCCAGTATTGCTTCTAACGCGTCAGGCCCAAAATTTTCGTCATTCAAAATTTTTCTAGGTACAATGAATGTTTCAGTCTCCGACCCCATGAATATGGTCACTTCATGCCCGTGGAGAGTCGCCGAAACATTGCATCCTAAGCTCTTTAATTGTTCTGGGCCGTGAAGGAAATGTGGGATTGACTCATTGATTGACGCCCGGCGCACTAGAACCAAAGGTTGTTTCGCGCGGGAAAAAGATTTCTTTGTGCTTGCGAAATCTTGCTTAGTGAACATCGTCTTATTGTGATTGATCCCTGTTATCTGAACAGCGTTATGACGTCCAAATATGTCGCATTTTTTACCGCTACCTGCGTGATGAATCCCGCTGAGCAGATTATTTGGTTCAGGGCTAAGAGTTGACGCCTTAGCCTTAGCCTCGGTCACGGCCGCTCCGGGCGAGGAAAGAACGTCACCTGTGCCCGCTTCGACGCGTTGTTTGGTCCAACGCGAAGCGTCATGCGTAGGATTCGTTTTTGTTTGAGTGTCAAATGTTTTGTGCTTTGGGGTGATAATCATAAAAACATCCAATCTAATGGTACGCTAAATACCTCATTTGTCGAGTATATGCTATTGATCTAAGTAGTATTGGAACGCTTTAGCTAGTCGGTCCTTTCTATCCCATCGTGGTTTGAAAAAAGTGAGCAAAATTTCGCCTGGATTATCGGGGTCCCTTTGGATTGCGGATAGAATTCCGGTCGAGCGCTCATAGCGATAGATTTTGTGGGTATTCGCGTCATCCTCAACACGCGGAGATTCTTGCGTTCCCATTTTTTCTAAAAGATCAGCCAGTTGTCCAGGGCTAGAAAGCAAAATTGGTTTTTCCCAAAATTTAACCGCGGCAAGTACATACTCTTCTTTGGCTGCATATTCTGGAAATTCTTTTCTATGGGTGCGAAAGTGTTTTTTGACTGTTTCGGAAGTGCCCCAGTTTAGATTGAGGCTCAACTTTCTTACTCCGGACGTAAGCGGAAACCAAAAAGAGTTTACTCCAAATTGATAGAAGAGCCAGAAGGCCTTTCCGCCAAAGAAGCTCTTTTTTTATTGAGGCAACAAAATCCGCCGCTTGAGTTCGAAAATAAATTATATAAGGATGGATCAAATAAATTCGACAAGAATATCAGATTCGCAACACTTGAAATCAAACACGCCGGCTGGCTGTATAAATCTGCTGGAACATGGTCGGTGACGAACGAAGGCATCGAAGCCTACAATAAATACACAGACCCAAAAGATTTTTACGAAGAAGCTAGCCGTCTTTATCACCTGAAAACCAAGAAAACGCCTGGGGACGTAATTAAAGATCAGTCTATTGAAGAAAGTATGTCAGATGACGTTATCGACGACATCGACGTAACATTGGAGGAAGTCGGAGACCGCGCATGGGAACAAGTAAAAGAATTTCTGCATACTATGGATCCCTATGACGTGCAAAAACTGGTTGCCGGCCTATTTACGGCTATGGGCTACTATGTCGACTGGGTCGCACCTCCTGGCAAAGATGGCGGAATCGATATTGTAGCTTACACCAATATTCTCGGTGTTGGCTCTCCTAAAATAAAAGTTCAAGTGAAGCGAGAAATCTCTAAGACGGATGAGCCTGGTATGCGCGGTTTTATTGGTCTTATTAATGATGACGATATAGGTCTATATGTTGCAATCGGAGGATTTACAGAGCCAGCGCAAAAAGAAACAAGAAAGGAAAGGAAAAGGTTGCTTCTTATTGATGCGTGGAAACTAAAAGAGATGTGGACTGAAAATTATGAAAAACTTGATGAGGATTCACGAGAGCTTATGCCCATGAAACCAATATGGTTTTTGAGAGGCCAAAAAGCTCAGTGAGCCAATCGACCTAATCCAAGGCGTTGACCGCATCCTCCCTCACCCACGGGGTCACATGCGCATAGCTCTCCGTCATCGCCTGCGTAGAATGCCCCAATCACTGCTGCGCCGCCGTGAGCCCCATTCCCCGCGCGTTGCTCAATGCAAAGCCCACGTATGCCGCAGCGTACGCCAATCCACGACCTTGCCCCAAGCCGGCGCCAAACTACCTCCATGGCGTAGCGGCCGTCCGGCCAGCCAGTGGCGCCCCTGTAGCTGAAGCCTCTATCGATCAGTCCGCACGGCATCCTGCGTCTTCGAGCGCTCTTAGGGCATTATCATTGAACGACCCCTACGCCCCACGCATATCGACGGCATGACGCGGCGCGCCTAGCGCCTGGACTCATTCCGATTATATTGCGTATTTAGAACCCCGCCGAAGGCCAGACTTTCCTCCCGCCCCTGGTGTGGCGCGTGTGCTGGGAGACTTTCCCTCAGGTGATATGAGGTCAACCATGCATCATCTTAAAAAAGTAAACGATATACCACTGACACATGCCATGCTGCCGCGCGCTGCATCTCCTGGAGCCTCGTTGCCTGCTGCTGCGCCTGCGTCGGAGCAGCCAGCGGACACGCTTGATACCGCGCGCGGCGTTCTTTTTCCCAACGAAATCTTGGGAGAAATTTGGAAGCATATCCTTCTGCCTCCGCCTGCGCCAAGACGATCGTGTTTGGGTGAACATGAAGCCCTACGCAGGGTGTCTCAAAGGTTCAAAGACATGTCTAACCAGAGGTGGCCGGTTATCGAATCACGCATCTTAGACGGTGCGATCGAAAACTTTATGCGGACCCCCTCACATCAATTTTCGGATGTTGACCAAATTCATCTGAACGCTATCCTTGCACGAACGAAAACGTTATATCTGGATAAAATTCCATTCGGGACAGACGCAGATAAACAAAGCAAACTGATTGATCTTTTATCGCGGGCGCCAAACATAGAAAAGCTGTCTCTTGAGAACTGCCGACTCAACGACGTGGCCCTCCGAAAAATTTTTGATGTCGTTCGAATCGGCGGTCTCAAATCTCTGACGGAGCTGCGGCTTAACGACAACCGGCTGACGATGCTTCCGGAGCAACTTTTTGACCTTACGGCGTTGACAGGGTTATGGCTCGCAGGCAATCAGATCACTGTGCTTCCTGAGCGCATTGGTGATCTCGCGGCGCTGACCGATCTGAATCTCATGTATAACCGATTGACCACGCTCCCAGAGCGACTCTTCGACCTTCCAGCGCTCACGAAGTTGTATCTCACCAGAAACCACCTTTCAGTGCTCTCTGGGCGAATTGGCGACCTCGCCACGCTGACAGAGCTGTGGCTCACGGGCAACCAATTGGCCAGCGTTCCGGAGCAAATCGGCGACCTCAAAGCGTTGAGAGAGCTAGGGCTCGGCAGCAACCAGCTGACCACGCTTCCGGAACGAATGGCTGAGCTCAAGGCATTGAAGGAGCTGTGGCTCGGAGGCAATCAGCTGACGACGCTCCCGGAATGGCTCGGCCACCTTGCGGCACTGCGAGTTCTCTCAATCAGAAAGAACCCTTTGGGGCCTATACCCCAATGGATTCTTGACATGAAGATGCCGCCGCGAAATTTAATGGTACAGACCGACATTCCTCTCTAGTTTTAGATGACAGTCACACCCTCCGTCTTGGTTGCATTCGCCTTGAAAACAGGGAGCCTTTTATGAAAAGCATCTTGATCGCAGGCGCCACGGGGTTGGTTGGCGGGCATGTGCTTGAACTTGCTTTGCAGCATCCCCTAATTCGGCACGTTGTTGCTCCCACCCGTAGGCCACTGCCGCAGCATGAAAAATTAGATAATCCGATCTGCGATTTCTCTAACTTGCCACAAGACGCTGATTGGTGGGCAGTGGATGGCGTGGTGTGCACGTTGGGGACCACGCGAGCAAAGGCGGGGTCCGCCGATGCTTTTCGAGCAGTCGATTTCGACATGCAGCATAGGATTGCCCAAATCACCAAAGCGCATGGGGCTGAGCGCTTCGCGCTGACCTCCTCCGTGGGTGCCAACCCCAAATCCTGGTTCTTCTACCTGCGGACCAAAGGCGAGTTGGAAGAGGCTGTTGCACGACTCAAGTGGCTTTCCTTCACCGTTGTGCGACCGGGGCAACTTTTGGGCGAGCGCAAAGAGACAAGGCTTTCAGAGCGGATGTCTCTGAGCTTGGTGCGAACGCTGGCTCCTGTTTTACCCACAACACTTCGAGGAAGCCCTGCGCGCAAGGTCGCTTCCTCCCTCCTGAAGGGCGCGGTCGATGGCGCCCCCGGGAAGCATCTCGTGAACTCGAGCCAGTTGGCCTGAGTGGGTCAGTGGTTGAGCCGCTGGTTAAATCCCAGAGCGGGCGCTTGCCGTTGAGATTTGCGTCTTTTGTGCGTGGGGCGAAAGTTTTCTAGGGCAGAGCCGAGAAGTCTAAGATTATGGACATACGTAAGCTAGATTCTCATAACCCACAGCCGAACAGGAATACTGCAGGGTTTTCATGCTTGTGTTCGAGCAGTAGGCGCTTTTATAACTAGTGCTGCCACAATTCGATGTGCTCGATGCGTTGAGATACTCAGCGTTCCACATGCTTTTTCCGGCTGCGCCAAAGCCGGCATAAGTGTCGCATTCCGAGTACTGGTGGCATTGCTCGTTGAGAGATCCATCAAAGGCGGCGACGATGGCGTCTGCATAGGGAGTGGCACTCCCATTGTCATCCACCAGTAATCCGCCAGCATTTTTAAGCAAAATTCCCATGCCAAGAGAATGAGCGTTTTGTGCCAATTTGGTCAGGTATGCATTTTGATCGGCGATGGTGATACCCCAGCCCGCACTCGCGGCACCCGCGGCGTCGCTGTTCTGCCATGCATCGAGGTTATCGGGTTCGATGGCGTCGCATCCCAGTGTTGCGGCATTTTGAAAACGTTGGAAGATGCCGGCCGCAACGCTGGCGGCGCAGGATGAGGTATGTAGATCGAACCACCATTCCTTCCATCCAGACATCTTGTGGCTATTGCTGGGGCACGTTCCGTCGGCTGCTAGCGCGATATTCTTGCCGCAGATACAGTTTGAGTCGAAGTTCGCTACGTCTGTGCGTCCCGGCTCCCAGCTGCCCACGTCGATGTAGCAGACAACTTTTTTGCCTTGACCATGCAGCACGGCAATCTTCTGAGCGCCCAAGTTGGTGGGATCTATTGCGTAAACGTCAGCGCTATAGTTTGTAACGCCCGGGCTGCGTGACACGGTGGGCGAGGGAACCGTGACTGAGTCCAAATCCCAAAGCCAGGTATCCGTGGGCTTGGGGGCCCACCATGAGGCGGCAGTCCCTACTGAGGTCGTCTCGCCCGTCGCCGTGCCATTCTCTGAAGCATTGGCTGTGGTTGTTTCGTTCGGGCTGCTGCCTGTTTCAAGTCCACCAATCGTTGGGCCTATCGCTGAGCCATCTTGGGCTGCCGTCTCGGCCAGTGGGGTTCCCGCCTCTGAGCTAGTTCTCGTTGCTCCTGCGCTGCAGTTGAGTAGTAAAGCAAAAAGCGTTAACGAGATAGAAATATCTACAGTAGTGCGCATGGGTATAGACCTCCGGAATTCTCAAAGTCCCATCATAAGAAGATTTTTGATCGCTCTCAAGTTTATGTTATGCGTTCCGAAAATTCCGTCAGGGCTTCTTGATAATTATATGCCACCAAACTCGAAGGTTTTCCCAAACTGAGCCGGATATTTTATCCATGATTCAAGGCACGCGTTTGAGGTACCGGATTCGAAGAATCCAAAAAATGTGCAGAACATCACGGCCAATCGATTGTCTGCGGGGGGCCGTCTCTTTGGCGCCACGAGGTTGCATATTTGGTTGGGGTGCCTCGTCAATCGATTGCGCCATAGACGCAGCGAATTTAGTGTCTGGAAGTCACTAAATGGCTCCTGGAGAAGCATCAGCTCGTTATGATCGAGCTGAAAATGATTCAATGCCTTCAGCTTGCCGGTTCACTACTGAGGGCTCACCTACCACAAATTTAAAAACAATGATTCAATGTCTTCAGCTTGCCGGTTCGCTACTGAGGGCTCACCTACCTCAACATTGAAAACTTTGATGTGCCTGGACTCGAGTGCCGACCGATTGATTGACGAGCCAATACGCACAAGTTCGAGGAGAGAATTCGCAACAGAGGAAATATCTAGGCTTCCCTCTGGCTCGTACGTGATACTCTGCACCGTGAGCAGGTTATCCAATTGCGCATCAGCGGCGCTCTGACTGTAATGAAAAGTCAATAGCTCCCAAGGGCCATCAATCCATGACTTGATTTGAAGTTCTTTTGCATCTTCAAACCATGTGTAAGTAAGGTCTCCAAGCTGTGTACTTAAGCGTTCTTCAAACGTCTGTGTGAACAAAGAGTATGAAGACGGCCTGTTTAGGATTTTGTTTGATATAATTCTCTTCATGTTCTCAAATTCAGGAAACAAATACAGAGCAAAATCGGCGGGAAATTTGCGTCTGAGTACCGCAGAAACAAGAGAGATTTCTGAGGGAATTTTGAGAAATTGACGCGCCTGGTTTAATAACAACGCTGGTGAAGCTGAAGATTCATTAAAAACCAATCCGGCCTTCTGAGAGTAGTGGTTTTTAAAATCCGCCCGCGCTGGCACTGAAAGTCTACTGAAGAAGGTCTGTAAAATCGCAGAATCATCCCCCATGCAAGCATGGATTTCCTCAATAACTGGCGAAGGAAGATCCAGAGGGCTCAATGCCGCTTCCGCGTATCTAAGAAGCTCATTTTTTGTAAAGTTGACGTCTCGCCTAATGACGCGTGCCATGTCATCAAATGCTTCAGCGCTTGATATTTTTTTTGCTTTTGGCGGGCTGGCGAAGCCAATGGCCACGTCACTTATCGGGGTCTGGGTGGCCCGCTTCGTGCTGAAATAACTCAACATCTCGTATCTCCCCATGTAGTTTTAATGTTTGCAGCAAATGACGCGCTACGTCGGTTCGGGGTTATCGTTTATCTCTGTTTTCGTAGCGTTCGGCATGTTAACATGAAAAGTTTGGGAACGCAATTGAAGCACGAGGTAGAAATCTCTTCAGATGTCTATCGGGCGCCCTTGAACTTCTCAAGCAGCGAGCGCTGCAGCCGGTGCGGGTCGAAGAAGGCAGAGGTGCCGCTGCACGTCCGGACCTGCCCTTGCGAAGTCCACCGTTGGATAGCTGACCGAGATGTGAATGCAGCGTTCAGTTTTGCGTTCTACGCGCGACGAAACGTATGCACGCACAATGAGTATCGTTCAGCACGCTAAAAATATGGAGCCGAATCACGTGCTGCTGGTCGCGTGACTGGGCCTTCGTCCCCTCCTGCGCCGGTCACAGGCAGTAAGGAGTTACGATGGTATGGGTAGGGTCTCGGGTTCAAGGGCGCCCGATAGACATCTGAAGAGATTTCTACCTCGTGCT
>Ga0181472_100016_pt1 | contig 15086 bp, 21 predicted proteins | sample In1P11_FD_119087 | JGI IMG/M metagenome (GOLD analysis project Ga0181472, IMG submission 119087) | Clean room microbial communities from NASA Spacecraft Assembly Facility at Jet Propulsion Laboratory, Pasadena, California, USA -... ...
TTAATATTTTAATTTCCCTAAGTTTAGATTTAGGAACCCCATTAAAAATATTAATTATTTTAATAAAATACCATCCGGGTGGAATTTCACCAAACGGTTTCTGGGTTCTTTAGAACTCATATGCCTTCGCCCCAAGATTACTTGCCCTCAAGCAATCTGCACTTTTCCACTGTAGAGGCATCTGCAAACTGATACAAGGATCCCATATGAACCACTAGTCCACATCCTACCTCCAAGCAATCCAAACATGACTGGATCCCCCAATACCTAGGTCCCATGCCCATTTCAGACGCAACCTGCTACTAATGGATCCACCTGGATCTCGATGCCACCATGGCCCATCATCGCCCAAGTCCCTTGACTCAGATTGTGCTTTGTCTATGGTTATAGGTGCTGCTCCATCAAGCAAATACCAACTCATCACCTCTCTCCAATCCAACCTTGGGCGTAGGCCGAGGTCAACCCCACTCTAGTGATGTTGGGCTAGTGCTACTAAAATATTGATGAATTGTCGGTCCACATCCCACTGCCCACTAAAACACGTAGTAATCCTCTCATCTAAGTGCCCCTACTGTATTGTACCCCGGACTAAGATTGATACTCCATCAAAAGGAAACCAAGTCATGATCTCTCGCCAATCCATCCGGTGGGAAGGATCGGATGCATAGGCACCTGTATATGTGATAAGTCCCCTATGTTGCACCGTGCCCCTCTCATGCAACCCTGCCTGGTTAGTTAACAATATCCATCGAGAAAACCCAACCTCTCTCCCTATAATGGGTACAAGTGGCCAAACTGTGCTACAAGCCCTATCTATGTACTCCTAGAGAGAGATGCTCCCTGAAATTATTGCAGCTCTGCCAGCTGCCTATGCATCTACCTACACCTCATCAGTGGGTTGGCCCAAAGATGGATGCACCACCATCTCCAACAGCTCCTCCCTCCTCTGATCAATAACTCCATGCCCCTGCCATATACTAGCCTCCCGCAAAACTACCCTGTCAACCTCCAACACCTCCTGAGAACAAGTGTCTGCCAATACTACCACCCCGTTGCCTATCTGTACATTTGTTTGCTCCTCATCAATCGCTGACCCCAAGGGTGGTTGCCTATCCTCCTCCATCATAGGCTCAATATGAACCTTCAACTGGCTCTCCCCAAAAGGCTAATCATGCATATTGTGTGCATCCTCCTCCTCAACTAACTCATGCTCCATCATATGCTACTCATACTGACTCATCACTGGTGACACGCCATCCTAAATGTCCCTCATAGGGTCTGCTGACTGCTCATCATATAAATCTGGCCTGATGTCAACAACTCTACATGAATCATGCTCCTCACAGGCATCCTCAAATGAACCCATGGACTCGTCCAAAGAAGAATCCTCACCCTGAGAGTCAAAAGGAATCTCCTCTTGCTCTACCTCTATCATCTCCTTAGTGTCACTCAAGCATGGGTGATCAAGTTCCCAATGTCCCTTGCAAATGAAGCAGAGACCCTTCCTCCTCAGCTCATTCTTGCTGCATGATCCACAAACCTGAGCAGCTCCTCCCTGGTCAACTGTCTCCTAAATAGCCCAATGTTTTGTTCAACCAACCTTTCAGCCAGTGCATAAGAAACAAGTGAAACTAGTTGTTCTCTCCTCCAAATGGTCAAAAATCTAGCCCGCAACTCCCTGCAAATGGCATCACGATCTCCCATAACTTGAGACAAAATGGACAGCATGTTTGCTTATACCGTGTCAGGGTGATGTTTCTTAATGTTAAAGAAACATTGGAACATCTAATGGATCAAGTCATCACACCCCAAATCAAGCATGATGTCATAAGATCTAACTAGGGCCATGGATTTTAGAATCTTAAGCTTCTTCCCAAAAGTAGGACCTTCACTATTATACAAATCCCGAAAGGTCTCTATTATCAGTCTGAAGACTCCCCTCATTATGTCATCACTATAAGGAGGTATAAGTGTGGTCAACCTCATGATGTTACTGAGACAGGATGCAACTGGAAGTCTGACCCCTTCACAAAGTTCCGCCAAGAACTTGTGTTGTATGAGAGCAAGCATAGTTGGTTTTAGAGCCCAAATTAGTTTCTTCCCTTCCGACTGGTGCACTTCGAAAAGTTCATCTAGTTTGAAAAGGACTTTCCATGTGACCCTCATGTTCTTGAAATCTGTCCCAAGTGCAAATATTCTGTGCCCTATTTCCTACCCCTTCTACACATCCTTTGGTTGTTCTTTCTGAAGAATGGCATAGACCCCCTTTGAAAAGGGTTTGTTGTTTGTTGTTGTTGGTTTATTAAGGGAATTCATGAAGTTTTGATCCATGTTTTAGATGAAGAATGGTAAGTACATCAACTTGACTTATGCATGACTCTGACTATAGTACAATATTACTTGACTCAATAGCTGCATAGATCTCTAACAACTAAGACATCAAGCATTCAGCCCTCTTGTGATAAGACATGCTCAGTACTACTACTCTCAGCAATGGACAACAATTATTCCACCCTCTCATCTTTTTCCTAATCTAGGAATGTGTGTTATAGAACAGGGATTTTGGTCTGAAGAAGCACAGTGAGATAAGCTACTACAGGTAAGGAAAAGATGGCTTTGAACTCTTCTTGACAGGTTGTTATAGTCATATTATAAACTTGGCCTCTTCAGTAGGTTGTTGGAATGTATTCTTCAACAAAATGGCTTTAAATTATAGGTCCTTCCAAATGGAGAGTACCACGCAATACATAAACCTCTGATCAGCAACAATCCTCTGTCAACTAAAAATGATCTGGCAGACTTTCCTCTCAAATGTTGACAATCTGGACGCGTCTATTGCACTACTCTGTGAATATTTGATGAGCAGTTTCAGCAATGGACTCTTTTCAAATACCAGCCTCGAAATATCAACAGCTCCATTCCCTTTGCATCAATCGTTCAAAAGCTAGCCCAACGCATGCTACTATGCCAACAACTTGTTGAACCCAAAACACTATTTTTTGAAACTAGCAGGCACAAGATGAATGTGGCATCAAGTACATCCAACAAGGAAGGATTCACAGCATGAACGTGACTGATATCATCCTCCAGGAATGGTTTACATTCCCCTTAGCCAATAGGAAACTCCAAAATCGGGTCCTCTGGGAAATCTAATCAGCCCAATGCATAGGTCTCCAAAACTTGATAGCAAAACTTGACCCAAGGATAAGGCATCTTGTCTAGCAAGAGGTAAGGAGATCCACTCCTCTTCCCTTAGTGAATTTCGCTCGACTATGAGTCTCGTCTAGCAAGAGAAAGGAAAGGCTCGAACTTTGTATATACTTCCAAGAAATCATTTAATGGCACAAGCAAAATCGTTTACCAATGACCAAAACTCGTCCCTTATCCCAACCTCTACTCCAGTGATTCGATTAGCAGAATGAAAGGAAGCTCGTTCTTTCTCTCTGACAATGAGTGCCTGACCAATTCTATCTTGAAATGGAGGTGCTGAATACTCGGCTCCTCGATTCCGCTTCAACAGACAGAGTTGATTAAAAAGAAACTTGACGATTCAGCAGTGTGGCCTTCTCACATGCTTTCGACCCAGATGAATATACAATTCTCTGCCCACGAATTCAGTGCCCAACAGATGTGGTCCCAGTTTAGGGATGATACATCAACCAAACCAAGCTTGCCTCTCAAGTACACAAGCTTCTTGTTTGGAAGTGACTTTGTCAATATGTCAACTACCTACTCATCAGTGGAGATACATTGTAGTTGCAGCACACCATTTTTCACTAGCTCTCGAATGTAGTGATACTTGTTGTTTATATGCTTTGTCTTTCCATGAAACATTGGATCCTCAAACAAACGTATACAACTGGTGTTATCACAAAATATCATTGTAGGGTTCATCAGTCCTTCAAACATGTCGAATAGCAGCTTCCTTAACCATACTGCTTCTCCACTTACTTCACAAGCTGCAACGTATTCAACCTTAGCACTACTTAAAGCAATTGTGTCTTGCTTTTTGCTCATTTATGAGATTATGGAGGATCCCAAATTGAAACATCCTCTCGTCGTGCTCCTTCCATCTTGCTCACTGCCTCCCTAGTCAGAGTCTGTATATCCAATCAGTTGGACATCATTCCTTCTATCATACTTCAGATAGTAGTGGACGGTACCTCGTAGATATCTCAGAATATGTTTTGTTGATCATGCTTCGGCTCCACTTGCAATTGACTAAGAGTATTTACTTCAAAGCATATGTTTGGTCAAGTATTCATCAAGTACATCAATGATCCAATAAGTTGCCTACACTTGGAAGGATCCACAGGGCTAGACTCAGAACTTCTTAATCTCTTCAAATTTGTGATCATCGGAGTGGTTAAGTTTTGCAATCCATCATGTCAAACTTTTTCAACAGCTTGATCACGTATTTTCCTTGACCCAAATAAAATTCATCAAGCCCTTACTAGACTTCTAGTCCCAGATAGTAATGCATCAGCCCAAAATCCTTCATGTCAAATTTTGCTGCTAGTTGCTTCTTGCATTCTTTAATTCAACCTTCTACTCCTGTTAAAAGAAGATCATCTACATACAGAAGAATGATTACAGGTTCTTTTTCTACCACCTTAATATAAAGGTTCGGATCTGCAGAACTTTTTGTGAAGCCTATTCTTTAAAGATATGCATCCATTCTAGTATACCATACCCTTGGTGCTTGCTTGAGGCCATATAATGCTTTCTTTAATTTGCAAACATATGCCTTTCCTTCTTTAACTTCGAACCCCAAGGGTTGTTCTATATAGACTTCTTCATCTATTGTGCCATTCAGAAATGCAGTCTTGACATCCATTAAGTGGATGTTCCATCCCATGGATGCTGCCAAAGAGACTAATGAACGCACTGTTGTGTATCTTGTTGTTGGAGCAAGTGTCTCTTCATAGTTGATGCCTTCAAGTTGAGAGAAGCCCCTAGCCACAAATCTTGCTTTATACTTATCTATACTTCCATCAGCAGCATGTTTGATCTTATAGATCTATTTGGAAGTAACCACAGATTTATCTTCGGGGCTAGGTACAATCTCCCAAACTCCATTCTTCATTATAGATTGATATTCTTCATTCATGGCATCTTTCCATTCTTGATTGTTTACAGCCTCTTCAAAAGTGGATGGTTCTGCTTCTAATAGTTTTGAAATGTATACAGCATACCCAGAATATATTTTGGCTTTCTTGCTTTCTCTAAATGATCCTTTCGCTACCTCATGATCTTCTGTATCAAGTAGAGTAGATTTTAACCAATTAGGTCTTTTTCTTGTCTCAAGGATAACCATAGGTTGAATAGGCTCACTCGGACCTTCTTCTTCATGGTGTGATTCTTCTTCTCTCTTGTCCACTTCCTCCTCAAATACGGTAAGTTCTTCATCATCAAAGTCTATGGAAAGTTCCTTTGATTTCTTGAAAGCTATGCTTTCGTCAAATATGACATCATCACTGACTTCTATGTGAATTCCATCTTTCATGTAGATCCTATAGGCTTTTGATGAGTCATTGTACCCAGCAAATGTTCCCTTCATTCCAGAAGGATCCAACTTCTTTCTTTTGTCCTTTGGTATGTGGATATATACAGGGCACCGAAAGGTTCGAAGATGATCTACAGATGGCTTCTTTCTAGTGAACACTTCTTCTGGGGTTTTACTGTCTCGAGATCTGTGGGGACTACGATTCTAAATGTAAACAGCGGTCTTCGTGGCTTCTCCCCACAGGAACTTAAGAAGATCTTGATCATGTAACATTGCTTTTACACTTTCTTCAATGGACCTATTCTTTTGTTCTGCAAGTCCATTTTGCTCGGGATTGTATGGGACTATCAGCCCCCTCTTAATCCAAGACTCCTTACCGAATGCTATAATCTCTTTGGATGTATATTCTCCTCCATTATCAGATCTTATTATCCTGATTCTTTTTCCTGTAAGGTTCTCCACTTCAGCTTTGAATTCTTGAAATTTTGAAAATACTTCGTCCTTGGTTTTCATTAAGTAAACCCTGGTTTTTCTTGAATGATCATCAATGAATGTGACATAATATAGATGAACTCCAAGAGATTTAGGAGTCATAGGGCCACATACATTAGAATGAATGAGATCCAAGATTTCTTTTGACCATCAAGCACTGCTTCGAAATGGTCTCTTGGTATTCCTGCCCAATGCACATCCCGTACAAACTCCTTCATGATCTTCACTTAGATTCAGAATTCCATCTGTTGGTTTTTGGTAGCATCGGAAGCGCTCTATGCTTGAAAATTGGTGGAGAGGCTAAGGCATATGAGTTCTAAAGAACCCAGAAACCGTTTGGTGAAATTCCACCCGGATGGTATTTTATTAAAATAATTAATATTTTCAATGGGGTTCCTAAGTCTAAACTTAGGGAAATTAAAATATTAATGGGTATTAATCAAAATATGGATGAGAATGATCAAGAAGGTGGATCAAGTCATGTTTTAATCTTAGCGATTGATTAGAGACTTAATCTCGGTCATTGAAGTGGTTTTTCTTGAATGATCATCAATGAATGTAATATAGATGAACTCCAAGAGATTTAGGAGTCACAGGGCCACATACATCAGAATGAATGAGATCCAAGATTTCTTTTGACCATCAAGCACTGCTTCCAAATGGTCTCTTGGTATTCTTGCCCAATGCACATCCCGTACAAACTCCTTCGTGATCTTCATTTAGATTCAGAATTCCATCTGTTGGTTTTTGGTAGCATCGGAAGTGCTCTATGCTTGAAAATTGGTGGAGAGGCTAAGGCATATGAGTTCTAAAGAACCCAGAAACCGTTTGGTGAAATTCCACCCGGATGGTATTTTATTAAAATAATTAATATTTTTAATGGGGTTCCTAAATCTAAACTTAGGGAAATTAAAATATTAATGGGTATTAATCAAAATATGGATGAGAATGATCAAGAAGGTGGATCAAGTCATGTTTTAATCTTAGCCATTGATTAGGGACTTAATCTCGGTCATTGAAAACTCAACAGGAAAAATATAAAATGGAGGCTTGGGGTTTATTTGGAAATGCGCAGAAAGATTGAGGAAATCGATTTTTTGACGTGAGAAGTTCTCAAGAGGAAAATCGATTAGGGAAATCTTGCAACTGAGGGGCAGAGAGAATCTGGGAGAAGGACTTTCTGGAAAATACAGAACAGAGAGGTGGAGAGAGCTTGCAGAGAGGCAGCGCAGTAGCCAAGAGAGCACAGAATCAGGAATTGTCGGAACAACCAGAATTGTTGGGAACTATCGAAACTGCCGGAACTGCTGGAACTACCGGGAACTGCCAAAACAGCCGGGAGAGCGCACAATCCAGAACTGTCGTAACAATCGGAACACCGTGAGAGTGAAGAATCCAGAGCTACGGAAAGCCAGAACTATCGAGAACTGTTGGAACAGCCGGAACTACCAGAACTGTCGGAACAGCTGAGAGAGCTGACGCAGAGGGCAAAGAAGGTGACGCAGAGCTAGTGCAGAAATAGTCAAGGTTAGCCAGTCTTGTGCCAGACCAGCCGGAATTATGCCGGGTGAAGTGAGGTAAAACTTACTTAGATTTTCCTCCAGTATTTTCTCTGTAGAGAATTGCTAGATGAGCATCCTAGATTGTATTCAGATATTTACTGCCAATAATAAGAATCCTCAGATCTGCTGCACCAATTTTCCCACATTGGGTTTTTCCGAGGACGATTGTCCAAAAACAAGTGTGTCAATGTGATTGTTCATATGTTGATGTTTCTCTTGCCGTTTAATTTTCAGTTATAGTTTGTGAAGTCCACAACTGAATTTATTTTGGTATTTACTGAAGTATTGGTAAATAACTTATCATAAATAAGTAGGAGAAATAAATCAATTATTGCAGGAAATTTTCACATGGTATCAGAGCAAGGTTTAGGCAAGATGGAAGCAAAGAAAAAGGGAATGGAGAACAACAGGGATCATAATATTTCTGAATTAGCTTCTAGGCTGGAAGAGGAGTTTGCTTGCTTATCAAGTTCTGCATCAACCGAGGACTGGTACATTGATAGCGGCGCTTCAGCTCATATGACTGGAGAATGAGAATATTTCTCGAGCTATCAGGAGGAGCAGATGAACTTTCAAATCACAATGCGTAATAGGACAAAGTGCACCCCAGTAGGAAAAGGAACCGTTATATTCCAAACAGCAGTAGGAGATAGTCTTCGAGCCACAAATGTACTGCATGTGTCAGGTATGGGAATGAATTTGATTTTTGTCTCTCAATTACAAGATAAGGGATATGATGTATACTTCATTGGTAATAGAGTATATGTCAAGCATCCAAGGTGGAAAAAGAGGGCCCAGATTGGAACTCGAAGCAACAGATTATACAAGTTGCAACTTGAGTCTCCTGTGGCACTAATAAGTAGTAATGTCGATGGAGAAAAGGAATTAAATGAGTTGTGGCATAGGAGGATGGGACACTTACATCATGGGGCGTTACGGATGCTCAAGGAAACTGTTACGGGGGTTCCAGTGCTTACTACCAAGCATGATGATAAATGCAGAGGCTTCGTACTAGGTAACTATGCCAAAGCAGCATATTCGAGAAGCAACAATAGAGCTAAGAGTGTATTAGGGTTAACACACTCAGAAATTTGTAGTCCGATGTCTACAAGGGCCATCAATGACGCTGAGTATTTTGTTACCTTCATAGATGACCATTCCAGGAAAACTTGCATCTATTTTTTGAGAACCAAGGATGAGGTCTTTGATCGGTTCAAAAAGTTTAAGGCTCTAGTGGGAAACCTGACAGGAAGGAAGATCAAGATATTGCGCTTAGACAATGGCGTGTGAAATTTCTATCACTACAACAACTGATTTATTTTACCTACTTATTTCCCCAATAAGCTATTTATGAAAATCCTTCAGTAAACATTAAAAATAAATTATGTTGCAAATATCACGCCATAATACAGAAACAAACACATGCACAAGAATCGACATAGATATTTTGGACAACAGTCCCTAGAAAAACCCAATGTGGGAAAATCGGTGCAGCAAGAGAGGATTTTATTATTCAGCATTTCTTCAGTACAACTAGGTGCCAAACTGGCTTATCCAACAGAGAGAAAATTCTCAAGCACTTCTCCCAGTCTCAGCGTCAACCTTGCTGACCTCTGCATAGCTCTCAGGCCCTCTATGTTAGCCCTGCCTCTTTGCATCAACACTGGCCCTCTCTACGTCACCCACGCAGGCCCTCCAATGACTGCGCAGTCTGCTACCTCTGCTTCTGCCTCTCCAACCTCTACGCTGATCTTCTGGTGTTGTTCCCAACTCTCTGTTCCGTACTTGCTACCTCCTGCTGCTCTCCAGACCACTAGTTTGAATTTCTCAGCTAACCCCGCTCCAGAAATGAAACTGACTGGTCTCCCTCAGTGTGTTCTCCAACTGACCCTCAAGCCTCTTCTTATACTTTTCTCGTTGATCCGTCAACGACCGAGATTAAATTTCTAATCAACGGCTAAGATTAGATTTGGCTTGATTCATGACTTTTGGAACCTTCTAACCCAGTTTTACATTAATACCCATTAATATTTTATTTTTCCTAAGTTTAGACTTAGGAGCTCCATTAAAAATATTAATTATTTTAATATCTCCCAAACAAAGTACAATCAGTCCAAACCATTTTTGGGTCTTGGAGATCTCATTTGCTTTAGCCTCTCCACCAATTTTCATGGCTAGAGCACATCCTATGCTACCCCAAATCAACACTCCCTCTTAGTGAGGATTGTGCTCTAGTAGTACTCCTCACTGAGTATCACTCTGATTATCCGGCACCAGTAACTGTGCTGATGGTAGGCCTCCCCACCCAACATCCTCTCCACTGCTGCATCATGTACTGTTGCCCATGGTTCTGCCTCTACCACTGCTGCATCCATACGGCAACTCCCTCTGCATCCGTGCTGCTACTGGTCCTTTCTCCCAACATTGCAACTCCCTCTGCATTCATGTTGTTGTTGGTCCTTCTTCCCAACACTGCATTTGCACTGCGTCCTCTTCTAATCATGCTGCATCGTGCTACTGCTAACTGCTACTGGATGGCAGCATCACCCCCATTTCTACTACTGAAATTGATTCTTTATCATCCCCATCTTTTCCCTGAAGTAATCAAACTTTGTTCTTCCAAGGGCCTTGGTGAGGATGTCTGCCACATGTTCTCCTGTAGGAGTGTAGCTCAGTTGTGCAGCTCCTCGTTGGACATAGTCTCTGACAAAGTGACACCAGATATCAATATGCTTTGACCAATCATGAAACACTAGATTCTCAGAGAGTTTGATGCAACTCTGATAATCGCACATGATCTTGGTCGCCTCCATCTTTCTCCTGAATAGGTTCACAAGCAATTTTCTAAGCCATATGGCCTCAGACGAAGTTGTGATCACAGCCATATATTCTGCCTTAGCTGAGCTCAGAGCCACGGATTTCTATTTCCTACTGCACCAGGAGGTCATTCCTGATCCAATGTTGAAACAGTACCCAAAGGTACTTTTCCGATCCACTAAACTTCTTGCCCAATCTGCATCAGTAAACCCACTCAATCTAATATCCTTGCTCCTAGTGTACAAGAGTCCATAATCGACTGTTCCCTATAAATACCTGAGAACATGTTTGGTTGTTGCCCAGTGCGCCCTCTTCGACTCCACCATGAACTGACTGACGGTGTTGACAGCATAGCAAATGTCTAGCCTAGCATTGACCAGATACATCATGGACCCTATGAGTTGCCTGTATAAGGTGGCATCAACATCCTTGTCTTCTGATGCATCAATCTTCTTCCAGTTGGTTATCATTGGAGTAGCCATGGGTCTACAGTCCTCCATCCTGAATCTCTTCAGAATTTTTGTAGCATATCTCCCTTGCTCAAGCAAGACCTCCCCCTTTTGTTGCCATACTTCCAACCCAAAGAAATAATGCATTCATCCCAAATTCTTCATGTCAAATTCCATGGCTAGATTCTTCTTGCAGTCTCCTATGAGCCTGGATGATCCTATCAAGAAGAGATCATCCACATATAATACTAAGATTAGAGGCTCATTCTCTACAACCAAATAGTAGAGATTTGGATCTACATCACTCTTGACAAATCCCATTTTCTGCAAGTACCCATCCATTTGATCATACCATGCTCTAGGTGTTTGTTTCAGCCCATACAAGTTTTTCTTCAACCTGCATACATGCGACTTCTTCTCATGTGTCTCAAAGCCCTCTAGTTGTTCAATGTATACCTCTTCTTTTATCACTTCGTTCAAAAATGTCGTTTTGACATCCATCTGATGAATCTCCCACCCCATCTGTGCTGCAAGAGATATCATGGTTCTAATAGATGTATACCTGGCTACTGACGCAAAGGTCTGTTCGTAGTCAATTCCTTCCTTCTAAGCATACCCCTTAGCCACAAACTTGCCTTTGTGTTTCTCCACATTGTTCGCTGCAGCGTATTTGATATTGTAGATACATCTCGAACCTACCACTAATCTGTCTTGAGCCCTTGGCACTACTCCCAGACATCATTCACCATTATGGAGTTGTACTCCTCTACCATGGCATACAGCCAAACCTGATGTTGAGTTGCCTCTTGAAAACTCGCAGGATCCCCATCCTAAGCTACTAAACCCTGATATCTATCTAGTTGTTTTTGCTCTCTCTTATTGTTCCTTGGCGCACCAATGAAGTCTTCTGCATCTCGCAGAATCTGACGAAGTTCCCTGCTCGTTCTTCCTCTGCGAGCAGGTGCTTCTGTTAGCTCCTCCTCATCCTGTGATTCTTCCTGACCTAAGGAAGAATTCTTTTCTTCTGTTGGTTGAAGAGGTTTGACCAACGGTTCCTCTTTTCACTGCTCCTTAGAAAGCATTTCTCGAGATTTTCTGAAAGCCTTGTCCTCCATGAACTTCACATCTCATTGAACTACTACCTTCCTGCTCCCTGGAAGATAGATTATGTATGCCTTAGCGTTCTCACTATATCCCACTAGATATCTTTTCTCTGCAGTTTGATCCAGCATCTTCCTCTTTTCCTTGGGTATGTGGCAATATGCTAAGCTCCCAAATATTCTGAAATGACTGACTTCAGGTGTTTTACCTATGAAGACCTTCTCTGGAGTAATCTTGCCCAATGCCCGCTGAGGAGTTCTATTCTGAACATAAACTGTTGTGTTGCATGCTTCTGCCCACAGGAATTTTGGCATATTTTGATCATACATCATGGCCCTAGCTGCTTCTACAATAGTCATGTTCTTTCTTTCTGCTACTCCATTATGCTCCGGATTGTAAGGAGTTGTCCACTCTCTTGTGATGCCCTCTTTAGCACAAAAATCAGTGAAGTCCTTATCGATATACTCTCCACCATTATCTGAGCATAAAACTTTTATTTTCTTCCCAGTCAGATTCTCCACCAAAGCCTTGAACTCTTTGAATCGACAGAAAACCTCGTCCTTGGTTTTCAGAAAATAAATCCAAGTTTTCCTTGAGTGGTCATCAATGAAGGTGAGGAAGTACTTGGCACCACTAAAAAATTTAGTGGACATGGATCGGCAAATATCTAAGTGTATCAATCCTAGTACACTCTTGGCCTTGTTTTTACTTCTAGGAAACGTTGCTTTGGCATACTTTCCTGGAGCACATCCTCTACATACATCATCTCGTTCCGTACTAAGATCTAGAACTCCTGTTACAGTGCTCCTGAGAATTCTCAGAGCCCCATGGTGCAAATATCCCATTCTTTTGTGCCATAGTTCGTTCAAATCCTTGTCTCCATGATTGCTTATTAGTGCCAATGGTGATTCTAGTTGTAGTCTGTACAACCTATTACTTTTGATACCGATCTACAATTTCTTTTTCCAGCACGGGTGTTTGACGTATACTTTCTCCTCGATGAAGAAAATGTCATAGCCTTTACCTTGAAGTTGCGACACAGAAAGTAAATTCATCCCCAGTCCTGGTACATGCAGTACACTAGTAGCACGGAACTGCTCTCCTGTTTCTGTTTGAAAAACTATGGTACCCCTCCCTACTGGAGTACACTTTGCCTTGTTCCCCATGGTGATCTGAAAGTTCATCTTCTCCTCCCGATAATCTGAGAAACATTCCCGGATTCCCGTCATATACCAAGAGGCTCCACTGTCTATATACCACACCTCTGACGATGCAGAGCTAGTCACACAAGCCACTTCTTCTTCCAGCCTGGAAGCCAACATAGAGAAATCGAAATCACTTTCTCTTGTGCAATTTTCTGCAAATCTGTGAGAGTCTCCTGACATAGATGCCTCTGCATCATGATCTCGACCCATAATTGATTTCCCTTCTTGTCTCTGATTACTGGCTCTGATACAATGTGAAAATTCTATCACTACAACAACTAATTTATTTTACCTACTTATTTTCCCAATAAGTTATTTACGAAAATCCTTCAGTAAACATTAAAATAAATTCTGCTGCAGATATCACACCATAATACAGAAACAAACACATGCACAAGAATCGATACAGATATTTTGGACAACAGTCCCCGAAAAAACCCAATGTGCAAAAACTAGTGCAACAAGGGAGGATTTTATTATTCAACAATTATTCAGTACAACTGGGTGCCAAACTGGCTTACCCAACAGAGAGAAAATTCTCCAGCACTTCTCCCAATCTCAGCATCAGCCTGGTTGACCTCTACGTAGCTCTCAGACTCTCTGCGTCAGCCCCTACCTCTTTGCGTTAGCACTAGCCCTCTCTACGTCACCCACGCAGGCCCTCCAGTGACTACGTAGTCTGTTGCCTCTGCGTCTACGTCTCCAACCTCTGCGCTGATCTTCTCGTGTTGTTCTCAACTCTGTGTTCCGTACTCGCTGCCTCCTGCTGCTCTCCAGACCACTAGTTTGAATTTCTCAGCTAACCCTGCTCCAGAAATCGAATTGACTGGTCTCCCTCAGTGTGTTCTGCAACTGACCCTCAAGCCTCTTCTTATACTTTTCTCGTTGGTCCATCAACGACCGAAATTAAATCTCTAATCAATGACTAAGATTAGATTTGGCTTGATCCAGGACTTTTGGAACCTTCTAACCCAGTTTTATATTAATACCCATTAATATTTTATTTTTCCTAAGTTTAGACTTAGGAACTCCATTAAAAAATATTAAATATTTTAATATCTCCCAAACTGGGTACAATCAGTCCAAACCATTTCTGGGTCTTGGAGATCTCATGTGCTTTAGCCTCTCCACCAATTTTCATGGCTAGAGCACATTTGATGCTACCCCAAATCAACATGGCGGAGAATACACGGATAAGAACTTCACTGGATTTCTATGCAAGAGAAGGAATCCGAAGAGAATGGACAGCGCCCTATAATCTAGAATTGAATGGAGTTGCAGAAAGAAAGAACAGAACTATTGTTGGAGGAGCAAAGACGATGTTATACGATCAGAATCTACCCGAGTTTTTATGGGCAAAAGCATGCATCACGGCTGTACACGTTCAGAACAAAACTCCTCACAAGGCTTTAGGAAAGAAAACACTAGAGGGAGTTTTCACAGGAAAGAAGCCAGAAGTAAGTCACCTCAGGATAGTCGGAAGTGTAGCTTATTGCCATATTCCAGAAGAGAAGCAGAGCAAGTTAGAGCAAACTGCCGAAGTTGGGTATCTAGTATGTCACAGCAAACTTCAAAGGCATATCGGATCTACATTCCAAGCAGCAGAAAGATTGTAGTAAGGCGGGATGCGAAGTTCATGGAAGATAGAGCCTTCAAGAAATCTTGTGAGATGTCATTTGAAGAATAGGATGAGGATGCTCCTCTAGTCCAGCAACATGGATCAGATCTAGCAGGAAGACAAGTATCTGGTTCAAGCACTGTAACAATACTAGCATCTCCTCAAGAGAACACGAGCCAGGAGCGTCACAGTAGGTATAGGAAGAGGAACAGATGGAACCTTCCACCACCAGTGGAAGAACTAGCCTAGAAGTACAATAGACTCTGAGGGAGCAGAGGAATTCGTTGGAGCTCTTAGAGCCGAGAAAAGGCAGCGTAGACAACCTGACAAGTACCA
>Ga0181472_100019_pt1 | contig 14798 bp, 17 predicted proteins | sample In1P11_FD_119087 | JGI IMG/M metagenome (GOLD analysis project Ga0181472, IMG submission 119087) | Clean room microbial communities from NASA Spacecraft Assembly Facility at Jet Propulsion Laboratory, Pasadena, California, USA -... ...
TTGAAAGCCGGCAGAAAAGGGATGGTAGTACTCTGCAGGACATACTGTCTTCCTGCATATTCTCGGGGCCGGTCTGGAACATCGAGTTCATCACTATAATATGCGTTCCGGTATCGTATTGGAAGCAATCCTCGGGATAGCGCATCTTTAACTGCATGGCCAGTAGGGGGCAGCAATGCATAATGTAGTGTCCGTGTGTGCTTCGGGGTAGACTTCACCAATTGTTGCACTATGGAGCTTTTGCTTAGGTGACCATTGGATGTTTTAGGGACATTGTCCTGTAGGGATACTTGTAGGTGAGTTGACGGTAGTCGTATCGTTGGAATCGAATCGCGTCCTGGTAATTTACTCGGTATAGTCAACGACCGAGCAGCGAACTGCGGGTTCAAGTGTTCAGACTGACCACGACGGGACATGGCTATAGACTTATCCAAGCTCTCGTTCAAAGCGGCTTTCGGGGTGGTAGCCTTACTGATATCCTGAGTGTTGGTACCTCTTTGCGACGACTGCCGATGAATGGGTTGCAAGCCTTTGTCCCTACTTTGAGACGACTCGCTTTGCAAAGTACGATCCAGAACATGAACCTTGTTTGGAACATCAGGCAATAGTTGCATTTTCTCACGCCACCCATCGTTTTCTGACGGAGAAGATGCCTCTAGTGAGCCATGGATATTATCTGTAATACGATCCTCATCCTCAGCATCGCTTCCTCTGGTATTTTCACTTGCAAGCCCGCTCTCTTGTTCGGCCTGTTGCTGCACCTGTGCTTCGGACAAACTGAGAGGGTCCATTGAGTGTTGATCGGCTAGCTCTGCGTCTTCCATTTCCATCTCATCGTGGGCATCTGCATCGTAGGGATGGCCATTAATTATTTGTATGTCTCCATCAGCGCCTGTTATACCTATGTTATGATTAATTGGAGGCTGAAGCCGATCCTCATCCTCGAATACCATTTCAGTATCGATACGCCCCGGGTAGAGGTCCTCCACACTTTCTACAGCTGTTTGTATGGACACTCCTCCTTCGGCAGGTTTCATGAACGTCGCTTGATCTGGAACCGGCGCATGCTGGCCTTCACTTTGAACGAGCTGAACGAGGCGCTCCCGATAATCTTCTTCGTGGACCCAACCACCCTTGGCAGTACTCCTCATATCCGCGGACATGGATACCAATACTTCGGGTGGAAACGGGCTGCTCGAAGGGTCGCTGAGGCCTAAGCGTCGTTTCCGACGTATTGTCTCGTCCTTCCACAGACCAGCCATTGAAGGGACATATTTTTCATGGGACTTCAAGGAATCTGATTGCTCAAATAGCTTGTCATGGATGGGACGAGGATGGAGCTCGTGTCTGTTTAGGATGTCTTGCACACAAACGTCGACCTCGATGGAACAATGGCTTTGGCGGGGATAGTGGTCCTCTTCGGCCACGAGATGATCCGGAATGGAGGCATCATGCCATTTGTGCGTGGCAGTATCAATTTCGCCGCTGTTGGGCACAGGGCCTCGAAACTTCACTTTTTCACAATCGATGTAATCACAGCCGTAGAGATTGTAGTCGCACATCCACTGCAAAAGATACTGCAGGTGGCTTTCATAAGGCTGAAAGATGCGATTTAGGATGGCGCCCTGGTGTAGCAGATCGGCGAACCGCGTCATGTGTGCCGGATTCAACAGATAAACCTTTAAGAAAAAGCGATATTTGACGTGGTATCCGTAGAAGGGTATGCCTTTGACCAAGGTGATGTGCCCTACATAGGCGGTCTTTCCGTCATAGGCATTGCGGCGATAGGTAGCGGCAAGCGCATGATCGATGGATGCGCGTAGTCCTCGCACATAAGTTTTGACTTTGTCCCGCTCCAGACTTCCATTGTATTCTAAGTAGAGGTAAGGCAATGCGCCATGAATGTGAGCACACACTTTTTGACCCGTCTCGGTGGCGCCAAAAACACGAATGACGGGGACAAGTGGTGCATTGTGGCGCTGTAACTGACCAGGGCGGCGCCTAAGGACTGGATCGAGTTCGGTAGGGACGGCCTGGTAGTGGTCGATGCAGTTCAAACGGAAACGGAACGTATCCATGTGCACATGAGGGGTTGGGCGGGTTGCCAAGGTTCAATGAGCGTGAAGGGCAACGCGTCAAAGACGGTTGCGCGAAGTCACGAGGTAGCTAGCCCACCTGGGGCATTCCTGCGGGCTAACATGCACGATGGACGCAGCCATGCAGCTAGCCCAGCCTTCACTTAAGAACTTACGTCCGAGCTCCGATAGCCGACCGCAACCAAGACGGCGACCGCAACAGCGACGACAACTTCTCGGGTCGCAGGCCCTCCTCAACCCACTCACCTCTAAACACACGACCACACCCACACCTACCTACATACGCCTACACACTCCTACGCACACACACACGCATACGATGCCGCCCGCCCAGCCACGCAAACCCGACGTCTCGGCCGCGGCCAAAGAGCGCAACGAGTATATTCCGTCCTTCATTTCCAAGAAGCCCTTCTATGCCGTCGACGAAACAGGAGAAGACAGCGACTATCTCGAGCATCAGCGCCTCCAGAAGCAGGAACAGGATTCAAAATGGTACGACCGCGGCAAGAAGATTGCGCCTGCCGCCACAAAATATCGCAAGGGTGCGTGCGAGAACTGCGGAGCCATGACACACAAGAAGAAGGACTGCTTGAGCCGCCCGCGCAAGACAGGTGCAAAGTTCACGGGCAAGAACATCGAGGCCGATGAGGCCGTCCAGGACGTGCAGCTGGGGTGGGATGCGAAGCGCGATCGCTGGAACGGCTACGACGCCGCCGACTACACCGAAGTCATAGACGAGTTCAACGAGCTTGAAGAGATGCGCAAGAAGGCCAAAGATGCCGCAAAGGGAGACGGCGAACCTGGCGACGAGCAGGAAGACGACGGGGACAGATACGACGCCGAGACCGACATGGGGAGAAAGCAGGCTACATCGACCCGGAATCTGCGCTTGCGAGAAGACACGGCCAAGTACCTCCTGAATTTAGATCTGGATTCGGCCAAATACGACCCCAAGACACGATCCATGGTGGACACGGGTGCCACGACGGACAGTGCTGCACAGCTGGTTGCAGAAGAGGGCTTCATGAAGGCGTCTGGCGATGCAGCCGAATTCGAAAAGGCTCAGCGATATGCATGGGAGACACAGGAACGGGGCGGTCGAGACAAGATTCACTTGCAAGCGAACCCTACCTCTGGTGAAGTCATGCGGAAAAAAGAACTTAAGGAGGCCGAGGAAACAAAAACGGCTCGGAAGAAGGCTCTTCTGGACAAGTACGGAGGCCAGGAGAAATTCAATGATGATAAGCTTCGCAAGAGTGGTGTCACAGAAAACGAGAGATATGTCGAGTACGACGAACGAGGTCGGCTCAAAGGCGCGCCCAAGGTCAAAGCCAAATCCAAATATCCCGAAGATGTGTACATCAACAACCATACAAGTGTATGGGGCAGTTGGTGGGCGAGCTTCCAGTGGGGATACGCATGCTGCCACTCAACGGTTAAGAATTCGTATTGCACAGGGTCAGCGGGCAAGGATGCTTTCGAGGCGGCGGAGCGCATGCGTTTGGGCGCAGATGTGCCGGGGGTGGAGGAGAGTGCCATGGCAGTAGTACAGACAACGGATGACAGTGCAGAGACCAGAGCACGGCGAGAAGACACGCGCAAAAGAAGACTGGAGGAGATGACAGGAGACGTCACGGATGCGGAGATGGAGGAATATCGGCGCAAGAAACAGTTGGCAGCAGATCCCATGGCAAATTACCTGGGCCACCAGGAAGCTGTATAGCGGTGGCGCCTTGTCGGGGAAGCGTTCCGCTGGAGCATGGATCTGGGGCAGCAAATAGACGTTTGAATCAGCACAGCACATGTAAAGTGACATAGAATGGCAGCATGGATGATGTGATCGGTCTGCGGATATGGCAGCCTTGAAGCGATTACGCAGCCCCTTGGTGGTGCCAACTCAGTTGGAGCCTGCATTGCGCGTGCGCCGCGCGCCAAGGAAGAGGCCAGAGCTTCGACGGTTCGTCATTCGGGGGTGCCCCCCAGACGATTGCAGCTTGTACATTAAGTAGCTAGACTACCGGACTGCCAGGCCAGGCCAGCACCACCGCCTCCCTCCACAGCGCCCTTGTACCCAGGTGCTGCCCACAGCCGCCCACCGAACCCACTCGCCGTCACAGGTGTACCAGCTGCACCAGCTGTCCCGACTGTTCCGACTTTCCACGCGAGCACCATGTCGCTCTACGGGTCCTCGCGCAATGTGGACATGGGAAAGTAAGAAGAGGAAGCCTTGCCCTGCACCACGGCGCCCGCTCACCACCACCACAGGCAGGAGTCGGACCTTGCCATCAACATCCGCAAGGCCACGAGCATCGAAGAAACAGCTCCCAAGCGTACGCTCACCTTAAATCAACCCTTCTTCTGCCCGCGACTCAAGCTCACACTGGCGCAGGCAAGCATGTCCGCAGCTGCATCGTCTACACATGGGACCACAAGAGCTCGGCCTCGTTCTGGCAGGGCATGAAAGTGTGCGTCCGCCTGCCCATGCCCCATGCCTCCTACAGCGCTGATCTAGCTCCCCAGCCAACCCATCATGGCCGACGAGGTCCAGACGTTCAAGGCCCTCATCACCGTCCACAAAGTCCTGCAAGAGGGCCACCCCATAGTCCTCAAGGAGGCGCAGTCCAACGCCCAATGGCTCGACAGCTTGCAGCGAGCCACCGGCGGCGGAGACGGACTGAAAGGCTATGGCCGTCTCATCAGCGAATACGTCTACTACCTTAGGGCCAAGCTCTCTTTTCACCGACAGCACCCAGAGTTCAACGGTGAGCGTATTGCGCATGGCCATTGTGGACATTGGGGCTAATGCGCATCCAGGCACCTTCGAGTATGAGGAGTACATCAGTCTCAAGTCAATTAATGACCCCAACGAGGGCTATGAGACCATCTCAGACCTGATGACACTGCAAGACCAGATAGACCAGTTCCAAAAACTCATCTTCTCCCATTTCCGAAGCGCCAACAACAACGAATGCCGCATCTCTGCCCTCGTGCCCCTTGTACAAGAGAGTTACGGCATTTACAAGTTCATCACAAGCATGCTCCGGGCCATGCACACCAGTGAGTGCCGTCTTAGCTGAGTCTTCTTCAGCACGCTGACTTCCACAGCCCTTGGCGATGACGAGGCTTTGTCTCCGCTGCGTGGCAGGTACGATGCGCAGCACTATCGCCTTGTGAAATTCTACTACGAGTGCTCCAATTTGAGGTACCTCACGAGCTTGATCACGGTGCCTAAGCTGCCGCAAGATCCGCCGAACCTACTCTCCGATGATGAACAAGCACCTGCACTACCTGCACGACCCAAACCTTCCGAGGATCCAGCTCCGGCCGCCGCCCGCGCGACACCGGTCGATCCCGAGCCCATAAATGAATTCTGGAAGAACGATCAGAAGAGACAACAGGAGGAATATGAGGCTGAACAGAGGCGACTGCAAGAGCAATGGGAAGCAGCGCAGCGGCAACAGCAGGAAGCACAGATGCGCGCGCAACAGGATTTCGAGGAACAGCAGCGACAGCAAGCAGAACAGGCTCGCTTAGCACAAGAGCAACTATTGCGTGAACAGTACCAACAGCAAACCCAGGGACGTCTTGCTGATCTGGAAAGGGAAAACCTCAATGCGCGTGCACAGTACGAGCATGACCAGCTCATGCTACAACAGTATGACCAAAGGATGAAAGCTTTAGAAGGTGAGATACAACAGATGAACATAAACTTCCAACAGCAGCAGGGTTCGCGAGACGACCAGATCCGGGCGCTCCAAGAACAACTGAACACATGGAGATCGAAATACGAATCCCTGGCAAAATTGTACTCGCAGTTACGACACGAACACCTTCAGCTTCTTCAAAAGTTCAAGTCGGTTCAGTTGAAAGCCAATTCTGCACAGGAGGCTATTGATGCACGAGACAAGCTACAACGCGAGCTAAAGACGAAGAACCTCGAACTTGCCGACATGATCCGTGAGCGTGATCGAGCACTATTGGATAAAGATCGTAGCAGCGGTGGCCATAAAGACGAACTAGAGAAGCTCAAGCGCGAACTTCGATTTGCTTTGGAGAAGGCCGAAAATGCAGAACGAGGCAAAGGATCCGAGCTGTCGGCCATGTTGTCGAGACACAACCGGGAGATCGCGGATCTTGAGGAGGCATTGCGTAACAAAACTCGTGCCTTGGACGAAGCTCAGATGAAGTACCGGGAGGGTGATTCAGATCTCGAGCGCCAATTGCGTGAAAAGGAGGAAGAACTGGAAATCTTCCGAGCAGGCATGGACCAGACACTCCTTGAACTCAACGATATCAAGTTGAATCAAAATGCCAACGAAAATGTGCTAGACGGTCACCTTGACACGCTCATTCAAGACAGCCTGCAAAAGATCAACGACATCATCGACTCGGTACTTCAGAGCGGAGTTCAGCGGGTTGACGACGCTTTGTACGAGCTGGATTCATCTATGCATGCCGGAAACCAGAACGCCTCTGGAGCTTTTGTCCTCTCACAAATCGAAAAGGCCTCTACATGCGCCATGGACTTTGCTACAGCCTTCAATGGATTTATCGCGGATGGGCCAAACGCTACTCACGCTGAAGTAATCAAGACGGTCAACGCATTTGCTGGTGCAATCGGGGATGTTCTAACCGATACTAAAGGTCTCACCAGATTTGCGTCGGACGAGAACAAGGCAGACGCTCTTGTGAACGCTGCGCGACAATCTGCCACAGCTACGGTCAAGTTTTTCCGCAACGTCCAATCTGTACGCCTGTACGATGTTGACACGGATGGCAAATTCAACGTGGTTGTGAACAACAACGCTGAAGTTCTGCGCAATCTCCAGAGCCTGTCAAAGCTCGCAGACGCGTTCGCCCCCCAAGAGCAAGATTACAAATGCTTCCGGCGACCTTGGCGAATTGGTCGAGAATGAATTGACCAAGGCTGCTAATGCTATCGACGCTGCAGTTGAACGCTTGACAAGATTGAAGAATAAGCCACGAGATCAGTTTTCGACGTATGAGCTCAAGATCCATGACTCAATTCTGGAGGCTGCAATTGCTGTGACCAATGCCATTGCTCAGCTCATCAAGGCAGCCACCGAATCCCAAAAGGAGATTGTTCGGGAGGGCAAGGGCAGCATGACTCGCACCCAATTCTACAAGAAGCACAACCGCTGGACAGAAGGGCTTATTAGCGCTGCCAAGGCTGTTGCTTCTTCGACAAACACATTGATCGAGACCGCTGATGGTGTCATCTCTGGCCGCAATTCACCCGAGCAGCTTATCGTTGCATCCAACGACGTTGCTGCTTCGACCGCACAGCTTGTAGCTGCAAGTCGTGTCAAGGCCAGTTTTATGAGCAAAACACAAGACAGGCTGGAAACTGCATCGAAGGCAGTCACGGGCGCCTGCCGTGCATTGGTGAGGCAAGTCCAAGATATCATCGCCCAGAAGAACAGAGATGAAGGCGAGTCTGTGGACTACACCAAGCTCAGCGACCACGAATTCAAAGTGCGGCAAATGGAGCAACAGGTTCGTTCAATCCTCATGACTACACAAGTAGAACACGCGCTGATCATGATACACAGGTCGAAATATTACAACTCGAAAACTCCCTGGCGCAAGCTAGGACAAGATTGGGCGAGATGCGGAAATTGTCGTATCTTGAAGAGTAAAATGGTGTGCGGTCGTTGACTTGTGAATCTCCTGGGGTTGTTTGATATGCTTTTTGGACGCCGGTTGACATTCCCTCATGCCTTTGCAAGCCACATAGCCTTCTTGTGTCTTCTCGTGTATTTTTCTATGCAACCCTCCAGCTGTAAGATTGTTGGTTTTAAATTTATGCGCTGCTCTTGGTCACCACCAGGTATTTTTTAGCTGCAACTCCGTAAAATCTTGTAGTACAGTGCGAAATGCATGTTCCTCTGTACAATTTTTCATTCAATGCTAGAGCTACTATTTATCTATGCTCTATCAATACATCATCTTCCAACCTCACCTTACACGGTCAGCGTGAAATTAGCAGAGTTCGACGGTTCGCGTGGGTAAAAGTCAATGGTGAAAGTGGTGTCCTTGCCCGCACTCCTCACCGCGTCCAACACGGGGGCCTTCAGAATCACACTGTTAGCATCCCAATCCCACTGTCCCGAGTACGTCAAGCGCCCTTGCTGCAAAGGTCCCAAGTACTGGGTCCAATCGTCAATCAGGATCGACCCATCGCTCTTCAGAGCTCGTACCGCTGCGGGGCCTACATATCGCGGTAGGGAGTTAGCAAAACGAACAACAGTTCTCGTCTCGAAACGGGTAGTGAGTGACACGTACGGTTTTGACCTTTCCACGTAATCGGGATCCGGAAGTCTGCCGATGTGGCGGGCAACTTTGCGGAGGTGGATCCCAAGACCGGGGTGTCGTACTGCAAGATGTCGACTGTCGTCGGGGCGCCAGAGGAGAAGTTCAGGGTAAGATTGGTGAGAGATCCGGTTGTTGTGGAGGTGAGGACTGTTTTCAGGAACTTGGATGTCAGCGTGATGGCGGAGGCGCTGCTGGAGTAGTCGGTTCCTTTGGTGAGGAGGGCGCCGGTCTTGGTGTTCTTGATGCTGGAGAGCGTGTTTCCGTTGAAGAGGTAGGGGAGGACTGCGTCGGTGATGGAGTCGTTGACCTTGTGGTAGACATATGCTGAGGACTTTTGTGTGGTTACGGATCCGTCTGTGGTGCTGTCGGGCAGACTGTTTGTCTTTCCAGCTGCACCGCTTATGATGATGTCAAGGGCGACTGGGTCTCGCCATTGGTGCGTGGCTCGGTCCAGATGGTCCGCTCCGTTGTCCCAAAGTACTGTTGCAATGTTGTACTTGGGTGCCGTTCGGACGACGAAGTCGTTGTAACGCCAGCGTGCGGCTGTCTCGGTTGCAATAGGACTTGCGTCCCATTCACCGATTATGACTATATTGAGAGATATCGAGTCAGCTAGGGCATGTTTCTTTTGACACAGAGACGTCACTTACGTGGCACATCAGTAAAGTTACCCCTTATGGCCGCGAAATCGGCGTCGATGGCGGCCTAGAACAAAAGTCAGCGATGAACTCTCACAACGCGGATCACATTAACCCACCTTGTCGGCATCTGAACCCCAAGTTGTCTTTCCCCAAGCCGAGAATGTAAAGTCGTATGGTGAATAGTAATGGAACTGGATCGCATAGGGGTTCGTGAACTTGAAGTCTGGCAGTTTGAACCACTGGCTGGTCTTGATAGAATCCTCACCGACACCAACAAGAGTCACGACTCGCTTGGGGTTGAACCCTCCGGCATCGCTGATGGCCTTTAAGAAAATACCATTGAGTTTGTTGATCTCAGCACCATGTTCAGCAGTGGTGCCCTGTGTAAAGTCAGCAAGGCACTCGAAAGGAGATTCAAGGAGGACAGTGGCAGGCTATAGATGCGGCAGGTAAATGGATTCCTCTGATACACAGTACATCATCCCAACCCCCGAGCTTGTGTTTCCCAAAAGAAAAATTACAGTTCGCTACGAAATTTGAACTTACCGGAGGCTCATTGATGGGCTCGAACGCGACCTGACTACCCTTGCAAGCCAGCTTCGTTCCAATCTGGTACCACAGTCTGTAAAACTTCTCCTCAATCATGGTCAGATTGGCACCAGGAGCCGACACATCAGCCCAGGTCCAGCTGTCGTGGTGTACGTTGACAATCGTGTAAAAGCCCTGGCTGGTGATCATATCCACGACGTCGGAGACACGCTGCAGCCACGCAGGATCCACATTCCACGTTGGTGAGGCCGAAGTGAAATGATCTGGTGGGGGTCAATATAATGTGATACCAGGAGGAATTAGATATGGGGTGTTACTCACAGGCCCATGTAACAGGTAAGCGAACACCCTTGAAGCCAGCAGCTTTGACATCTGTCACACGCAAGAGGAAACGTCAGTCCATGAACCATATACATGGTATACGAATACTGACCGGTGAAGGTATCCGGGGTCACCTTGGGATTGTTCCAGTCTCCTTCATCCTCAACGGCATCGAGGGTGTTCCCTAGATTCCATCCCGGGTTCATCTTTTCAACAAAGGCAGACGCCGAGACTGGTGTGAAAGTTCCGGTACATTTCACACCTCCTCCGGACGTTGCGGATGCTGTTGAGACAGTTGACAATGTCGTCGATGAGGATGTGACGGTCGCTACAGAGCTTGACGGCGAGGACGTGACAGTTGCTACAGAGCTTGTTGACTTGGAAGATGAAGACGCACTCGAGGCTGTCCCGGGAACACATTGGTAATACCCTAGATATTCTGGATCAGACAATCTCAACTGGGTGATATGAGAGGGTATATTTACAGTCATTTTGGACCTTGCACGTGTAGCTGGAGGGGCACACTGTGTCGCCGGTATAGCCGATTCCGCCACCTGCACTTGTCAGTCATGGTTGGTGAACAGGCTAGATGTATGATCGAAGTGCCAAACAGTGAACTTTAAAACATGTTCTTTGCAAGTTGTTGAAGCAGAACGATCAATAATTCCTGTCAAATCAAATAGACTTACACTGCGCCCATGGCGGAACAGCACCATAAACACTCTGAACAAGAGCTCCGAAGAGCAAGAACCCAAGTCTGGCCATAATTTCACTGTGCAGACTGTATAGGGATCCAGGCCAAAGTCTACTCGTGAGAGCAAGTTGAACACTCCAGTCTATATTCTCAACGGGCAGACTATAATACAAATTATACTTTTCTGCTCTACATCGCTACTCCCAACCCACGGCTCCCGTGCACCGGTTTCTCCGCAACACAGCATCATTTCCTCCAATCACGAGAGCGGTAAATTTAGCAATAGTTGTGACCTAATGGACAGCACGAAGATGCATGGATTCACCACGTTAGCCAGGTGTAAAGATTGGATGTCGTGACCTTCGCCTAATCAGCTCTACGCGAAACCATTCTGCAGGTCCCGGCGGCCCTTGAATCCATATGAGCAACGTGCTTCAATTTTTCCGCCAAGCAACCCCAGCGTTCATTGCCGTCGCTTGCAGCTCTGGCGGGCCGATGCCATTCGTAGGTTCGCGGGATCCAGGCCAGATGTGCCTTGGCCCCATGATACATTGCACAGCATCTGAGCACCGGACCAGGAAACCGTTTACCAGTTGGGTGGTACATAGATTAAATCAGGATGTAGAGATCGAACCACGTTCTCCGTAACCGACGTTTAATGGGAGCTAAATAGCGCAAGGGGAGCTACAATGCGATTTTATGATCGGTTAGACAATAGAAGTAACGTTGCAACAACACGAGGAAAGCCGACGGTCACTGCAAACATATTATGTGTACACGACAACATCTAAACGATCTCTCCCGGCGCTGAGAACGTGGGAAGTGGACAGAAAATCTTTAAGCCCAAATAGAGGAGAGGAAAAAAAAAGAGAAAAAGGTCCGAGAAGATGAGTTGCATTCCAGCACAGATCCCAGATATTGTACCTTTCCTAAGCGCCGTGTGCTCCGTTTTACGCCTCGTACCTTTCAAGGGTATGGAAAAGTCTCAAATGTAGTCCTACAAGAGAAAGGAATTTAGTCGCGCCCACGCTCTCCGTGGCGGAAATAGCTGGAATCCTGTCATGTTCGATGCCGTTTCTCTGGTGTTGAGGAACATGCATTTGACGAATCCGCTACTCCGGACGGGGTCTCTTGGCTCCATGTGGATTCCAATTGCCTTCTCCGCCGCCGCCGCCCCCTCCTTGGCTTGGTGGGAAGAAACCTGGGTTGAAATGATTCTGGCTGCCGCCGAAACCCCCAGGACCTGCGCCTGTGTGGACAAGGATGTTAGCTTTGTACCAACTCTGGAGTAACGCGCAGCATAAAATCATGGATGTTGGACCTACCCATGCCTCCGCCCATCATACCCATGCCGTTCGGCATCATGCCCATTCCTCCACCCATACCCATCATGTTGTTTGCCATGGGCATGTTCATGCCGCCCATGTTGTTCATACCCATACCGCCTCGGCCACGATTGTTCATGCCACCGCGCATACCACCACCCATCATGCCACCGCGATTGAAGTTACCGCCGCCAAAGTTGTTCATTCCGCCCATAGGACCACCCCCAAAGTTGTTCATCGGGCCACCAGGGCCGCCGTAGCCACCCATGTTGCCTCCCATGTTTCCAGAAGGACCAGAGAAATTGCGGTTGTTTTGGAAGCCCATGTTTCCTCCACCTCGAGAATTGAAGTTGCCCCTTTGGTTATTGAAACGGTTGAAGTTGCCACCCTGTCCGCCTTGGCTTCCAAAGTTGCTTGAGGATGAGCGATCACCGCGGTTCTTATCGCGTTGGGGCACGTCTTTGGGTAGTGTCTTGAAAGGGTTGACGTGAGGTGGATTGAATATCGCGGTAGGCCTCTTCGTGTGCGTCTGGTCTTTGTAAAGGTCTTCTATCTGGTGCTTTAGGGCGGTAGCGGCTTGGGCGCTCTGCATCTGTACGTAAACCTGGCTTCAATGCTTGTCAGCACCACATCAAGAGCCGAGGAGGAGTATCCTGTACCCTTTGCTTTTACCATTGACTTTGTGCTCATTGAAGGTGACTTCGTTGAGTTCGTCCTCGCAGCAACCTTGGTTGGCCCAGCCGCGAATGTCCTCTTCGCTGATCCACCAGTTGAGATCGTTGATCATGAGAGCTGCCGTAGCGCCTGGGTCCTTGGGTCGGTCATCGTCTTCGCCTTGTTTGCGTTTCACACCCTGCTGCTGGGGGGCTTGCTTCTGAAAGGTCTGATTATTGGCGGACGCGCCGGTGCTTGAGATCTGTTGCGTGCCGCTTTCTTGCTGGGACGTTCCGTTCGAGTAGTCGTGTTTGTCTGCTGCCTCTGCACCCTCGGGCTTTGCACCTGCAGCTTCGGCGGCCGAAGCCGTATGGGCATTTGCGGAATCGGACTGCATCGCGTCTTGGGCGGCGGCTGTGTCTTGATAATTCTGGACGGCATCATCGCCGTAGATGTCTATATCGAAGTTGTCCTCGTCGGCCATTTTGCAAAGGTTAGAAGGGGACGGGCTGGGTGAGGTGTGGATATGACGAGAATGCAAAGAGTTGGAGAGGAATCTGGTGTATGAGTTGATTGGTCAGGTCAACAGCTGAGGTACATGCAGGTCTGCGTGCAAAAGATTTATCAGTGGACTATTTGACATGATGGCGGACAGCTGCATGGCTAGAGCGCTGGGGGACATGATGCGGTACAGGGCGCGCAGGCTGCGCGGAACAGAGGAGATACGTACAGGACTGCTCGACAGGCTGATACAGGGCCAACGCAAGATAGGACAATCTGACCGCCTCTGTGGCAGATGCAGACGAGTGAAGGTACAGAAGGTAGTGAGAAACGTGAAATCTGAGGGTCCAGAGCCGCACCAGGCCTCGCCGACCGCCTTGCTCACCGTGTGCTAATGGAGAACCTGTGGGGAGAGGAGGCTTGCAGAGCCGGAGAAGCAAGAAGCAAGAAGCAAGAAGCGCGGGCGCGTCGCAGCAAGACGCCTTCAGCCCTGTTGGCGCTTGTTAGTATGTATGGGGAACGCGCAGTGCGAAAGAGCGGCGGGCGATGGTGGATTCGTGGTCGATGAAGGGAGCGGGGTCGCGGTGTGGAGAGAGAGAAGCAGGTCGGGGGCGTGCTCGGGGGCGTGCTCGTGCTGCTGCTGCTGCTGTCACTGCTGCTACTGCTGCTGCTGCTGCTGCTGCTACCGCTGTTGCTTGCTTGCTTGCTGCTCCTGGTCGGCCGTGTCTGCGCTTGTGGAGCTTTTGCTTGGCGCAGCGGGCTCTAGCCGCTTTGGGCCCCCCTCACGCCCGCAATCTGTCCCCAGGTGCATGGTCTCGAATAATTGCCCCAGCGCCCATCCTCGCGACACGACACGTCTCCCAACACCCGCCCAAAAGATCCCTCCGCACCCCCTCTCGCACTCGCCGCCGCTATGGACCAGGTCAAGGAACTCGCCGAGTACGCCGCCCGCTGTCCGCCTCGCAATGCCCACTGACTCTCGCAGCGTGCCCCAGGAGTTCGTCAAGGACGGCCTTCAGTTCGTGAACCGCTGCACCAAGCCAGACAAGGTGCGCCTTTTCCGTCCGGACTCTTGCGTCGCTGATGGCTGACTCTCTCCAGCGGGAATTCATCAAGATCTCACAAGCTGTAGGCGTCGGCTTCCTCATCATGGGCGTCATTGGCTACGTCGTCAAGCTGATTCACAGTACGCCAGGCTTCCTCGCCATGTCCCTTCTCTCATCTAATCGCGCTTGCAGTCCCCGTAAACAACATCCTCGTCGGCGGCTCGTAGTAAAATATATATTATCCCATTTCGCACCAAAAGGACTGGTCAATACCGTAGACGCTCGAGGGGGGGTGCGGAGGGATCTTTTGGGCGGGTGTTGGGAGACGTGTCGTGTCGCGAGGATGGGCGCTGGGGCAATTATTCGAGACCATGCACCTGGGGACAGATTGCGGGCGTGAGGGGGCCCAAAGCGGCTAGAGCCCGCTGCGCCAAGCAAAAGCTCCACAAGCGCAGACACGGCCGACCAGGAGCAGCAAGCAAGCAAGCAACAGCGGTAGCAGCAGCAGCAGCAACAGTAGCAGCAGTGACAGCAGCAGCAGCAGCACGAGCACGCCCCCGAGCACGCCCCCGACCTGCTTCTCTCTCTCCACACCGCGACCCCGCTCCCCTTCATCGACCACGAATCCACCATCG
>Ga0181472_100020_pt1 | contig 14780 bp, 15 predicted proteins | sample In1P11_FD_119087 | JGI IMG/M metagenome (GOLD analysis project Ga0181472, IMG submission 119087) | Clean room microbial communities from NASA Spacecraft Assembly Facility at Jet Propulsion Laboratory, Pasadena, California, USA -... ...
GGTCAGATGATGGTGGTACATCAGCGATAGAGTACTCGAATGGACCGACTGCAAGCCTTTTCGGTAACATATAAGCTGGGGCCATGGAGCCGTTCACAGGTAATGGACAGCCAAGGATGCATTTCAATGTCAGACCTAGGTACGAAGGTTTCTTTGCTAATTGTCGTGCATAGATGCCGTTTCTCCCCTAGCGTCCTCTCTTGGAGTTTCTTTGCTTGGACCAAACTACTAGGGGAATCGTCGCGTGGGTAAGGGAACGGCAAGCCTCATTAGTCGGTCTCCGAGCATCGAGCGAAGCGAAATGCGTGGGAAGCGCGTATGACCCCAACAAACATGCCTGCATGCAGGGAATAGACCAGCTACACATGGAGATGCTTTTAGTTGAATATGTTTCAGTGAAGGAACATAGAGTCTCGAAGCCATCACCTGTGCTATGAAATGTGGTAGCGAACTCTTGTTCAGAATCCATTAGTGCCGAAGCTAGCCTCGCACGGGTTTAGCTTGTTGTTAGAGCACCGAGGTTCAGTACATCCATACACTGCAGCGAGTCGTAAAGCTGCTGATCTTGCTTCTACATCCAGGTAGTTATTGCAAAGAAAGCGTGATAGCAATTTTCTTGACGCTGTTGCTATTTAAGAGTTCTACAATACGGTAGATGTTAAAACACACCTTACTCGAGTCTGTACCCTATTATGTACCTACTGTTATCTTCATCCAGCTTGACTCAAGACCCACCTTTTTCTTGGGAGGATCTAGTGCCGGAATTAAGTATGTCGGTATTCGAATTATCGGAAGCGCACTGATCGCCTGATACTAACATGTTGGTTGCAAGATTAACTGCCCTTTCGGGCTAGTACGATACTCACTCTTCTGCCCTGATATTTTGATGTATAATATTTTAATTCACATCCTGAGTGAGATTAGAAGTTCAACATTGATTTTTGCGGCATATCAAGATACAAGTACTGTCGCATCATGTCTTTAACGTGTAATCTACATACCGAACCGTGAAGGGTCTGCAGCAGTGTTCAAGGGCGTTGTTCAAACGGGAGCTTAGTATGTTCGACCGAATTAATCTAGTTATCTTGCGATGAGAAACGCTTAGTGAGCTGTGTTCTTCAGCAGTACAGGTCCAATGTACGCGAAGGGCATCTGTACAGCAGGAACTCAAGATAAGACGATCGTGTTGCTGAAAAGCATGTCTTTACTTCTCAGGATGATGAGATATCTAGACTGACAATTTTGTATTGCTATGTCATATAGGACGTCCTTGTCCCACGTGATACACTAACGCCGCAATTACTCAACTAATCCCTTCTTCAAGCAGATTCAAATGCAAGAATCGACATGAAACAGCGGTAGAAGGGAACCAAGGCCTATGATTTGCTTCTGACAGGACGGTCACATTCAGCCCGAGAATCTCCAATCTGTTCTTTCAAATGCCTTAGCTTAGTCGCGCAGCTTCCAGTCCTTTCGCAGCTGCTGATTATTTTCAATTGTTGCAGGGTTTATTCAAACTCATAATCAAACTTGTGCAACACAACGTGCTTGATCTTTTTCGCTGCCAACTCCCGCATCTTGCTCCCGACCAGAACAACGAAGCTTGGCGGAAGGTTATGCAACTTCATACCATGACGTTTCTTGTGGTCAGAGTCAACATCGGACTGCGAATCTGAGTCGTTACCAGTATCATCGTCTATGTCCATCGCTATTATGGTGCTGGCATCAGTGTCGCAATCGAGATCAACGCCCGAATCGAAGTAAAGAGGTCCGTCACCAGCAGGTACTGGGGCATATTCGTGGTCATATGGTCGATTGTGCACGCAGTATGCGTCGACAAGCAGGCGAATGAATGGCGAAGGCCCCGATAGCTCATCGCATGCCATGGTGACGGCGGTACAGGTCGGTCCCATATGTTTGAATAGCTCGACTGCACGCTCGATGATATTGGGCCTCATAGCTGGAACGGAATACCTGACTGTGAAGATGTATGCTTTTGCGAAACCCTCGTCGTCGAGCGGCGAAGTAAAGCGCGCGTAGCCTGATTCTGGCGACGTAGGTGGTTGCCACTGTTTACTGTCAGAAATTCTGCTCACACACTTCTATATTTGTAGCGGGGATCCAAGATGCTCGTTGTAGTGCCTGGGCACTGACGGTTCTTCCTACACACCTTTGTCTGCTTGTATAACCATTCTAGGAATGCCACCAGCGTCTTGTTGTCCACGCTACCTAAAATCATTTTGTCGTCGGCACGCGCCACCGATCCCGAACCTAAACGGTCTCGAAACCATTCCGAATAGTACATTGCGAGGACTTTGTGGACGCGAAACGGGGTGCCGTCCTCCGATCTCACCCGCACGAAGTGCGGGATTAGGTCGCTACAAAGTTAGCACTTGTCGCATGCCGAATGAAGCGCGCAAAGAAGTGTGCCTACTGTGGGTTGAGCTCGACTTTTTCCTTTCTCTTGTTCCTGACCGGCAGCGCGTTTGCGCCTGTGGCAAGATCCCATGTGCGCCTGCTGTATGATTCAGAGTTCGACATGATGGCCAACAGCGGATCGGGACTGTGGGGCTATGGTTGTGTTTTTTTCAGGTCTAAAGTTAGGTACGAGTAGCGGAGTGAGTTGGTAAGTGAAGGCGGTCGTCTTATGAGCAAAATAAACAGCAAACGGTTGACGAGCTCAGTCAATCGCAGTCAACCACACGCTAGGTAGAAACAGTTGAGCCTTGAACATCATAGCTGGAGATATATTATATACCGGCACACTGACAATTTTCAATCGTGGTATTCCATTTGAAATGCATCCTTGGCTGTCCATTACCTGTGAACGGCTCCATGGCCCCAGCTTATATGTTACCGAAAAGGCTTGCAGTCGGTCCATTCGAGTACTCTATCGCTGATGTACCACCATCATCTGACCCTATAGACCTGTTTCCTAAAATTGCTATCCCAACCTCCGTAACTCAGGCCTATGATTTTTGCCAAAGAAACTGTTCCAGCATGCGTCCTGCATCTTCCGTCCGAAATCAGGGCATTATCTTCTGCTTTTTGGCTGGGGGTCCGCGGACAAGACTGGCGCCACTGATATAGTCTGCACTTCGCAAGTTCATGGTTTTAACTGTATTTTTCGCAATCTCCGCGTACTTCTTGGCGACTAGAATGAGGAACCTGGTCGGGAGGGTGGATCCAGAATCAGACTCAGCACCTACACCAGAAACAGTATGGAGATTCTTCGGACCACCGTTGATACAAAAGGCATCCACAAGAAGACGAAGGAACTGACACCGCTTCGGAAGGTGATGGAATGCTTCAGTGATGGCTGGAAGCGCGGGAGCTGTCTTCGTGAAGTAAGGGACGGCTAGCTTGAGCAAGGCTATCTGGAGGCCAGACACACAGTATTTGTGCGCAAAGATGTACGCAGCCGTAAGACGATCATCGAAGCTTGCATTGGACGCACAACCATACTTCTTCTCCCAGTCACGAAGCGGGGCCTAAAGAATATAATCAGCTGAATGTTGGGCCACGTTACGCATCCTGTTTTCTTTTACTCTAACATGTACCACTTATCCCGCGATTAAAGAACATCAGAATTGGATGAACATACGAGTTTCTCCTTGTAAAGCCAATCCACAAGCATGACAAATGCATCTCTACTGACATCGTATAGCTCAACCGTTGCTGAACTTTGACACTGGGAGCGAAGCCTCGTCGAATGGTGCACCATGAGTTGTCGGTGGACCTGAAATTCCGGAGCATCAGTTGCTCGTCCTAGACGTATGGTGACTATTGGCGAAGTGTAAAGCGCGCTACACAGTTACTATTCATTCTGGTTGGAAGATCAAGCATTTAACTTACGCAGCATCCAATGCAGTGCTACTGTTCTTCTCCCCAGCAGGCTGTGGGACAATCACTGGATCCGCCGGGAGATTCTGTTCTGCTTCCATCCTTGTTGAAGGGTAGCATCAGGGTCTGAGCTTACAGAATTGTTGAAGCTGGAGGTGGTGGTGGACAAATATCATATGATAAATTGAATGTTCTGAAAGAGTGATTGCAATTTGTATTTCACTCGTCTCAAGTAAAAGAACGTCAGCCTGGTGATAGCACAACCCAATGTCAATTATCTTGCCCCTCAAATACCCCATCCTCTCACTTCCAAGAATAAGTTTATTTCTGGAGAGCTAAGTCGACCCGTCTTTTGCCCAACGTTAACATGCATTCACGAATAGCGTGCATCGTCACTCACATTTTGTACCACTTGAAGCAGAACCCGCACCAGCTCCACTCCCAACATCTCTGTATCTTCCCAACAAGTCCGGCCTGATAAATAGCACATAGAGCCTCCACAACAGTGGTGGTGCCAACAAACCAATGCTCAAAACCGCAGCCTTGGTACTAAGTGCCGCATCCTTGCCCCCCTTCGCCGCTTCAATTGCCAAGATAGGGATCAATAATGCCTCCCCAAGACCCAGCAACAGGTACGTTGGCCGACGAGACTCGATCCCGTTCCGTGTGTTTGTCGCGCCGGCGAGCAATGCTGAAGTCAGGCCACCTACGACGATGCCACCAAAGAGGCGCGCAAATAGGACGGACGTGGGGTTGATGTCGGAGGGATGAAGAAGGAGAAAGGACAAAACGAAACGGGTATTGGTAATTAGTGGAATAGTGAAGAGATTTGCCATTGCTTCGAGAAAGAATGCTTTCCGGATTGTGGAGCCATCTTGATTGGGATCTGGGATGATGCGCGGGTTGCTCGCCGGTGATTTCGAGGACGACATGGCTGTTATATATGTTGTTGAACGAGTAAGATAGTATTGATGGAAGCAGAAGATAAATAGTAACGAGTGGGTAGAGCAGTCTAAGTACTGCAAAGGATGTAGTGAGGTGAGGCTACACTGACGTCATGAGGTGTACCTCGTCATAACAACACCACAAAGCTCGCTCAAATCAGTCGCACCTTTCTGCAAAACAGATACCTATAGCCTTACCTAGCAAGCCATCGGCATGTGCCCGACTCAAGAGTGGGAATCCGAAGTCCCCTATTAACAGTTTTAGCATTTAATGGTGTGGCTAATGGCACGGCAATCACAGCAAGATGGTAGTTCAGCTCTTGTGCAACACAAAGATTTCAACTCCAGTTCGAAGCTAACGAAGATTTCTGTCTGTTTTCAGACAATTAAGGGAACATCCCAATACGTCTTCATGTCGTTCGCATGTTCAAAGCTCACTCCATATTTTCTGTGCCGTCCGAAATCCAGTCAACCTTTCTTGCCCATGATCGTCCTCGCCTATTTTCGGGTTTGATCCTAGGTCATGAGCAACAGCTTCAATCCTCTTGATGGTCCCGCAGCCCGTTACCCCAACTCAGTCCTTGCAGTAGTCCGTAAGCTTCAGCTTGTCGTCCTTTTTCGCCACCTCGGAGTATTTCCTAATAATTCGGAAGATGAACTCTTGAGGGAGCTTCCGGATAGACTCCTGAAACAGGTCGTTGTCCTCGGGTGTATAGAAAAGGCAGTGATGGTCGACTAGAAGTTGCAGAAAGGGGTGGTCCGCTGGAAGATCGTTGAATGCAAACGAGATTGCTTTGAATATACGAGGACCATTCATATTGAACGTGGTAACTGCGGCTTCCAGGACGACGCGCTTGAGCTCTGGGAAAATCAAACGATACGCCAGAATGTTCAGATGCGTGATGTGAGCGCAAGCGTTGTGGTTATCTCCGCCGTACTTAGTCCAATCACCTTTATTGATCTCCGGAAGATCCTTTGAGTACAACCAGTCGATGAAAGCCTCGAATGCAACTGTACGTATGTCTTCAAGTAAGATCTAAGGAGCAGTCAATTATCAACACCTAGATAATTCCAGCCTCTAGTATTAAGAACTCACCTCACCAGTCGCGCATCCTTTGAAGTTTCCGGGCTCACATGCAGCACGGAAGTATTCAGAGTGATGCGTGAGAACAGCCTCATGGACTTGATACTCTCTCTTCGAGCGACCAACTTTGATTGTCACGGTGCGGCTTCGAAAGATTTCCCTGGAGGAAGGTTAGCACTCTTTTTAGGTAACGGGAAGATCAACATACGTCAACGTCGGATCGCGGCGCTCCTTGACCACTTCACTGACACCCATGGCCGCGTTTGTCATGGAAGTCGTTATGTGGCAGGAGTCGAGAAGTACGAGGCGGCTATGAGCGCGGTGCTGGGGTCTTATAGACCTGCGGGCAGAGCGTAAGCACGCTAGTGAGAGTTAACGTTGTCTGTGGTGAAGGTGAATGTGGGAAGAAGCACTCGCTTACTTGGGTCACTGTGATCTCCACTTAGAAGTGAAGGCTTCTTAACAGATGCACGGCATTCGCTAAGACTTCTCCCGGGTAATCGAACTCGGTCGCATCTCATGGCTTTTCGCTTTACATGGAGACATAGTGAGATGCCACCAGAGCCTTCCATGTTCAACTTACCTCGTTTATTAGCTTGGTTCAGCAAAGCATGTTCGGGACCATGTCGATCCATATGATGTTGAGAAAGCTTTTGATTTTGGTCAATGTGTCTCGTGTATGCTATGCTACATGGAGGCACGCTGTTTGGAAACTAGTAGTATACACTTTCCGTTCCCGAATGCCAGAAACTTTAGGTAAAATCGTTTCCTGAATGACCAAAGAGTAGTGTCCGTCCATGATGTGCGCTTCATCGGCAATTCTCTCCAGGCCCAACACGAATACCCGCATAGCAAACCTCAGTTATAACCCGCATTAATGCTTTTCGCATACCATGGGTAGTATTTTCGGGCCTTCCTGTCAAGCTTCTCCATCTTTTCCTCTGACGTTTGAGCATCTTCGGCAAATTTCGCGGTGACCTGGAACAGGAATTTTGATGGCAGCTCCTTGAACTGTTCTGGACCCCAACCATCCTTTGCTTTGATCCAGCCATGACAGAATGAGTTGACCAAGAGTTTGAGGAATTCATGATCGTCCGGAAGATGGTCGTAAGCGAATGTGACAATCTCGCACGTTGGAACGATGGCCGTATCATCATCAGGATAAAGGTAATACTCGGCCGCTCGAACAACATCTTCTTCCAGGAGCGATACAAAGAATCGGTTTGCGAGGGCGCAAAGATTGATGAGGTCGATCATATTCGCTTGCTCCGGAGAGCCATGTTGTGCCTCTTCCTCTTCCTCGTGGCTTGGTATACAGCCCGTGTACAGCCAATTGACGAATCGTCCCATGGTTGAACATTCGATGTCTCCAAACACCATCTAGTTGTTTGCGCTGAGCATACGTAATATCGGACATGGTATAATGATAGCTTCGGAAATCTGGCCCCATCCTTGATCCAAATGTGCAACGAACCTCTTTAGATATGTCTTCTTTGAACTGCTCAGATTCGAACGCGCCCTTGAAAACAGCGGAATAGTTCATGAGGAGATCTTTGTGAACAAAGTAAACCTCGCTCTTGCTTCCATTGATGACCTTGATGGTGACAGGTGGGCTAGAGAACATGCTGCTTCGCGTGTTAGTTGTAGATACCGAACAAGGTTTATGCGCAACCCACTTACCCCTTCAAAGGTGCCTCATCCGCTTCTTGAGTTACGCTCATGGTGCCGGAGCGATAGCGAGGTGTGTGAGTTGGGTTGTGGGCTGCAGGTGAGAGTATAACCTGTAGAGAGTCTTGTTGACTAAGCAACGTGCAAACGAGACTTGAAATTTAGGAAGGCACGATACGCAAGGAAAGCGAGCTAACAGGTAGTGGCTCATTTGTAATGATTCTCTAGGCAGCATACAGGCTACATCGCTCACGTTTTCTATTACTCGATTGATGAGATGCAATGTGATCACAGACAGCTACTTAAACACGTTTACTGCGTCAATCCACGAATGTCAACTCACGAATGTCAATCGTTGTCTTTTGTGGTCCCACCAAAGTTGTATTTATAGTAAAATTTAGCTGTTTCCAATGTTTTCCAGCTGCCTCTCGTTCTTTAAACATAGCTCTCATTCAACTCGTCCTGTATCATGAAATTGATAGAGAACTGATTCCGGAACCCATCTACCACACACCGCTTGATACGCTCATCGTCTCATCTAACCATCAAGCTTTCGAACACGAACACTTGCAGTCCAAATAATCCTGCGTCTTGAACGGCTTCTTCTTATCTGCAGCTGCTTGCATCTTTGCATAAGTGTCCATCGCCTTCAAGAAGAAGCTAGTAGGAAGCTGCTCGATGTCCTGATCGAGCGAGAGCTCGTCATTATGCATTTTGGCCGTCCAGCGACGACAATGGATGTCTACCAAGAGCTGTATGTAGATGTCATCTTCGGGAAGGGAGTCAAAGACGAAGCTGAGAGTATCGTATTCCGGTGGGGCAGTCTTAGTTACTCCGTTAGTGACGTACACAGTGATCTTGATGATGAGCTTCTTCAGGTCAGGCACGAGGAATCGATCCGCAAAGACATAGAGGTTGGCAAGCTGGCGGCCGATGGAACGTTCTTTAGCAATTTTGTACTTCTTGTGCCACACCCTCGTATTGGGGAGTCTCATGGTGTAGAGCCATTCGAGAAATAGCTCAAAGACACACGGTTCCACTTCCCGGAGGCTGATCTAAGAATCTTCAGTTAGTGTGTCTTTCATAGTCGGGGAAAATAAAATGCAAACATTCCCAGTAGGTGATGTCGAACAAAGACAGGCTGCCTTCACGTACGCAAGAGTTCCGAAATCACTACCATAGTACTTACCTCGCCAGTCGCACTTTCCGCGAAATTATCGGAGTTGAAAGCACCGCGAAAGTAGCCTGAACGATGCATGGCTAATGCTTTCGAGATATAGTATGGCTTCTCCTCTTGACCAATCTTGACGATGATAGTTGGACCAGAGAATGTCTCGCTATGTTAGTCAGCGGTTGCTAGCCATATGTTTATATGGAGGTATGTCTACCCGACAGAGAGTTGTTCAATGGCCACCCTCGTCGAATAATACGTTTGGCCCATTTCTGCGGCGATGAAGAGATCTAGGTAAGTCTTGAAGAGAAACGTTCTTTATATACGGCAAAGGTAGAGAAGTACGGACTAGGCGGACCCACTTGATACGACGGCGATCGGAGACTTGGAGCCTTGGAGGTGCGCAGGTGAAGAAGGGGCGTGGATCGCGGTACCCAAATGGCCTTCCCACGGTGAATTTCTCGCCAGCGTCAAACGGGATCCGTTCGACGAATACAAACCAAAGGCGAATCTTGCCACCACTATCAATTGTACGTAAAAATTCTGGCCAAAAAGCCATGATAGTGACGACCATGTTAATTCTCGGATGTAACCACTTTCAAGATCGAAAACCGATATACAACCATATTCTAGTATATACTTTTTGATAAGTCACTTCTTACTACGCAACATTTGAATGACAGACCTAAAGGGAATTATGTAGCATGCCCGATTCTTGAGAGGGATTCAGGCACTCTGTATATTCTATCACTTGGAGCATACGAGGTTCTGAAAGTCTTCGCTCTCGCCACTACATGCTCCCACTTTCCTTGAAGCGTTCCGGTCGGCAAATGCTCATTCACCAGTCATGTTCATACCCCACATCCATCCCCCAACCGAAGATAAAACTGCTCCAACCTGCACAGCCCCAGCCGCAATAGGCGCTCCATACCCACCCATAGCTGCGCTCTGAAACAACGCGTACAAACCATTCGCAGGGACAGTGCCGAAATAAGACATGACGGTCGCCGCCGGCCAGCCTGGAAATTTTGTTAGCATATGAAAGCAGACCGTCGCAGGGTGCACTGTGATAATAATCATAAAATGACCTACCTGCGATGGGGCCATTTGCACCAAATCCAAGAGCAGCGAGGAACGGGACTGTCGCTGCGGCGGGCGTGCAAATAATGACACCGTTCACGATCTGGAAAGCTGTTTGATAGGGATGAGCTGCGATCCAATCGAGCACGGTTTGAGTGACGTTCATCTTGGGCGGCTGTTTGGGGATAGGTCAAGTAGAATGGTGATCGGACAGCTTTGATACACGAAAAAGAGTTGGGAACGGCTCTGGGTGTTTTTCAACACGTCTCTTCGACACGTTGAAGTATGAATGAGGAACAGGAGATGCCAGAGGTGTGGTGGCATGGAGGTCGCACAAACGGCCAGCGTGGCGCTGCATTCCACTGGCTCTCGAGTATCCAGACTTGACAGCGCGTAGAGAATGCAGCTGTGCCATATTGGCAAGCTGTCTTTTTGGTCTATTTTGGTTCTCTAAGCCATGTCCTTCCTCTATGGTGTGGTTGATTCTGTCTAGGCAGCAATATCTGGGTATGCAGGTAGTGAGACTTCCCCATCAGAACGGTCAGTCAGGTAGACTCTTCGTGCTAGCCTGGTAAAGTAAACAGGACGATGTGGAGCAATCCATGTACTCCCGTCATAGATGTACAACCCAGTGGAACGACAGAAGATCAGCGTTGAATTTTGAGGCTGCTCTCATCGCATCGGGGTATCGTCTTTGAACTTCGGTTGCTGCGTCAAGCTATCACCTTCCAATTGCAGGATAAGAATAACCCGCTCTGGCGAGCACGCAGTTCAAGGTTGAAACCCAGACTTTGAACCAAGCACCTCTGCTAAATTCTGTTGGAGTGTCTAGCCCGTGAGACAGCGCTCATACCACTGCCTCCGCCAAGCAGTCCTGTATGCCAGTCCTCCCTGGTGGTGCAAAGACTGGTGAAGGCTCGAGCTATAATCTCGACCAGCAAGACACTTCAGATGGTTCAGTTCGAGTGTTGATACGTCACATATGCGCACCGTGCCGCACTTCACAAGGCCTTGTCAAGACATGCTCATTGTCCAATAACATCGATTCGGACATCGTTGGACAGATTGAAACATGTCAACATCACGTTCACATGCATGAAGAAATGTAACCGCTGCTGATTCCCAGAATATCAGTGGAGCCCAGAAAGGGTTACCTCCAAACCGGGTGCCCAGCCATGGGCCTAGTCTTCTCTACGCTCGGCGCGAAAACAGACTCGTGATTGAGACACGAGACTGCCGTAAGTAGTGTATGTTTGCCGGCGGCTGTCTGAAGAAGAGAAGAGGGAACAGGGAAAATTCGGAGTTTTGATCGCAGTCGGAGCTTGGACCAGGCGCCATTCCGCTTCGGGGCTGGGAGCTGCCGAACCTCAATCTGGCCGCATGGGCTCTGGTCACCGAATCCACTCGATCCGTGGTTTGGCTTTGGGGCACGTTGCAACTTTACGCATCTGCTGCAGCCTTGCGAACTCCAGCCGGCAGCTTATATATCCATCCCTTGCGCCTCGACTCGCACCCTACGACCGCCGCCGCACCTCCACGCCTGCCCCGCGAATTCGAATTGTGGGCGCCGCTTGGTCCCACCACCGCCCGCACGCACTTCCCAGACACCCCCCATACCATACATCATGGCCGACTACGAGGCTCTGAAGGACCAGTGGAGCGACATTGAGGACAAGGATGGCGTTCGTCTCAGTTGGAACACCTTCCCAAGCTCGCGCATGGTATGCCTCCATGATTATGTAGCGACAGTACGGAATGCTAACAGGGTGGGCAGGAAGCATCGCGGCTCGTTGGTAAGAAGGATACTTCAAGCCGAAGTCCCAGGCACTGACCGATGTAGTCCCAATCGGAGCCATGTACACACCGCTGAAGGAGACCGAAAGCCCGCTGCTTCCTTACGATCCCGTCTCCTGCAAGGCGCCATGCCGTGCTGTCCTCAACCCCTTCTGCCAGGTCGATATGCGCGCAAAGATCTGGCAATGTCCTTTCTGTATGCAGCGAAACGGCCTTCCGCAGCACTACAAGGACATCTCCGCCGAGCAGATTCCTCCTGAGCTGCACCCAAGCAATACCACCATCGAGTACCGACTCCCGCGGCCAGCGCCCTCCCCGCCTATTTTCCTCTTCGTCGTTGATACTTGCCAAGAGGAGGACAGTTTGAAGGCGCTCAAGGACTCGATCATCATGAGCTTGAGCCTGCTTCCGCAATATGCTTTAGTTGGCTTGGTCACTTTTGGTACCATGGTAGGTGGACGAGGATTGCATTTGTGACTTCGACTCACGTCATACAGACTCAAGTGCACGAGCTTGGCTATACCGAATGCGCAAAGTCCTACGTCTTCCGCGGCAACAAGGACTACACCACCCAGCAGGTTCAGGAAATGCTTGGTCTTGGCCAGATTGCCCCGCGCCCTGGCGTCCCGGTCCAGCCTGGACGACCTCCTGTGCCCGTTGCTGGCCCCGGTGCACGCTTCCTCCTTCCCGTCGCTCAATGCGAATTCCAACTTACGAATGCTCTGGAGCAGCTCCAGAGGGACCCTTGGCCCGTGGCCAACGACAAGCGAGCGCTGAGGTGCACAGGTGTTGCTCTCAGCGTGGCGGCTGGACTTTTGGAGACTTCCTTCAAGAACATGGGAAGCAGGATTATGCTCTTCAGCGGTGGTCCAGCGACTGAGGGACCGGGTATGGTGGTTGGTCCCGAATTGAGGGAACCCATCCGATCGCATCACGACATCGACCGCGACAACATCAAGTACTACAAGAAGGCACTCAAGTTCTACGACACACTAGCCAAGCGTATCGCGCACAACGGCCACATTGTCGATATCTTTGCTGGCTGTCTCGATCAAGTCGGTCTCCTTGAAATGAAGGGACTCGTCAATTCCACGGGTGGACACATGATCCTGACAGACAGCTTCACATCGTCGATGTACAAGCAGTCTTTCGCTCGTGTCTTCAACAAGGACGAAAACGACAACCTTCTCATGGGTTTCAATGCCGATTTCGAAGTCCTTACCACCAAGGAGCTGAAGGTTACTGGTCTGATTGGTCATGCCATCTCCAGCAACAAGAAGTCTTCTTCCGTTGGTGAGACCGAGTGCGGTATCGGTAACACATGCTTATGGAAGATGTGCGGTATCAACCCAGAGTCCAGTTACGGTGTCTACTTCGAGATTGCTGGCCAGGGCGGTCCCAACCAGGTTGCTGCAGGTACACAGAAGGGCATGATGCAATTTCTGACGTACTACCAACATTCAGATGGACAGTTCCATCTTAGGGGTGAGTCGAGTTTATTCACATATTTAATGTTCTCATGCTGACGCCTGATAGTTACAACTGTTGCACGTAACCTTAGCGGACCCTCCGGTGACCCCGCTATTGCCCAATCGTTTGACCAAGAAGCCGCCGCTGTCCTCATGTCAAGGATAGCAGTCTTCAAGGCGGAGGTCGATGACGGTCCTGATGTCCTGCGATGGGTGGACCGAATGTTGATCCGATTGTGCGCCCGATTCGCGGAGTACCGAAAAGACGATCCTTCTTCTTTCCGACTGGAGAAGAACTTTACTTTATACCCACAGTTCATGTTCCACTTGCGCCGTTCACCATTCCTCCAAGTCTTCAACAACTCGCCCGACGAGACTGCCTTTGTCCGACACGTCCTGAACCACGAGGACGTCAGCAACTCGCTCATTATGATTCAGCCCACGCTCGACAGCTACGGCTTCGATCACGAGGGCGGCCAGCCAGTACTCCTCGATTCTTCGTCGATCCAAGCCGAGACTGTCCTCCTTCTCGATACATTCTTCCACATTCTGATCTTCCACGGCGAGACCATGGCGGAATGGCGCAAGGCCGGTTACCAGGACCAGGAAGGTTACGAGAACTTCGCCGAGTTGCTCAGCGCACCCAAGGCTGACGCCAAGGACCTCATTCAGGACCGTTTCCCTCTGCCTCGATCCATCGTTTGTGACGCCGGTGGTTCGCAAGCACGTTTCCTTCTCTCCAAGCTTAACCCGTCGACGACACATACTAGCGTAGGCCAGTATGGCGCTACGGGCGCTTCGGCACAGACCATCTTCACAGATGATGTCAGCTTACAGACGTTCATGGATCACTTGATGAAGTTGGCGGTATCCGGTACAAGCTAGGTGACGAAGTAGATAGACAACGTATGAGAGATTCTGTTGTTGGACGGTCAGTGGTTACTAGAGTTATGGCTAGCGAGGCAATGAGTGCATCTCACGATGGTTGTGCGTTGATGTGCGGTTGACTGTCACGTCCTTTGAGATTAGCTAAAACATCCTATTTGATAATGATACATTCCCGTAACCGTGTCGACGCACATCCCAATCGTACCCATTCATATACAACCCTGTATCTAAACATATATGTTACAAACATGATTCAAACACGCAGTGCCCACTTTTACACCCCTCCCCCCTCTCCCAACACCACACTTACAACCCCACAAACTTCCAAGCCCTCATCTTCACCCCCTCCCAACTATTCAACTTCGGCCTAACATCCAAGTAAAAACTCAACCCCTCCCCCCCCTCCTTCCCCGCATAAAAATCAATCACATACTCCACCCTCGTCCCACACCTATCCACCACCCAATCATGTCTATCAAACGGCTCCTTATACCCCAACCACGTATTCCATCTCGCCCTCGGCGTCATCTTGGTCGCCAACCCGGAGAACGATTCCAACCTCGGGCCTCCACATAGTTTCTCGCTGTTATACGGCTTCTCCCATTCTTTAATTTCTTTCCAGGCGCGCTCGTTGACGGCGTTGTGGATGGGGACGATGGTTTTCATGTCGGTGGGGGAGGGGGTGAAGGATTTGCGCTGCATGGCGGTGAAGAACATTTGCTCCGAGGGGTAGATCCAGTTTCCGGATGCTTTGTCGGCGCCCGTGTCGTGCTCGGCGTTGGCGGGGGTATTGGGGAGAGAAGCGCCCGAGGGGAGGGCTCGGGGGATTGTGCTGATGA
>Ga0181472_100021_pt1 | contig 14732 bp, 7 predicted proteins | sample In1P11_FD_119087 | JGI IMG/M metagenome (GOLD analysis project Ga0181472, IMG submission 119087) | Clean room microbial communities from NASA Spacecraft Assembly Facility at Jet Propulsion Laboratory, Pasadena, California, USA -... ...
CATCAACTCAAATCCTGACTATCAACTTTACTTTTTCTTCTAACTGAAACCAAGACGACACTTTCCATCACCGACATGCATTTCTCGACCACGACCGCCATCCTGGCTTTCGCTGCCTCCATTACTTCGGTCGCAGCAGGTCCCAATGCCAAATACCGTCGTCAAGCAGCCAATCCTTGTATGCTCGACTCGGTAACCAGCAACCCATCTCAAGCCGATGCCAAAGCCGCCATCGACCAGTGGAACACGGATGTAAACACCGTCAACGCCTTCCTGAACGAAGCCAGCAGTCTAGCCCTCGGCATGGAACTCCAAAACGCCACCATGCAAACCCTCCTCTTCGCCCAAGACGAACCCTGCCAACTCAAGACGCTTATCAGCAACAGCGATTTCGTCGGCGGCGGCACCGATGCCTTCAACTGCGCCGCCATGGATCTGATGATGGTCTTTGACACCCACGTCCTCGATAACCTCCGAAGCATCATCATGATGCCTATGGATAGCAATGTCGTCGATCACGCCATCAACGACATAAACAATTTCAGATGCTGCAATGTCTTGCCCGATGCTAATGTCCTTTGGCTGGATTCGGCTACTGATAATGGCATCGCTGATCAAGTCAACTTTACCCCTGGGCCTGAAAATGCGTGTGCGTATATCGATTGCTCTACTTTGGCTACCGCTGCTAATTGTACTTCTCTGAACAATGGAAATAATCCTTTGAAGTTGCGTATCTAGGTGGCAAGGGAGGATGATGATGATGTGTAGTCTTCATTGAGACTACACATTGAAGCTATCTTTGGGTGGAAAGAGTGTGTCGTCAATCTTGATACTCTGTCTTGATTTTGATAAAAGAGGTCTGTCTTTTCCGTCAGCTAGGCAGCAGTTCTATCTAGTCGCTCGTCATATCGAATGAGACCCATATATCTCACGTCTATCTCTACAATCTCAAATATCAGTAAAGAAAAACAAAATGACGAGAAACTTATGGAACAAAACGGTAAAAACTTGTCGATAGAAGAGGGAAAGGATAATCATTGAGAGAAAAGCACAAGATGATATCACGGAAACAGACGAGGAAGAGAGAGAGATTGTACTTTGCAAAAGAGCAAATATGATATTCGATAGTATAAAACCCCTCCAGCCAGAATTTCGAACGAAGAAGATCGCCAGCAGCAGTGATAATCAGCCACGGCAACAGCATCTCCAACCAAAAAGCCATCAAGTCAGGATTCGCAAACGGAAAAAAAGACCAAGATATACTGCAAGTAAAAGCAACAGAAATTGCGAAAGAGAAGAGAAAGAGGTAAACCCAAAGAGAAAAGGCAAACGCCTCGAGGTGCCAAAGTCCCTCTCAGCTATACCATGCTAATGCCCATGCATCAACCAAAAGTACTACTCAGACTCTAGAAGAAGAGATGAGGATAGCATATTTAATTGCGCTGGAGAGAGCATGTGGAGGTGAGGGGGACACCACCAGTAGTACCCTTTTGAAGGGTGCATGTAGAAATGAGGGGGAAACCACCACTCTTCTGAAGGGTGCATGTGGAGATGAGGGGGAAACCACCACTCTTTTGAAGGACGCAGCCAGCCTGGTGGTAGCCACTGCCGCGGCTGGTGCTGAAAGAGAGGACAGGAGTCTCGGAAGCGGTGAAAGTGAAGTTGGCCATTGTTGATGGGTTGGAAGGTTTTTGGGTTACTTGGAAAGCTAGAAGGCTGTGTAAGTAAAGGTGTGTGTTTTGGAAAACTGTGGGTGTGAGGAGGGGAGAGGCTTACTAATGAGTGTGTAAGTTTGTTATGTACTTGAAGAAGTGGAAGATTTGGGGTTTGGTGGTTGGGAGGAGGATGTTTTATATCAAGTGGTGGACAATGAGATGTATGGCTTTGATGTGTTGGACTCGGTTCGTGTTGGCTGGACTGAGTTGTGTTGGTTTGGTCTGAAGTGTTCTGGTCCGTGCGATTTGTTCTGGGAGATAAAGAAGAAGAAGAAGAGATCAAAGAGGGGGCGAGTTGAAGAGGTATGCGGAGATTACTCTCTATCAATCTGTACTGAGTAGATATTGTGTTGATGGCCTTGGTATTGTTGTCTATGGACAAAGACATAGAGTCCAGAGCGGTGATCCGCTGTAGGTGTGTGATCATCCATTGTGTTTGTGAGAGATCAATATGATTCATGTGGACATAATACAATCATGATCATGAGCTTCTGGGTGGTGACATGGTCATCATCGACTCGAGTGAGGGAAGTCAAATACAAAATCTGATATTGTTAGACCCAAATGGTCAGGGTGCACGGGAACGTACACAAACACGGCTAAGGTCCTGATTGAGAACTGAAAGCTTGAGCTTAAACTGGAAGCGGCGTTCGAGGGAGACAAGATGGTGAGTGGTGGAGGCAGATTTGGAAGAGGCGAAGCTTAGTATTGTTCTCCTGAAGTCTCACCTTTCCACTTTCGGAATCGAACCACAACAATGCCAGGATTGTCTTCAGGATACACCCTCGTGGCAAGACGACTGCCATGGTCTCCGTGATCGAGTCCAATCGACGTTGGAAGAATTAATGCTTTTTCATTTCTCTCATGTTGCTATCTCCTCGGCACATCATTGTCATTACAACCTCACGTCTCTCTCTGTACTGATGCGATGCACGACAGGCACTGAGCTAGGCGGCAATGATCCATACTCAGTGATGACCATATTGACGTACTCGGCAGGTGTCACATCGTAAAGGATATTCAGTAGTTGCAAGTTCGGCAAGTCGCGCCAGTTCTCCAGCTTAGCCTGCGAAACCTCATCTTTGTCGTCCTTCTTGGCATCGGTGGCTGCAGGAGGAGTAGGGAGGGACTTTGAGGCGGGAATGAGTTGCTCGGCAGGTGCGACTTCGTTCAGCACGATACTGTCGAGTGCCACACGGTCGGTAAACTTGATACTCTCACACAGCACAATGACAGGGATGTCACGGAAGTGAGCCAGCATAGCTACTGAAGCCGTACCAATACGCGAGTACAGACGTCCGTTTGCCATCATGGCGTGGGCGCCCAGCAAGACCAGGTCGGCATCCTTGAGAGCATGGGCAGCAGCGGCGGCCATGAGATAGGTCACAGGGATGCCTGCGTTTGCGAGTCGTCGCACCAGGTTTCTGCCCTCAAACAGAGGTCGTGAATCGACAACAATGACCTTGAAGCGAGTTCCTGATTCCCAGGCGTGAAGCAACGTCTTCTCGACGATTGATGACTTTGCATATGTGACGATGGTGGTGTTGTTGCGGATCTTTGCGCAGGCAGTTGCGGCGATGGCAGTGTCGGCTACCGTGATGCGTTCGCGAATGAAGGTATCGATGGCTGTACAAATGTCTTCTTTGGCAGCAGCCTCTGGTGTGTCGGGGTCGATCTTGATGATGAGGTCTTTCAGCCAACGGATGGCATTGCCCATGGAAACAGAAATGGGACGGTGTGATTTGAGGTAGTCGATCTGGGGGGAGAGGTAGTGTGAGGTGAGATGGCGTGCGAGGGAAGTGTTGTGTGGTGTTTGGTAGTCCAGAATGGCCTGTGGATTTTCCGTTAGTCGACGAACAGAGACAGAGAGTTGTGTTGAATGTGTACCTTCTTGAATGCAAGCAGCATGGCGACACATCGTGCGTTGCTGCCACAGACGGTGAAAGAGCTCATCTGCAGACCCAATGCCAGCACAGCAGGGTGGACTTCCTTGCTCACACCCTCCATGGTGTTTCGCTTGGGAGCCGATGTGTAGAGATGGCCAAACAGACCGACCTCTTTTGTCTTGCGCTGTGGTTGCTGCTGTTGAGTTACAGGAACAAGTCCTCCAGGTCCAGGCTTGCCGCGCAGAGGCAGGTTTCCACCCTGAGATTGACCCTTCTTGTGCTGTGCCTGACCCTGAGCAGGACCACCCTTCTGTGCTGCCTCAGCACCCTTCTTTGCATCTCCACCTTTTGCTCCCTTTGCCGGTGTTTGTGGTGTGGCTGCTGACTGGCCGAGCTGAGCCATACGCTCGGCCTTTTCCTTTTCACGGCGCGCCGCCTTCTCTGCCTGCTTTTGCTTCTTCAGCTCTGCGCCAGAGATCTTCTTGCTGTCTCCGTCCGCTGCTGCTGCTTCATCCTTCTTGCCGGCCTCTTGCTTTTGTGCCTTGTCCTTCTTCGGAGCGGCTGCTGCTTTGTCTGCAGATCCGTTTTGTGCGAGTGTTGGATTGACGGCCTTCTCAGCCTCTCCTGCTGTCGACGACATGGCGACTATGTGTTTCCGGCCTTTGTTCACTTTGTCGCACGCAGATGGTTTTGTTTGCTTTGGTCCTAGACTCGTGGAACTTCGTGCCGCGTCGAGGGCAATCCGAGGTTGATTTCGGCGTGAGTAGTCTTGATGTCTGTCTTCGGAATTGTATACACTGTCTTGAAAAGGCGACGGTGACTTTGTGATGGATTATCAAATTCGTAAAATTCCCATGAGTCAACCGCGCTCATGACGATCCGGCTTGCCAAGACTCCACCTTTGCTGAAGCTTTTTTATCCTTATTTCTTTATTTGTTTTCCCGGTTGCTACTTGCAGTGATGCACAAATATAATTTCTTCTTTGGCTGGGAGCACTCCAAGATTGATGCAGCTGGATACTGACCCGAGATGATCAAGAAAGAGAGTTGAGTTGGCATGTCATTTCTTGCTCTTCAATTATGTAAATAGAATAACCAAATATCCATCAGCAACATGCTCACAGAAGTGATCACTTCCAAGAAAGTAATATACCCTCGTCATAACACGTTACATTGCATCCCATCATGTCGTTCGAAACAGGAATCGTAAGTGAAGCTCTCAAAGGACAGAATACGTGACTGGATGACTTCGTGCACCATGGTAGATGCTGAGTATCGGGAAGAACCTCTTGTGGTGGAAGAATGATAAAAAGCAACGAATGATGCGTGCGGCAACAAAAAGAATGCATCAAGTCGAAGCGATGGTGTAGTACAGGAAAGTCTCGACGTAAAACAACAACTCACTTTGGAAGCCTTGCCATACTCTTATAAAATCTCCAGCACCGAGATTTGACTCTGCGTGTTGGAAGAACGACTTGATATAGATGAATGTCTGTTTGATATCTAAGTTCATGTCCTTTTTTTTTTGGCGAGATTCGAATTGAGCCTTCTCCGGGAGTGTGAAACTTTCGAGTTGTCTCTCTGGGAATCTACTGCAGGAAATACTTTTGTGCATTGTGATGGATTTTTTTGGTACGAGGGCTTGGTGCTGAGAAGCCCCATGGAATGGAGTATCGAATCGCTGCTGTAACGTACAATTCTCCTACTAGACTGTACTTCTCGCCATGGCTGAAAAGGAATCTGCATCCTGTTGGTTGATTTGACATTCGAGTAGTATGTAATAAGCTTCACTCATAGAGCATTGCTCATAGAGATGATGGTCCACGTTTGGCACTGATATCTGTAACACAAAGAGATGACTGCACAGCTCAAATCTTCATTGTCTGAACCTTTGTTTGTATCTGCTCAGGGGCACTCCAACACAATCCCATTGTCTGAATTCTTTGTTCGCTTCGAGTATCGCGTTGCTCCCGTCAGTAACTCGAGACATTCCAGATATTCTTGGAAAACGATCGAGTCTCGATGAGTAGCGACCAGTCAAACCACGTCTCGATATCCCTACAGGAAGAGGTAAGTTTGTGCTCAAATAGACCTTATGGTCCTTCGAAATAGCAGATCCATCCAACACACCCCTCTTCCCTCCTATAAGCGACAATGACTAACCCAATCCCAGTCGACTGGTATCAGCCAAACTCCTACACCGCAACCGCCGAGAAGCGCGCAGAGCGTGAACGCATCGAGGCCGCCGCTCAAGCTAATGCTCCCCCTGACACTGTTGGGGTTAAAATCGCGTAAGTAGTCCTTCCCTGAATATTCGTTTGTGATAAGATGGCTAACAGATGTTTGTTTCGATGCAGTAATGGATGGCATTCTAGTCGGTCTGATCCCAAAGACCATGCCACTGTCGACTATAAGGATGTCTTTGAGAGAGTTGAGCGTGCACATATCTATCCCGGAAGCCCTTGCTGATGAGAGTATATTTGCTGACCAAACTCTTCATGTCACTGCTTGGTATTGATGTTCGGGGACTTCATGTCCTGCTGAGTCTTTCGAGGGTGTGGTGGAGTGCTGTGTTGAAGGAATTGTGGAGAGCACCGCAGAGTAATAGAAGTGATCCTATTGTGCAAGAATGTGTTTGCTTGTTTGAAGTCTATTTACCAATTATCGAAATTACCAAAGCCTCCGGACTTGGCCTTCTTCTTTGGTGGTTCCGGCTCCTCCCATTCTCCCACGATTTCATCTTCTTCGACCGGTGGTGCAGAGGCAGTCTTCAGGTACTTGCCTACACCTGCAGCGGTAGCATCTTGGATCGTGCCGTCACCTCTAATACGCTTGCCAGTCCATGTGGTCTTGTCGTCTTCTGTGCCGCCCTGGCGTTGGATTTCTTCTTTCGCCTTTTGTGCATCCTCGTTCTGTGTGCGCTCTTTCTGGAACTCCTCGAAGGGATCGACGAAAACTACCACGTCTTCCAGAGTACAATCATCAATCGGGCGGTTGCCTTCATCTGTCTTGACAGCCTCGAGACGTGATAATGTGTCCGTGCCGCCCACAACTCTGCCGAAGATGGTATGCTTTTTGTTCAGATGCGGCACAGCGCGATATGTGATGAAGAACTGTGACGAATTTGTGTCTTTGCCCTTGTTGGCCATGGATAGGATACCGCGTGAATCGTGAACAAGCGAGTTCTCAGTTTCGTCGGCAAAGTTCTTGCCCCAGATGGACTGACCGCCTCGACCTGTGCCTGTCGGGTCACCTCCCTGAATCATAAAGTTGCGAATGTTACGGTGGAAGGGGATGTCCTTGTAGTAGCCTTTTTGTGCTAGGCGGACAAAGTTCCAGACAGCTTTGGGTGCGAGGTCGGTGTGTAGCTCGACATTAATTTCGCCATGGTTTGTTTGTAGACGGGCATAACCCTTGTGCTTGATACGCTTGGGCTTCAACATGTAGTCCTCATCCGACAACAATGCGCGCTCGTTGCCAGTATGGACAGAGATACCAGTACTTGTGAATGAGGCAGCAGCTTTTCCGGTCGTGTACTGAGCAGCATTGTATGGTACAGGTTTGGAAGAGCCTGAAGCTGTGCTCGACTTTTTTGCCTCGGCCATGGCTCGCTGTAAAGAGTTTCCTTGTGCGGCATTTTGTCTGTCTGCTCTTGCTTTTGCGACAGCCTCCTTGGCCTTGAGAATTTTGGCAGCATTTCCGAGGGCGCTTGAGTTGACACCGGCACTTCTCTCAGCCTCTTGCTCCGGAGTCAAAGTGCTGGCGCCTTCTTGAATGTATTTGAACGAGCTCAGATCTCTCGACTCGATGTTCTGCGGGTCCTGGAGGGTGATGATGTCCTTTCGGCTGAAGTCTTGATCGCTGACCAGGTCTTTCCAGTTCTTGGCCTTGATGTTCAAGCGTTCGACGGTGTCCCATGCAAAGACGTTGCCTGAGACCTTCAAGGCAACGATGTGGGTGTTGTCGGTAAAGACCTTGTAGGTGACGGGATCGACGTACTCGCCATCGTCGTTCTTCGCAAAGTTGAGTTTAATCAAGTCGGCAGATTTCAGGGGAGCGCCATCGACCGGGTTGGTTCCGTGCTTCTTCAGCCAAGGTAGGATGTTCGTAAGGTCGAAGATGGTTCCTTGGTTGGTGCAGACAGGATGCTCGAAAGGTTGGAGTGAAAGGGCGCAGAAGTTGTAGGGAAGGCGCTTGAATGCGCCAGGTACGTTGGCCTTGGTCACGCCGGAGCCAGCACTAGCTGAGAAGGCAGTGTCGGAAGCCCACTCGCTGTGAGTGATCTGTGTCGTGATGGATTAGCTTGCGCCTTGAGCGACTCGAGTTGGCGTGGGAAGCGACATACGTACAGCTTATCGGTATCTATAACATGAATCAGCAATTGAATCGTCTCTGATGTCGACCGGGTACTCACTTTTTCCCATGATGGATTGTGTCGTGTATGTGGAAAGTCCAGTGCAACCAAAAGTCGCGACCATGACGGTGGAATCTTGATTTGGCGCTAACCCGATCGGCACGTTTGCGCTCTACTCGTACGCGTCGGCCACGATTGCTCCTTCCTGATTTCATCTCAGCTCTTGTACCTCCTTAGCCGCTGTAAATCTTGTCGTAGCTCGTGTCACTTGGCGCATCCCATGTGAGCATCGAGTCGCAAGCAATACCATGCCTGGAGCAAGTTTTAGTCGGCTTGTCCTCTGCAGACTGCCACGCCCTTTTCCATCCTCGCATACTACCACTAATGTATCAGTCTTCTAAAAGCTCTACACCGGTAATCATTTTGTTCATCAGTTTCAGCATGTGAATAGCTCTCGAGGTCAAGGCGGGTCACAGCTGATAGGGCACCGTCGTCTTGTAGCTTATGCTCTCTTTGCGTTGTCCAAGACTAATTCTTGCTGTTGCTGCTTGACATTACCCCTATGCTGAACGATCGTGGGTTCATAAGCCCTGCCAGGCCCCAAGCTAGGCCTCGTCTCTCTTATCATACTCAAACAGTCTCGTCAACTATGGCAGCAAGATACGTCCCGCCACACATCCGTGACAGACGCAGCTCAGACTTTACCGCCTCTACCCTGACGAGGACCCAGGAGCCTCTGAACTTTAGCACCATAGTCTCGGTCAATAGTAACGAGGACCCTCAGCTCAATTGTACCTACGTCAATCACAATCAGACACCTCGAGGCCGAGCCAGCGGTCTATCTGCCCACCTGGAAGCTACACCTAGTAGAGGAACCCCTACTGCACCTAGGGCCATGTTGAACATGCCTATCAGACACCTGGATTCTTCCAGAGGACGTTCCCGTGATGCGGGCCATGGCCATGCCAGAGGCAACAGGCCTATCAGGACCATCTCACCCTCCATCTGCCATACACATATGCCTATCATGGGTCCAATGCTTTCTCTTCAGGACATGCTATCTAGAACACCCCTCGGTCACATGGGACCTATGTTCTCTGTGGGTCGGGTGCCTCCTATGGCTTCTAGAGCCTTGTATGCTCCCCGACCCCGCCATTCCTCCACCTCTCTGCCTTCAGCCTCGAGGCATATCGGTGTCCATCATCGAACTTCCATGATTTCAACACCACTACATACTACGATCAACTCTCACGCATCGATCAGACCCGACTCCGGTCTCGTGTCGCTCGAGGAAATTGCCGCACACTTTGGTCTCGCACACGACCAGATCAACCATACCCTGAATGCGTCGGCAGATCAGCCAGACAATCTCATCTTCATAGTAATCTTCAAGAGTGCCCACAAGAGTTGGTACCGGCATGGTATTGTCTACGCCAAGACAGACCTTCATCTTCTACCTGGCTACGAGCTTCCCTACGCGACCGATGACGGTGATAATACAATGGAAGACTACGGAGACAACAGTGATAGCGACATGTACCCAGTGTCCGACCTGATCGATCTTCGCAGTCGAGCAGTCTCAGCAGCCTCACTGAGAGTCGAGCTGTCATCAAACTCGTCGAACCCCTCGACACCATCCACTTCTGAACAGGCAGAGAAGCAAGGCGCGTACCGACCATCTTCGCCGCACCCGGAGGTCTTCCCTTCCATCGCTCTCTTCTCTCAAGTCCTTCCACTTGACAGAATTCATGGTTTCAAGTTCGTTGGCTGGCACGAAATCTCCGAGACAGAGTTCTTCGCGCCCAACACGCCTGAAGTGGTGGATATGCTACAACGCAGGGGAAACAGAGTTGCTTGGGAAAGCGGTGTTGACCGTTACGAGTGGGCCAAGATCAAGCTGGTCAGGGATGAAGCAACGGAGAGGGAGAGAGGACCCTTGAGAATTGCGAGATTGAATTGAGTGTAAGAGATTGAGGATATATTTGAACGACATGATGGGATGCAATGTAACGTGTTATGACGAGGGTATATTACTTTCTTGGAAGTGATCACTTCTGTGAGCATGTTGCTGATGGATATTTGGTTATTCTATTTACATAATTGAAGAGCAAGAAATGACATGCCAACTCAACTCTCTTTCTTGATCATCTCGGGTCAGTATCCAGCTGCATCAATCTTGGAGTGCTCCCAGCCAAAGAAGAAATTATATTTGTGCATCACTGCAAGTAGCAACCGGGAAAACAAATAAAGAAATAAGGATAAAAAAGCTTCAGCAAAGGTGGAGTCTTGGCAAGCCGGATCGTCATGAGCGCGGTTGACTCATGGGAATTTTACGAATTTGATAATCCATCACAAAGTCACCGTCGCCTTTTCAAGACAGTGTATACAATTCCGAAGACAGACATCAAGACTACTCACGCCGAAATCAACCTCGGATTGCCCTCGACGCGGCACGAAGTTCCACGAGTCTAGGACCAAAGCAAACAAAACCATCTGCGTGCGACAAAGTGAACAAAGGCCGGAAACACATAGTCGCCATGTCGTCGACAGCAGGAGAGGCTGAGAAGGCCGTCAATCCAACACTCGCACAAAACGGATCTGCAGACAAAGCAGCAGCCGCTCCGAAGAAGGACAAGGCACAAAAGCAAGAGGCCGGCAAGAAGGATGAAGCAGCAGCAGCGGACGGAGACAGCAAGAAGATCTCTGGCGCAGAGCTGAAGAAGCAAAAGCAGGCAGAGAAGGCGGCGCGCCGTGAAAAGGAAAAGGCCGAGCGTATGGCTCAGCTCGGCCAGTCAGCAGCCACACCACAAACACCGGCAAAGGGAGCAAAAGGTGGAGATGCAAAGAAGGGTGCTGAGGCAGCACAGAAGGGTGGTCCTGCTCAGGGTCAGGCACAGCACAAGAAGGGTCAATCTCAGGGTGGAAACCTGCCTCTGCGCGGCAAGCCTGGACCTGGAGGACTTGTTCCTGTAACTCAACAGCAGCAACCACAGCGCAAGACAAAAGAGGTCGGTCTGTTTGGCCATCTCTACACATCGGCTCCCAAGCGAAACACCATGGAGGGTGTGAGCAAGGAAGTCCACCCTGCTGTGCTGGCATTGGGTCTGCAGATGAGCTCTTTCACCGTCTGTGGCAGCAACGCACGATGTGTCGCCATGCTGCTTGCATTCAAGAAGGTACACATTCAACACAACTCTCTGTCTCTGTTCGTCGACTAACGGAAAATCCACAGGCCATTCTGGACTACCAAACACCACACAACACTTCCCTCGCACGCCATCTCACCTCACACTACCTCTCCCCCCAGATCGACTACCTCAAATCACACCGTCCCATTTCTGTTTCCATGGGCAATGCCATCCGTTGGCTGAAAGACCTCATCATCAAGATCGACCCCGACACACCAGAGGCTGCTGCCAAAGAAGACATTTGTACAGCCATCGATACCTTCATTCGCGAACGCATCACGGTAGCCGACACTGCCATCGCCGCAACTGCCTGCGCAAAGATCCGCAACAACACCACCATCGTCACATATGCAAAGTCATCAATCGTCGAGAAGACGTTGCTTCACGCCTGGGAATCAGGAACTCGCTTCAAGGTCATTGTTGTCGATTCACGACCTCTGTTTGAGGGCAGAAACCTGGTGCGACGACTCGCAAACGCAGGCATCCCTGTGACCTATCTCATGGCCGCCGCTGCTGCCCATGCTCTCAAGGATGCCGACCTGGTCTTGCTGGGCGCCCACGCCATGATGGCAAACGGACGTCTGTACTCGCGTATTGGTACGGCTTCAGTAGCTATGCTGGCTCACTTCCGTGACATCCCTGTCATTGTGCTGTGTGAGAGTATCAAGTTTACCGACCGTGTGGCACTCGACAGTATCGTGCTGAACGAAGTCGCACCTGCCGAGCAACTCATTCCCGCCTCAAAGTCCCTCCCTACTCCTCCTGCAGCCACCGATGCCAAGAAGGACGACAAAGATGAGGTTTCGCAGGCTAAGCTGGAGAACTGGCGCGACTTGCCGAACTTGCAACTACTGAATATCCTTTACGATGTGACACCTGCCGAGTACGTCAATATGGTCATCACTGAGTATGGATCATTGCCGCCTAGCTCAGTGCCTGTCGTGCATCGCATCAGTACAGAGAGAGACGTGAGGTTGTAATGACAATGATGTGCCGAGGAGATAGCAACATGAGAGAAATGAAAAAGCATTAATTCTTCCAACGTCGATTGGACTCGATCACGGAGACCATGGCAGTCGTCTTGCCACGAGGGTGTATCCTGAAGACAATCCTGGCATTGTTGTGGTTCGATTCCGAAAGTGGAAAGGTGAGACTTCAGGAGAACAATACTAAGCTTCGCCTCTTCCAAATCTGCCTCCACCACTCACCATCTTGTCTCCCTCGAACGCCGCTTCCAGTTTAAGCTCAAGCTTTCAGTTCTCAATCAGGACCTTAGCCGTGTTTGTGTACGTTCCCGTGCACCCTGACCATTTGGGTCTAACAATATCAGATTTTGTATTTGACTTCCCTCACTCGAGTCGATGATGACCATGTCACCACCCAGAAGCTCATGATCATGATTGTATTATGTCCACATGAATCATATTGATCTCTCACAAACACAATGGATGATCACACACCTACAGCGGATCACCGCTCTGGACTCTATGTCTTTGTCCATAGACAACAATACCAAGGCCATCAACACAATATCTACTCAGTACAGATTGATAGAGAGTAATCTCCGCATACCTCTTCAACTCGCCCCCTCTTTGATCTCTTCTTCTTCTTCTTTATCTCCCAGAACAAATCGCACGGACCAGAACACTTCAGACCAAACCAACACAACTCAGTCCAGCCAACACGAACCGAGTCCAACACATCAAAGCCATACATCTCATTGTCCACCACTTGATATAAAACATCCTCCTCCCAACCACCAAACCCCAAATCTTCCACTTCTTCAAGTACATAACAAACTTACACACTCATTAGTAAGCCTCTCCCCTCCTCACACCCACAGTTTTCCAAAACACACACCTTTACTTACACAGCCTTCTAGCTTTCCAAGTAACCCAAAAACCTTCCAACCCATCAACAATGGCCAACTTCACTTTCACCGCTTCCGAGACTCCTGTCCTCTCTTTCAGCACCAGCCGCGGCAGTGGCTACCACCAGGCTGGCTGCGTCCTTCAAAAGAGTGGTGGTTTCCCCCTCATCTCCACATGCACCCTTCAGAAGAGTGGTGGTTTCCCCCTCATTTCTACATGCACCCTTCAAAAGGGTACTACTGGTGGTGTCCCCCTCACCTCCACATGCTCTCTCCAGCGCAATTAAATATGCTATCCTCATCTCTTCTTCTAGAGTCTGAGTAGTACTTTTGGTTGATGCATGGGCATTAGCATGGTATAGCTGAGAGGGACTTTGGCACCTCGAGGCGTTTGCCTTTTCTCTTTGGGTTTACCTCTTTCTCTTCTCTTTCGCAATTTCTGTTGCTTTTACTTGCAGTATATCTTGGTCTTTTTTTCCGTTTGCGAATCCTGACTTGATGGCTTTTTGGTTGGAGATGCTGTTGCCGTGGCTGATTATCACTGCTGCTGGCGATCTTCTTCGTTCGAAATTCTGGCTGGAGGGGTTTTATACTATCGAATATCATATTTGCTCTTTTGCAAAGTACAATCTCTCTCTCTTCCTCGTCTGTTTCCGTGATATCATCTTGTGCTTTTCTCTCAATGATTATCCTTTCCCTCTTCTATCGACAAGTTTTTACCGTTTTGTTCCATAAGTTTCTCGTCATTTTGTTTTTCTTTACTGATATTTGAGATTGTAGAGATAGACGTGAGATATATGGGTCTCATTCGATATGACGAGCGACTAGATAGAACTGCTGCCTAGCTGACGGAAAAGACAGACCTCTTTTATCAAAATCAAGACAGAGTATCAAGATTGACGACACACTCTTTCCACCCAAAGATAGCTTCAATGTGTAGTCTCAATGAAGACTACACATCATCATCATCCTCCCTTGCCACCTAGATACGCAACTTCAAAGGATTATTTCCATTGTTCAGAGAAGTACAATTAGCAGCGGTAGCCAAAGTAGAGCAATCGATATACGCACACGCATTTTCAGGCCCAGGGGTAAAGTTGACTTGATCAGCGATGCCATTATCAGTAGCCGAATCCAGCCAAAGGACATTAGCATCGGGCAAGACATTGCAGCATCTGAAATTGTTTATGTCGTTGATGGCGTGATCGACGACATTGCTATCCATAGGCATCATGATGATGCTTCGGAGGTTATCGAGGACGTGGGTGTCAAAGACCATCATCAGATCCATGGCGGCGCAGTTGAAGGCATCGGTGCCGCCGCCGACGAAATCGCTGTTGCTGATAAGCGTCTTGAGTTGGCAGGGTTCGTCTTGGGCGAAGAGGAGGGTTTGCATGGTGGCGTTTTGGAGTTCCATGCCGAGGGCTAGACTGCTGGCTTCGTTCAGGAAGGCGTTGACGGTGTTTACATCCGTGTTCCACTGGTCGATGGCGGCTTTGGCATCGGCTTGAGATGGGTTGCTGGTTACCGAGTCGAGCATACAAGGATTGGCTGCTTGACGACGGTATTTGGCATTGGGACCTGCTGCGACCGAAGTAATGGAGGCAGCGAAAGCCAGGATGGCGGTCGTGGTCGAGAAATGCATGTCGGTGATGGAAAGTGTCGTCTTGGTTTCAGTTAGAAGAAAAAGTAAAGTTGATAGTCAGGATTTGAGTTGATG
>Ga0181472_100017_pt2 | contig 14698 bp, 13 predicted proteins | sample In1P11_FD_119087 | JGI IMG/M metagenome (GOLD analysis project Ga0181472, IMG submission 119087) | Clean room microbial communities from NASA Spacecraft Assembly Facility at Jet Propulsion Laboratory, Pasadena, California, USA -... ...
CCGTGTCAGGCGATAGAAGAACGTCGCCGGTGTCGCTATCGAGCTTCAAAGCGCCATCTGCGCAAGACATGTCGGCAACTCCTAAGCAGTCAGCTCAGCCTACCGTTTCCCTGCGTGCTTTGATAGCAGCGCAGTTCCCACCCGCCCAGGCTTTCGCGTGCTGGCAGATCTTCGCAGAGCAGCCTTGACTCGATGTCGAAGAGATTCCGGATCGAAGCCACAACAGTCGCGGACCTAGAGAGGCTCATTCACACAGGGTTCGGGTCTGCACTTCACTCTGTCAAAGGCTCAGTCACGCAAACAATGTTGGGATAGAGCCGAAGACAGCGAGAAAAGAAGATCCGATTCCAAGGGATAGAGCCGGACTAGGAGCGTTCAGAAGTGGTATGCGCTTGGGATGGAACGATTCGAGTATACGATGAGATTGTTATTGATGGATGGTCACGATGCGCATTGGAATCTGAGAGGAGCGCGAAGTCGTGACAGTCGCGCGTGCGGGGCTTGGCGCTGTGTGTTGGCAACACCGTAAGCCCGTGCTCTCAATAGCAACAAATCGCCATCAGATGCCTTCCAACCACATCCATGTCTTCATCGGAAGTACTCTACCGAACAGGGAGTTTGATATGTACGTCCTTAGAACGGGTATTTGTATTCTCTATCTGTGCGCGATGCCGCGCTGGGTATTATAATATGACTTCTAGGATCCTGAATTACTCCTTCTCCAAACCCTGACCTTAGCTGAACTGGTCGCCGTGATCCCCATACTGCTTGTATCTGTTCACCTTCCTCATTCTCGTCTGTCGTCGGATCTCCTTTGCCTCGGCCTCGCGATCAAGGCGTTGCTTCCTCTTTCTCTCCCAAACTGCTCGAATTGTACGTTTCGTTTGTTCTCTGCCCTCTTCAAAATTTGCTCGAGCCAATGACACAACCTTGTCAATCTCCTCGTCGGTGTAAACAAAGTTCCAAGTGCTCATGAAGTCGGATGTCTGTGGGTCTACCCCTGGGACCTTTTCGTTCTTGAGGAATGGGAAGTAGATCACGGCGATACCGGCATCTGGCCTCATAAGCTCCCAGTCTTCTTCGACTTGTTTGGACAAAGGCGGTTCAGTGTCGTTCTCGCGCTCCTCGGTTGTGCCAACCCAAACTGTGCAGTAGCCAAGGTCACTCGGTTTGGCTGGGACCTTTGCGCCCTCCACAACAGGTTTGGACTTTTCTGCGTTTCGTGCTTGCTCAACTCTTTTGGTGGCTTCCTCCTCGGTAGTAGCCTGAGCCTGCTCGAGTTCTTTTAATGTTTGCTCTTCATCGAGTTCTCCGGTAGGCCAACCGGCACCCATAGGCCATCCCTTTATACCACGTTGCTTTACGTAGCCATCTGTCACCTTGATCCAGTTGTCTTGTCTGACATCTGCAGACGCGTCGAAGGCGATCAGAACATCTATGTCTCTTCCCGGTCGGAGTAGCGGGTAAATAGGGAGGTTGTTACTCATTCCGGCGTCCATGAGTTGCAGAATCGAGGCGTTGTGTACACTTTCGGGACATGACTGAGGTAGCAGGCTTTTCATGTTTGCAGCAAAGTTCGGGATGGACGCAGGCTCGAAAGGATGAACCTTGGTGAGATCCTCGTCCTTCTCGGCGATGAGCTGATCAATGCCGCTGAAGCCTGCGAGACTGCGAACAATAGGGCGAACTTCCTTGTAGTAATGGGAGAGCGTTGCGCAGAATGCGCTTCCCCAGATGCCCATCAGCAAGGGAACTCGAAGTTCAGGCAGAGCAAGGCCATTCTCTCTATACACGCTGTAGCCTCTGTCGAACTTGCGACCGATGGCCCATGTCGGGATTCCAGCTCCAAACTCTTCACAAAAAAATTCATAAGGCGTCCATTCGAACCATTGAAACCATGCTTCGGCTCTTGCAATGGCCGTGTTCGTCTCGTCCTGCAGATTCATAGCACGATCTTGTGTCTGGGCAACATTGGGAATTTCGTGTCTGACTGCCGTATAAATGGGAAGCGGGTAAGCACCCGAGTCAGTGTGTCGTCGTTGGTTGGAAATCTTGAAATCGTTATCCGAGATACCGAGTTCGCCCTTAGGAACCAGTAGACGAGTACCAAGGAGTAGTCCGTACACATCAACAAGGCCAAAATCGGCATCTGGTACTCCTTTCATCTTCTCTACTATGCCACTGAGCAGATACTTGCTTGTAGGTGCACTACTCAGTAATGACAGCGCGGCTGGCGGATAGGCAATGTGGACATTCAGGCGGCTCTTGAGGTGGTTGATCATGCGGCTGTGACTCTGTTGGCCAACAGATGAGTAGAATAGGGTCTGAAGCCAACAGGAACCGCTGACACCTGCTGTATAGGTTACACAGTCGAACAGTCCTGCTTCCTGTGCAGACAGGTATGAAGAAGTGCCGGCGACCAGAGCACGAAGTCCACCACCAGATCCGCACATCGCGATGGTCGGTACGTCGGCTGGATGAATGTCTGTCTCTGGCACGTCAAGATATCTGGCCAAAGCAGCAGTCGTGCGAATCTTCCTCTTTCGTAGGAAATCGCGCTCCTCTTTGCAGATATCGTCCGAGATTCGAACTCTTGCGTCCCACATGATCTCTGGATTGATCTCAGGATCATTTGCCTCGTGCCAGATCTCTTCTGCCAAAGATCCGGGGGCCATAGAAAGCTCATTTTGCAGCTTTGAGATGTAACCAGGCATGACCTTGACCCAGCGTGGTACGATGGTTCCAGCAATCTTTTCGCCAATTTTTGATATTTCAAAATTGACGATGCTGTCTTTGGCCGTTTCGAAGCTATCGATCATACCGTGCCATGCTGATACATCGGAATCATTCAAAGCTTCGTTGATGTCGGAATTCGTATGGCCCTTAGTCTGAGAAGGAGGTGCCTGCTGCCCAGGGCGAGCTTGGTTGGCATCATCATAACTTTCAGCCTCAGACTCTGCGGGGAGCTCCTTGTGGTCCGGGGCTACTGCCTTGACAATTACTGGCCATGAGAACCAAGAGTCCGATCCTTCAGAACTATCGGCATGGAGGACTTGACGAGGACATGCCCAAGTGTATGCGCCTGCAACGATTAGGGCGCCAGCGAGGATCCCAGCCGTGCCTTTGCGTGTGTCCCTAGAGCTTGGCGAGGCTTGACGAAGCAGCCTGCGACTAGATTGCGCCTCAATATGTATGTGTGGAATAGTTTGGAAGGTGCATTCAGTACTTACCATGTCGCACGAGGCTTTATACTAAGGTGGAAAGCGCTTGATCTGAGCATTGGTAAGATAGGTTATCTAGCATTGTCGTCGATAATAATGATGAGGTTTCAGAAAGCCATGTAGAAGCAAAATATGGCAGTAGGACGAGACTTGAACAGGGCACTCTATCAGCACTGCCACAATGAGGCTTTTGTATAAAATTCTTGAAAGTTAGCGATAGCTCGTCATGGTTACGATATGCGCGGCGTTTCAGGAACAGGAACACGCTTCTCCATCACGCGATCCTTCCCGTGGACTGGTCCGTGCACCCACCCCACGATCGCGAGTCAGGACGAACCTCCTCTCTTGGCTGGAGAGCTTCCTCACGCGTTTTGGCACTTGCTTTGTCGCCGCTACCCGCTCCCCGGTGTTTACTCAGCTACCCGGGCTCGCACGCGCAAAGAACATTCACAATCAGCCTTCATCATGTATTGATATCAGCATCATTCACCATCAGACCGACATTCATATTCCTACAACCTTGTCCCCAAGATGGCGGGCCCAAAGAGGGCCGCGTTCGCCGAGGAGAGCGCCGAGGTCGAGGTGCTCTACGCCAACTTGACCAAGATGAAGAGCTTGACCAAGAAGATTCAATCCTCCATGAGCCGACTCGAGACCAGTGGAAAGACGGTGGAAGAGGCTATCGGGCCCATCTATGGCAATACACAAAGACTCCAGACGACCAACGCAAACATCGACCGTGTCATCGTGGCCATTGACAGGATTCGCGAACCTTTGGATATGCGCAACCGGGAAGAGCAGCTTCTACGCTCAAGCCCTCAAGCAGTAGGCTTGACCGAGTACATTGCTTCTATCGATCGCACTCGTCAGGCCCTGGGTGACTTGAAGCAATCCAATCTCCGCTCAAACCAGCAAGCCATTTCAGAGCTTAATGGTCTGCTCAGTGTGGGTAGCAGACAACTGGAAGATGTCTTCCAGAACACCTTGCGTGAGGGAGTTGCGCCCGTCGAGCCCCTTCATTTCATCACCAAGAACATCGATTTCCCTCGCATCCCCTCCACAAAGACGACTCATTTGCGAACAATCAACGCCCATGCGTCTTCATCCGCTGCCGAAACGAGTCAGACCGACTCGAGAAGCACACCAACAGCCAGAATCTATGCCGAAGTTCGTGGCCAGTACATCACCACGAGTCTCCAGAACATGGCCGCGGCATGTCTAGCCACTGCCCGAAAACAAAACCCGAGTACCGCCACAGTATACAAGAAAGGTGATAACGCCATCGGAATGTACGCTGCAGGTATCAAGGGTATATTCATTGCCGAGTACGACAACATATGCCCGATCTTCGATCGCGAAGAATGGGGCCAGGTTCTGTCGATGACCTGTCAGGGTGCGCTAAAATCTTTTGCTGCAACGCTGAAAGACCTTGATCGTCACATCAAAGACAATATCACGAGCGATTGTTTTCTGGCCTATGAGATCATCGAGGTTGTGTCAAACACTGCCCTTGAGGTCGAGAGTAAGACAGGAGAACTCAAGGCCGAGATAGCTGACGCACTCAAGCCTATCCGCGAGACCGCAAAGTCATCCTTGTCTGCGCTCCTTACAGATGTGCGCAATCGAGTACAGCAAATGATGCAGCTTCCTCCTGATGGTGCAGCAATACCCTTGACATTGGAGATGATGACACGCCTGCAGACTATGACCAGCTTCTTGGTGCCTCTGTCGTCAATCTTGACGTCGCTTGGAAAAGGCGGTTGGTCTGCTCCGGGACCTGCCTCGTCGAGCACTTCCATACCTACTTTGAAGTCTTTTGACGTCGGTGCAGATGGACGTAAGCTATTCGCAGACTATGCTGCGGACACTATCCATACTCTGCTCTCGAACTTGGAAGCACGGTCTGCAGCTCTGCAAAAGGGTAAAGGGGTGCAGGGTGTTTTCCTAGCCAACAACATTGCCATCATTGAACGCATGATCCGTAGTTCCGAACTTGGCCCGCTGTTGGAGCCTGCACAACCCAAGATTGAGGCATGGCGTGTCAAAGCGACTAAGCATTACATGACGACCTGGAACGAGGTTTCGGCTTACCTACTCGATGTTCAATACACAAACCGTGGCCCCCGTCCTCCAAGCACGGGCACTGCAGTCGATTCGGCAGCCTTTGTCAAGGCGTTGTCTTCCAAAGAGAAAGACACTATGAAGGAGAAGTTCCGTGGGTTCAATGCGTCGTTTGACGAGATGGTCGCCAAGCACAAGACATACAAGATGGAGAAGGAAGTCAAGACCTCGTTCGCGAGGGATGTGCAGAGATTCATCGAGCCACTCTATGGTCGTCACTGGGACAGATATCATGAGATCGACAAGGGCAGGGGCAAGTATGTGAAGTATGACAAGACGCAGCTCAATGCGGTGCTCTCGAATTTGGGGTAAAGGAGGATGATAGGCTTTTGGACTTTAGCGTGGCGCCAGGAGTTTCTGTACGTATGCAACCAAGACGCGGGAACTTGTAGAGATGCATTGTGTGGAGAGAGTCCGATTTGCTTGAATGTGAGATAAGCTCGAGATGTGTCCGGGATGGTCATGCTGGCTGCTTGGATGCCGGCATGACGCTTTCCCCGATTGGGATGAAGAGTTGTGTTTACTTGTGCAAATCCTGCGGTACTCTTGTCACAAGCATGAAGCCTGCTTGATATCTTTCAGGAAAGCACAAAAGCAAATGCATAGGCGTGGGTTTTTGACTCTTCACATTTGAAGGCTCGGTGCAGAATGAAGAGAGAGAGCGTCGGATCTGCGGTTGCTTCTGTGGAGGTCCAAGCGTTCTGAGATGATGGAGACAGACCCCTTTCCGCGGCGCTCGGACGTTCGGCGGTTTGGCTGCTGTAGGTTGGCTGTCCCTTTCCTCTCGCAAACCGCGCCTCTCCACAATTCGACCTTCATCTTGTAGTGTTGATACTTCCGTGACTCTCACCCTTGTCTATCGCTTCTCGGATCGCTTTTGAATCACCATCTTCAATCATTGGACGGTATGTGGAAATGTTGAATCTGTTGTCGGATGTGTGCGTGCAAGCAGCGAGTAAGCTGGCGACTTGTGTCGGGCAACCACCACTGTGGATGCTCTTGCCGCCGCAAACTTGCTCAACACAAACGAGAGTTGCCGATTGCATGTTACTGACACGTGGTTGCCAATAGCAGAAGGAACGTCCATCCACCCGTAGTAACTTGAAATCCACCCGCCATGGGTAAGCAAGCTCTCTTCATCCACCACCTCCCATTGCCTCTTGCATCACGAGCAATATCGTATCCCAACCCGTCGCCATGAGCGTCACCGATGAAGGCGCATCGCAGACTCAGACCGAGGCTGCAAACGCCGATTTATCTGCCAATGTCAACAAGTCGTCCATGAATGATGCTGATGCAAACGTCGTCGACACAGCTTCCAATGGCGTCTCTCCCACGCCCCCTCCGGTCCGCGCATCGCCAATTCCCCCCCCAGATCCCTTCCGATAACAGTCCTACCTCTCCTCTGATGGGTTCCATCTCGCCTCAAATCCAGACTGTATCTCACAGAGACCCCAAGGCTGCTGCCGCTGCAGCAAGCGACATGAAGAACATTGTGCGCAGGAAATTGACCGGTTTCGTTGGTTTCGCCAACCTGCCAAACCAATGGCACCGCAAGAGTGTCAGAAAGGGCTTCAGTTTCAACGTCATGGTTGTCGGTGTGTCATCATCATCAATCTCATCGTGTGCGTGTGCGCCCTCTGACATTAATACTCAGGTGAATCCGGTCTCGGAAAGTCGACTCTCGTCAACACCCTTTTCAACACCTCGCTTTACCCACCCAAGGAGCAGAAACAGCCCAGCCTCGACTTCGCCCCCACAACTGTCGCCATTCAATCCATCAGCGCAGACATTGAAGAGAACGGTGTCCGTCTGAGATTGAACGTTATCGACACACCCGGCTTTGGTGACTTTGTCAACAACAACGAGTCCTGGCGACCCATTGTCGAGAACATCGAGCAGCGCTTCGATGCCTACCTCGACGCCGAGAACAAGGTCAACCGCATGAACATTGTCGACAACCGCATCCACGCCTGTGTGTACTTCATCCAGCCTACCGGTCATTCGCTCAAGCCTCTCGATATCGAGGTCATGCGCAGACTGCACACCAAGGTCAACCTGATCCCCGTCATCGCCAAGGCCGACACCCTCACAGACGAGGAAGTTCTTTCCTTCAAGCAAAGAGTAAGCACATCGGTACTCTCCCTCCATGAGATCACCATCTAACCTCTGATTCTAGATTCTCTCAGACATCAAGCACCAGGGCATCCAGATCTTCGAAGGCCCTCGCTACGAGCTGGACGACGAAGAGACGATTGCCGAGAACCAGGAGATCATGTCAAAGGTTCCCTTTGCCGTTGTTGGAGCCAACGCCGAGGTAAGCACACCCGAAGGTCGCAAGGTGCGTGGTCGCAAGTACCCTTGGGGTATCATCGAGGTCGACAACGAGGACCACTGCGATTTTGCCAAGCTTCGCCAGATGCTCATCCGCACACACATGGAAGAGCTCAAGGAACACACCAACAACACGCTCTACGAGAACTACCGTTCCGACAAGCTCGAGTCGATGGGCATGCAGCAAGACCCCTCGGTGTTCAAGGAGATCAACCCTGCAGCCAAGCAGGAGGAGGAGCGTTCGCTGCACGAGCAAAAGCTGGAGAAGATTGAGCGCGAGATGAAGATGGTCTTCCAACAAAAGGTGCAAGAGAAGGAACAAAAGCTCAAGCAAAGCGAGGAGGAGCTGTACGCCCGTCACCGCGAGATGAGGGAACAGCTGGACAAGCAGAAGGGCGAGCTCGAGGAAAAGAAGGGACGCATCGAGACTGGCCGACCGGTCGAGGAGAAGGGCAAGAGAAAGGGCTTCTCGATCCGCGGTTAAGCGTGCCATGTCCGACCTTTGAGGAAGCTGAAGAAGAGGACGAGACTAGTATTATGGTCTACGTACATCCTCACCATGGTTGTGCTATTGCTGAGCAGCGAGGCAAAGGCGGGCAGGACTGCCTTTGCACAAGTTGGGTTCAAAGTTGTGATACCTCAGCGCTTTTGTTTGTTCGTTGCGTTTTTCATGTCAATTTACTTAATTGCTCTTACTCTGTACCGTTAGTCACACAAAAAGCGAGAAAAAGGCAAACAGCATGGTTATCGTTTTCACATTAGGCACGTGCCTAGTAGATTGAACAGTCAAGACATTGTATAGTATGTGTGTATACTGCCTGCACTCGATCGAGTGGGCGTCCAGGGTATGGAAGGTCGAATTGGATAGCTGTAGCGAGACACAGAGTATTTCAATTCACAGCTCGATTCATGCAGAAGCATGTCTAGCCAATCTCGTTAGACTTCCTTGATGGCAGTTGAATCACGACAGCTCAGCGCTTGAAGACGCATGTGCGGTGGCTTGGTTGCGCGGTCGAAGCTCTTGAGGATACGTCATGGGCTACGTTCCCTGATTGAAGGTCGCACCTGCTGCCTCTTTCCACAAGCTTGCAATCAATTCCTCTTTGCAAACAACCATTACCTATCTATCACCTTGACAGCTCGCTTCAGGATAGCATCCACAGACTCGACAGCAATCACAGAGTAAGTGACGTTCGAGATCCCCAGCCTTGCTAGCTCGCGTGCGTTTGTGCGCGCCAGCCACGGCAGAGCGCTGACCATGACGACCCCACTGTCACGGCCGGCCAACACCTGTCATTACTTCAGCTTCTCCTGCCAGCTTCCTTGCTCCTACATTCACAACCTCCATCACTTGTACTGACATCTGCTCCGTTCAAGCTACCCTACAATGGCTCCTCCTCCACCTTCAAACCTGCCTCTTCAGGAGCGCGTGCTCCAGCTCGTGCAAACACTGCAGTTTGCGTGGTTCGCCGGCCATGTCACGCTCCTGCTGTCCTCGGTCCGCTACGCTCTGTCGTACTTGACCTTCCACGCAAACTCCAAGTGGGCCATCTTCTCGTACCGCACCGCTTTCGTCGCCGCCGCTGCCACATACGGCATTGTCGTCTTTAAGAGCTTCCGCGCTCGTGCCCGTGCTGGCAAGTCTACAGGCGGTCCTCTCCAGATCGTTGGCGATGAGAACGTCCAGTACCTTGGTAAGTCTTCGAACTGCTCTTGACCTCCATCTCTGTTTCTAACTCTGTCAGCCATGGCTTTGATCTGGCTCTGGTCTCGTCAGATCCCCCTCGCCGTTCTGCCCTTTGCCGTCTACTCCATCTTCCACGTCGCAACTTACACCAGATCCAACCTTCTTCCCACCATCCAGCCCCAGCCTGCTGTTGCCGCTGGCGAGAAGCCCAAGTCGTCTGGCCTCGCCGACACCATTGGTAACTTTGTCAAGAACTACTACGATTCGTCCATGACCCTGGTCGCTATTCTCGAGATTGCTCTTTGGTTCCGCCTTGGCTTCTCCGCTCTCCTCTTCCAGAAGGGCTCCTGGATCCTGATTGCCGTCTACACCGTCTTCCTCAGAGCTCGTTTCCACCAGAGCACTTTCGTCCAGCAGGCTGTTAACCAGCTCACCGCTCGTGGTGATGCCGTCGCCAACCGTCAGGACATGCCTCCCGCTGTCAGACAGGGCTGGGACGGTGTCAAGAGCGGCATCAAGCAGGCTGCCGACCTGACCGACATCAACCGCTACGCTGGTGCTCAGCAGCAGGGCGTTCCCAAGAAGACCCAGTAAATCAATCGTTTCGTCCAGCTCTGACCCTCGACCGAGGCTCAACTGGTGTCTCATGATTTACATGCTTCGCTCGCATTGGAACCACATGAATGGCCACCGCAACAATCGAGGAAGCGATGCACATAACGACGCTCTTGACGAGAACAAAAAGTTGATAGAAGGAGAGATGAAGTTGCGCAGCTATGTCAGCAAGCTGCTCGGGGATGATGGAGGATGAAAAGACTGACCCTTGTTCATGATTAGTGCAGACAGCGATACCTGATTTTTCATTCCTACATTCTTGTGTCGTCTCTACCTGTCTGTTCAGAATTGACCATTCGTAGTGACCACCTGCATATACAACCCCACCGTCTCAATTCTCCGCCTGCACAGTATTTTGCTTGAAGACTCGTTCTAATACGCCTCAAACACATGACGCATCCAGTGTAACATTATCCCGTTGCACAACCTGGCACTTACTCCAAGGCTGTTCCTGCAGTAGTCGAATCCGGCCTTGGGTCTCGAGGCGGTAGTGGGAGGCTTGACAGATCCGCACGCCGTGTGTACCTGTGCATCAGTCGTCGTTCGAGAAGAAATGGAAGTTCCAGCTTTCAAACACGGCCTAGTTTGGCATATGCCAATGGCCCAAATCGGGGGTTTCACAAAACACCCCAACAGTGTTGTGCAAAGCTACGATGGGGGCTCAGATCTCGTGGAATGCTTCTACTCCTATTGTTGCTACTGCTTCTTTGCGTGCACACGGCGTGTAGAAGCTCTGTTCTGATAATCAGATGGAGAGGTGAGACGATCACGGCGACACAAGTTAACGAAGCAGCACCGGATCTATGGAATGACGAGCTTATTACCAGTAACCCGTCACCGTGTCCAAGACCCAGGCCTAAGGGTTTCCATGCACTTGCATCTTCATGAGTGGCTCTCTTTCACTCATCCTGGTGTAACGCTGTGCGGCATGATTGCGGAATGATGAGCATGCAAGAGTCAAGGCATGCGTATGCAAGTCCCAGACACTGTGGTAAGTATAACGCTATCGAGGCGATCGAGATGAAAGTTTCTGCATTCTGCATTCCGCCGACCAGGTTCGACAAACGGGCAGGTGGTGTCGAGATGGGTAGCAGCAGAATATAATGTTCCGGTGACACAGATCTACATAAGGTGTGGCTGCAGGACAGCAACCTCTTCGAAAACCGGGTTGGTGGGAAAAGCGAGAGAGCAGTGAGATGCGACCTCTTGTGCTACAAGATTGCTGCTCGACGACTGCAATTAGATGTCGCAAAAGAATCTGGTCGCATGCTATACCAACCACGTCGCACCTGGCGCGAGGTCATGAATGACTTGATAAGAAAAAGTTACCTTGGGTAGGATATACTGGTAGCCATGTCTCTGACGAAACTCGGGGCTTGCATGAGTCGTATCATCTCCTTCTCAGACTAGGAATGTACGGTTGGAAAGTGACAGGTCTATGAATTTAGAGTTCCTGAACCCTTGAGCAGCGTCATCTCCACCCGGTCTTTCAGGCCCAGGAGGATCAGCTTGTTGATTTCTTGCTGAACGGGCCCTTGGTGACTGGCGCGCCGTGGCTTCATGCACGAGGCTTCTTCGGACCATGCACATGAACTTTTGAGCGTCACGACATCTTCTTTTCAGGCTTTATGCCGACGTGCTAGATATGCAGCTACAGGGCATCGTTGGACTATGACCGATCCAAGAGGGAATGATAACATCAGCCAGCCCCAATGTACTCGGTTGTAGTTGGGAAAGGAGAAGATGGAGGTGGGAGTGCGTAGAAGAGCAGAAGGGGACAGAGGAAGACGAACACCAAGCATCTCTGCCCTGGTTCCATACCAACAGATCTTGTCTCACAGATCTTCCCGCCGCCTGCAGATCTCAGTGTCCCCTTGGAACCAGAGTGCCATGCAGAAAGTAAAGAGGAAACTCCACATTGTTGTGCAGGCAAAAAAGTCCCCGGTCGACCAAGCAGAGGTGCGATGACCGATGCAAGCCGTGGACGTTCCCTGCTGGATCTCATGCATGTCCGGCTCGACCTTTCCGCTACGCCCATTGTAGCCCCGCCGGTGGACATGGGAAGAGTATGGGTAGCAGGGAAAGCAACACGCGCCAGAACAAGACGTCGTATTGCAGTAGAATCTACCGGCCCTTTTCTGCAAGCGGCATGGGGACCCACTCGAGCCGTGCGACATCTTTCCAATTGATGAATCCTGGGTTTGATCATCCACACCCGCGACCGTGGGAATGGATGGGCCAGTTTGAATGTTTGGAAAGGCAGCTCGCAGCAACTTGCAGACAGTGAGGGAGGATGACCAAAGAATGATGGCTGCGGGAGCCACGGATCTCCTTGCCGTGTTTCCAGGATACCTGGACACGGCCCACGGCGCCCCTCCTGGCTCACCCCTCTCGAAAGTCAGATCGTGACATGGGGACAGGAAGGAGATCCGGCGACCAAGAAACGGAATGGCGGCGCATGCAACAGTGCGACATAGGCTTGCTGCTCTCTCTGCTACATTTGCACACGCCGCCGCCCATTTCGGTCCTGGGCTGGCTGCCCGTTCGAGCAAGTGCGCATAGCGCAAGAGCCTCTTTCACTCTGGTATCCCATCCCTCTCGCTCTTGGCCGCCCATTCCCATCTCCAGACGCCATCATTTCTTGTGGGATGTGGATTAAGGTCTCAGCTTTGCTTGCGGCGCGAACGTTTTTTTCTGGCTTATCCACCGACGCCTCCTCAGAACGAAGATCCTCTACCCTTCTACTTCTGTCTCTTGCTGCTGCCGGGCATGTTGCATTGGTAGCAGATCTGGCCTGCATTGTTTGGGTTTGATTGTTATATATATCTTTTGCCTCGACCTCTTCCAGAAGTCATTCACCTCATTGCCCTTCTCACCACCTTCCCCTCGACCATTCGTGCCTTCCTACTGTCGTTGCTAGTCGACCATAATCCATTCGCTCCCTCTGTTCAACAACTCTGTCGAAAACTGATCACTCAATCCAAATCTCCCAACACTCTACAGCCAATTCTCACTCAACCCTCTCACTCCAAGGTAATCCTACCCCGCCATGCGACCCCCCTACCATCGACCAATTGACCTGACCAGACACGCACAGCACAATGGCCATCTCTGGATCTTGCGAGCACCGCTTCAGAGTCATCAAATCCGACACAACCCTCATCATTTGGAACTGCAGCCTATGTCATTCGGGCCCACATTGGTTCATCTACGAATGCACAAAATGCAAGGTCAAGAGATGCGAGCCCTGCACTCGCAAAGCATAAAAGAGCCGGAGAGACGCAACACCATCGGACATACCGAGCCCAGAGTACGTACGTATATCCAAGGCCTCCCAACCCTTTCATCTCACACGACGCATGCAACACATCAATCTCTCGATCCCGCTCATGCCGGATCTTATTACATTTTGCCCAGTGGACTGACTTGAAATGGAATAGTTCTTTTTTCGACTTGCTTGCGTACCGATGTCTCTACCCCTTGACGCAGATCAATCGCATGCATCCGCTTACATGCATGGCCCTTTTTCCCCCACCATGCCCAATCTTCATCTAATTCGCTTGGCTCACAATCTCTCTCCCGAGAATCTGGGTCACGATGACTTTCGCGCGATCAACCGACGACATGCTACTACGTTAGCGTGCGACGCTCACGGCCAGTTGTTCCTCTCGTACATCTTCAGCTACACATTACTAGCTTCTCGAGCATCTCTTCAACCGTCAGCACAAGATTACGACAAATCTTGCTCTGGAACCTTTTCTTTTTCACACTAATGCCCTGTTTCTGAAGCCTTTTTGTTGGTACATTATTATTTCTTTTAGTCCTTGATCATCTTTTACCGAGCATCTGGATTATATGGCGTTGAGCGAGGAGTTTCCTTTCCACAAAAGAAACAGCACAATGGGTTTTACGGCGAGCAATTGCCTCTGGTGTTTACTTTGGGAAGAAGGGCAAAACATCACGAATGCCTCACGGCTGTACTAGAGTAGTTTGTTCTGGGACTGGGACAGGGGCAAGGAATAGGAGTTTACAAGTTTTTATCCGCAAGGATGACAAGGGAAAATGCAATGGGAGCCTGGCGTATATCTTTTTTCTTCACATCTATCTTCATACTTTTCTTCTCTCCTCTTACACTCTTCTCTTTTCCTTCTTTACTCAATGTCTCTATAGACGTATGATGAACAAAACTTATCTTCCAGCTTCAGCATTGTTGTTTACTCCTTCACAGAGTACCTGCCCCAGAAGGCATAAGCCAAAGAAATAATGACCCATCATGCTTATTATTATCCCAAAGCATTTTCCAAATTCGAGGGGAATTGAGAAAACACCATTCGGAGTGCAGACCGATTGGCAGCCAAAACCCCATGTAGCCCCCTTCCAGACTCAAGCCAACTGCCGTGCAGAATGAACGCAAAGTGCATGGAAGCATATGTACGAAAAGCTCCTTCCACTTCTGGAACAAAACCAGGCGTCATGTATGTACCGTACCATGTGGTTTCCACAAACGCAGATATTGGAAAACTAGAAAGAAAGAGGCAGGGGGGGAAAGGTGAACCCAAAACCAGGTTGGCGGCGGCGACTACTCAAAGCGACCAGCAAGTAGAGAGGACAATGCTGCTACAGTACACTTGCATATGTGGCTAGTAAAGTTTAAAAACAAGAATAGCGATTGGATATTATAGATGGGTGGGGATGGGGATGGGATGGGATGGGATGGGAT
>Ga0181472_100024_pt1 | contig 14607 bp, 16 predicted proteins | sample In1P11_FD_119087 | JGI IMG/M metagenome (GOLD analysis project Ga0181472, IMG submission 119087) | Clean room microbial communities from NASA Spacecraft Assembly Facility at Jet Propulsion Laboratory, Pasadena, California, USA -... ...
GAGGTGATGGTAAGAACACGGCCAGGGCTCAAAAGTTGATGATAATGCATTCGCAATGGCTATTTACCGGAGGTTGGTTCATTTTTTAATGAGCTTAAACTTTGGGGTGACATTTGCTCATTGCTTAGGTTTAATTTTTAACGATCTTGAACTTCGCATAAAAACTGCTTGTGGCGGGTTTATTTTTTAACGAGCTTGAACCCTACGGTAACACTGCTCATGGCGAGTTTATTTTTTAACGAGCTTGAACCCTGCGGTAACACTGCTCGGATTCAGTTTCATGTTTACACAAGCTTGGAACGAAAAACTATGCTTGTTACAAGTTCGCATGCCCCCAACATAATAACACAAATGAAGGTGCATGCCCCCCAAGCTTCATTGCATTCAACACGGTGGTTGGAATGAAGGTTTACCTTCGAGATCTTTGAAAGACTCGACTTGGATTTGGAATGGGAGTTGTTTCATTTTTTAATGAGGTTGAGACAGTAAAAGAACTATCCTCATAATCCACGTATTTACAGTATTTGATAGAAAATCAAAAACTGAAGGATGATTAAGGTTGCTGGAATAATTTTCATGGTAATCCGGAAGATGGGAACAATGGTGGTAATTTTCCCATGGTGCCTCTCCTATCATCATTGACTGAATGATTCCTTCGTTTGTAGAATGTATATGCGACCAAGGATCTGAAGAGATACCATATTCCTTAGACCTATCTATCCAAACACTCGATGAGCATTGATTTGGGTTTGCTCCCCAGGCCAAGAAAATTGATTGATACAATATTTCTAAAATGGTGATGATCCATGTTGTCAAAATGTTCAGGAATCTTCTGAATCTAGAAGCTATCATATTGCAGGTTCCCACCATGGTCACTTCCACCAGATTGTTTGGAGGTGGTAGGGCAAAAGTACCCATCAATGTAGGGTCTTTTAGTAGGCCTACTCCGATATTTTGAAGCGACTTAGAGCTTCCGTGTATCATCGGAATGCTTCCCTTAAACTTGTGAATTGTTTGGGAGAAACATTTGTTGGTCGATGATTGTAATTCCTCCTTAGAAAGGAAATGCAATCTTTCTTAAGTATGTCGACACAACAGCGGCCATAGCATATATACAGGGCCTTCCCAGTAGGATGTTGTAATCAAGGTTTTCGTCGATAACTTCAACATCAATTTCTACTGTCTTTCCCCCCAGTTCAACTTGCAAGTTACCTAAAATCCCATATGGAGTGTATGTTCGTCCATCAAATGCTTTCAACATCGTTGACGATCTCGACAAAGGTGGTGAGCCCAAAGTTTTCCAGCAAATCATTGACATAATACATGTAGATGCCTCCTCATCAATAATTGTTCGATGAACAGTGTTGTGGAGGGCTTTCACTTGGATGAGGAAAGCGAGTTGAGCTGGTAATCGAGGTTCATATCCTTTATGATTAAAGGCCACAAGATTGGAATCTGTTGGGTCAATCCCACCTATTGCTAATAATAGAGCCTGCTTTTGGGAGGTGCAATTTTGCAGTACCTTAAGTGTCAACATAGCGGACGATGATTGGGCCAGGTCCTCTACTATATTATAGTTATGTGCTGTGCACGAGGATTAAATGTCGATTTGTGTACTACTCCCTTTGGCGGCTTTATCGTTAGCTCAGGAATGATGGGTGGCACAACTTTGGTCGAAGTTGTTGTCGAACTACTAGGTTGATCAGTAGCCTTGTTGTTCGACAACTGTGGATTTCCGTAATCTTTATTCTTGGTGGAGCGTCATCCTCCCAGCATGAAAGCCCTTCTTCACCTCATGAAAAGCTTAGATCACCCAGCATTATGATGTTCCACCAAGAAACCAACGACACTTACTTACAAGATACAAGATTCCAGCCTTTGGATCTCTGGGATGAGGGATCCATATATAGATGATTGCAAGGGGGGGTGGTCAAGGAAGGAGCAGCAAAGACCCGTTAGAGAGGAGAAGGAATAAGCAAGGAATCGAGTGAAAGATCGAGGTTGGTATTCTTTGCTCCTCTCCTATCTACTTCTCGTAAAGGAAAACAAAAGTAACATTAATCTGTTTGTTTCTAAGATAGCTACCCATCTTAGTGGGACTAGCAGTTCTGCATAGACACCAGATTTCCCGATAACCAAATGGCGACTCCACTGGGGATTTCATTGATCTCTTACTCATCCCTGGGCGAATTCTGAGAGGCAAGTGTCATATGAGAAGTTTCTAGAAGATTCCTTTATCATCCACTTAGCAAACTGTCTCTGCCATTTGTCTATTCTCGCTCATCGCACCCTATAGAAGGACTTTTCAATATGCATCGCACCTCCCGTGTGTAGTAGGTGCGATGCATCGCACCCTGACCATGGAGCAAGTGAGATGATCCAGTTTTGATTAGTTCTGAGTAGTTTTTCATGGAGAACTTCTGGGAGATGATGTAATCAGCTAACCTTGCTCCTTTAGGGTATGAAACAACACTTTTAGGGACTTAGAAGTGCTTGGTTTATGGACATATATGATTGGGGTTGCAGTGCCCAAATATGTCTATAACAATGGGGCCTCGGACAAAGACAACTACCATGTGCTGTCTATGGAGAAAATCTTGCAAACAGTATATGGAGCTAAAATATTCTCTCTCCTCAATGGATTTTCCGGATATAACCAAGTTCTGGTGGTGAAACTTGATAGACTTAAAATCATTTTATGTACCAATTGTTGTACGTTTTCTTACCGAAGAATGCCATTTGGGTTGGTAAATGCAGGCACAACTTTTCAACACACTATGGAAATCACCTTCCGTGGGCTCATCAGACAAAGCATGGTGGTCTACCTTGATGACGTGATAGTCTTTTCTAGAAAATGGTAAGACCACCTATGCCATCTTAAGAATATATATGATCAATGTCGAAAATACTAGATATCCTTGAATCCCAAGAAGAGCGTATTTGCAGTTTCTGAGGGGAAACTCCTTGGGTATATTTCCAAGAGTGGGATCAAGGTTGATCTAAACCAGGTTCAGACTATCACGCAAATTCCTTAGCCATCCAACAAGAAATCTATGTATTCCTTCTTGGGGAAGATCAACTTCCTCCAGAAGTTTATCTCAGTTTATGTGCAAATTGTCAAACCTATACAAGAAACGATCAAGAACGATGCAACCTATAGCTGGGGGGAAGAAGGAACAGAATGCATTCACTCATATCAAGCAGGCAATAGCAGATGCACCTGTATTGTAAAACCAATATTTCAAAAAATATTTCTTGCTTTATACATTCACTTCCGATAATTCTTTTGTTGCAGTGCTCACACAAAAGGATGAGATGAAAAATGAACATCTCATCTCCTTCATGACCGCAAGCATGCAGGTGTGGATTTTAACCCCATACAGAAATTACTTGCATACAAATTCTAAAACATAGAAAATAAACAATGGAAGAGCATAAGACATAAAACACATATACATAGAGATTTTCCCTTGGATCCCAAAACCAGGACTACTAGCTTGATTTTTCATTATGTTCCTTTCAATGTTACAATACATATTTATACATGTCGAAGCATCCAATACCATGGACCGAAAACCATCACATCCAAAACCATGTGCAAAAAACCATGCACAAAACCATAGGTAGGTCCGCCCCCTGTGACCCCCCCCGCTACGCAATCGACGCAACGAAGGGGGTGCTCTGCCCCCCTTCTAACCCCCTGGTTAACTACGTGGGCTAGTAGTGGAAAGAATATAACACAACCCAACATTATCCCACTTGTTGTTTTCTTTCCATAGGGGGCCACAAGAGAGCTTAGTCATTTAACCAGCCCTGCAATGCCCATTGTTTCTCTACACCAAGAGAACTTCTCAGAACTCACAGATTTTGTCAATGCATCTTCATTATTCTTCAAAGTGTCCACCTTTACCAGCGACATCTTTTTGTCTTCTATCACATCCCTCACAAAGTGATACTGAACAACAATGTACTTTTTCCTTGAATGATATGCAGGGTTATTTGCCAAGAAAATTGCACTTTGGCTGTCACAGTCTATCCTTATAGCTCCCTGTACTAACCCCATACTTGAACACAATCTCTGCAACCAAACTGCTTCCTTGCTTGCATGAGTGGTTGCCATGTATTTTTCCTCTGTAGTTGATAGTGCCACTACAGATTGTTTCTTACTCATACAACTGACTGCACCTCAAAATAGGTTAAAAACATACCCACTTGTAGATCTTCTCTAATCCAGATCTCCAACCCAGTCTACATCAACAAACCCACAAATATCCAACACTATGTCCAATCCTGGTCTTCCTTGGTAGCATAAACCATAATCACGATACCTGAAAACTCACTTTACTGTTGTCCAGTGCTCCTTCCCTGTTTTTGACATAAACTTGCTCAATACTCCCACTACATGTGCAATGTCTAGTCTAGTACAGACTATTGCATACATCAAGCTATTGACTACACTTGCTTATGGAACACGGGACATGTCCTCTTCCTCTTCTTATGTCTTGGGACACTGTTCAGCAGATAACTTCACACCTACAGGAATAGGAATCTTCACCGGTTTACTATCCTACATATTAAACCTCTATAGTATTATCGCAACATGCTTCCTCTGGTTTAACTAGAGCTTCCTCTTTTCCCAATCTCTTTTCCTTTCCATGCCCAAAATATAGTTTACAGCACCAAGATCTTTCATGTCGAATTTGGAGGACAAATGAGTCTTCAAATCCTAGATGATTTCTTTGTCATTTCCAACCAGCAACATATCATCCACATACAAGACCAGATAAATAACACGGTCACCAATTAATTTAAAATACACACAGTGATCTGGTTTACTTTTGGTGAAGCCAAGTCCCCGTATAAATGTATCAAATTTCTAATACCACATCCTTGGTGACTGTTTCAACCCATACAGAGACTTCTTTAACTTGCATGCCAATTCTTTCTTACCCTTCACCGCAAAACCTTCAAGTTGCTTCAAGTAGATCTCCTCTTCCAGATCCTCGTGAAGAAATGATGTCTTCACATCCATCTGTTCTACCTCAAAATCAAAAGCAGTAACAACAGATAGAAGTAATATAATAGAAGCTACCTTGGCAACAGGAGAAAAGATATCACCAAAATCAATTCCCGACACCTGGGAATCACATTTTGCTACCAATCGAGCTTTTTATTTCTCCACCTTTCCTTTTGTATTTGTCTTCTTCTTGAACACCCATTTGTTGCCAATGGGTTTCTTTCTAGCCAACAATTCCACCAGATCCCATGCCTCATTCTTGTGCAAAGATGTCATTTCATCAACCATGGCCTCTTTCCATAGTTTGCCATCCTCTGAATCTACTGCTTCCTTCACAGTTTTGGGATCATCATCACTAATAGATAAAGCAAAATTTGAACAAAAAGAAGATGGATTATACCTTTTTGGCTACCTTCTTTCTCAAACTGATCTTCTCACACTCGGAGTTTGTGGCTCTTCATCTTTGATTCCTCCTCTACTGTAGAGTCTGAATCTTTGTCCTTAAGCTCAAACTCTATCTTCTCAGGCTCCTTTCGTTGGACTTCATGTTTAATAACATATTTCACGTCTTTGAACACCACATCTCAGTTGTACACAACCTTCCTTGTTACTGGGTTCCAAAGCTTATAACCCTTTAAACCATCCTTATACCCAATAAAGCTGCACTTTTCAAATTTACTATCCAACTTTGTTCCTTTCTCCTTTGGAACATGTACATATGCATCACATCCAAATACCCTTAGATGTGAAAGAGAGAGTTTCTTACCAATCCATACCTCTTGTGGAATCTTATCCTCCAACGCTGATGAAGGTGATCTGTTGACCAGGTAGCATATAGCTCCATCGCCTCTGCCTAGAATTCTTGTCCTAACCCAGCACCACTGAGCATGCTTCTTTCCTTTTCCATCAACATCTCATTCATTCTTTTTGCAACTCCATTTTGTTAAGGTGTACATGGAATAGTCTTCTGCTGTGCTATACCACACTTCTTACAAAATTCTTCAAATTCCTTACTGTAAAACTCTCCACCGTTATCTGTCCTCAGCACCTTTATCTTTTTCTCTTTCTGGTTTTCCACCAAAGCCTTAAATTCTTTAAACCCGTCAAAGACTTCAGATTTCTTCTTAAGGAAATATATCCATGTATTCCTTGAGAAGTCATCTATAAATGATACATAGTACACAAACTTACCTAGTGATGGAACCTTCACAGGTCCAAACACATCACTGTGCACAAGCTCTAATATCTGTTTCACCCTCTTACCACCAGAGGGGAAACTCACCCGACTCTGCTTCCCATACACACAATTTTCATAGAAATCAAAATCTAGAGAGCTATTACTCATACCTTCTACCATTCCTTTACCATGAAGTATTCGAAGGCCCTTCTCTCCAATATGTCCAAGCCTTTGATGCCATAGCATGGCCTTCTCTCCAGAGACCACTAGATTTTCTACTCCACTTTTAGGGACCACAAAATTGTTGCACCCATCAACAACAATGCTACCTTGTAGCTTGTACAGAGTTCCAATCTGAACTCCCTGCATCAATACCAGTGCTCCCCTAACCATATTGCAGGTATCCTTCTTGAACACTGTTTTTACACCTGCATCATCTAGCTTGGTTACAGAAATTAGATTTATGGCTGATGCAGGAATATGCAGAACACCTGGAAGTGTTCTAACCCTTCCACCTTGCAACTTCAACTTTACTTTTCTGCGACCAACGATTCTGGAATTTCTATCATACCCTAAGAAGACATCACCACCATCGTATTTCTCATACTCGTAGAACCACTCTCTATGGGGAGTGAAGTGAAAGGATGCACCTAAGTCAATCAACCTTGCTTCATGATCTACATGTGTACTTGAATAAGCCAAGTACACATCCCCACCTTCATCTGAGGTGGTTTTCGCCAAATCCATTTCCTTTGTCAGGAGCTTTAGATTTACAGTCCCTTTTGTAGTGCCCTTCCTTTTCGCATTTCCAACAAACCACCTTTACAGGTTTTCCTGGAGATTTAGATCTCCCTCTAGATTTCGATCTCCCACTCAATGACTTATTTTTCTTTCTATTCTGGGACCATCCTCGTACAGACAAGGCATCACCATTCTGGCTCTCCATATTTTTCCATCTCATCTCCTCCCTCAGCAAGGATGAGACTATTTCATCAAACTGCAAGGCAGTTGTATTGCTACCTATTGCAATAACCAGACTATCCCACAAATTTGGTAGAGAACACAACAAACTGATGCGTTTATCTTCATCTGAAATTTTAATATCAACAGATAATAACTGACTTACCACAGTATTAAATGTGTTCAGAGGCTCTATCATCAAGTCTCCATCTTTCATCCTTAGGTTATACAAATTTTTCCGTAGGAATAGTTTATTCACCAGAGACTTAGATTGGTACAAAGTCCCTAACTTGTTCCACAAAAGCTTAGCCATAGCTTCTCCTGATACATTCAACAATACTGAATCTGAGACACACAATCGTATTGTGCTCTTTGCCTTCTGATCTAACTTCTTCCATTATTCATCGGACACTCCCATTGGTTTAGTACCTGGATCTACCATGATCCATTGATATTTAGCCACCAACAGATCCTCCATCTTGAGTTTCCACAACTCAAAACTCTAACCATTAAATTTCTTGATCTCTATCTTTCCACTGCTCACCATCTTCTTTCGCCACCAGAACCAATCTCGTAGATCTCCCATTGAACAGGATCTACCACATGCCTGAGTGAAACCCCTCACAACAAAGGCATCCCCTTGAAGCCAAAATAGCTCTGATACCAAATATAGGTTTTAACCCCGTACAAAAGTTACCTGCATACGAATTCTAAAACACAGAAAATAAGCAATGCGAGAGCATAAGACATAAAAAACATATACACAAAGATTTTCCCCTGGATCCCAAAACCGAGACTAACAGCTTGATTTTTCATTATGTTCCTTTCAATGTTACAATACATATTTATACATGCCAAAGCATCTAATACCATGGACCGAAAACCATCGCGTCCAAAGCCATGTGCGAAAAATCATGCACAAAACCATAGGTAGGTCTGCCCAACCTAATATAGGGTCCAAAAACAAAATTTTCCGAGGTGCTACCCCAGACCCCATAGAGTGGGGTTACCTACACCCCTCAAACCCTCTGTGACCCCCCTCGCTATGCAATCGGTGCAATGAAGGGGGGGGGGGCACCCCCCTTCTAACCTACTGGTTAACTACGTGGGCTAGTAGTGGAAAGAATATAACACAACCCAATAGCAAGGACCCGAGCTCAACTATCCCACCATGGATAAATAGGAATATGTTGTATACAAGGTGGTAAAACAGTTCAAACCCTATCTGCTAAAAAATCATTGTATAGTCTTTGTGCCACACCCAGCAATCATAGTGTTGCTTGTTCAACAAGAGTTGGATGAAAAATGTGCGAATTGGATTACAGGACTACAAGAGTATGATCTTGATATCAAGCCAGTTCACACTATCAAGGGTCATGGTCTCTACAGACTTCTACCAGAAGCGGTACATGCACAAGAGGAAAAAGAAGAGCTCATCGGTTGGGCGCAATAGATCGACATGTACAATGTAGAGTGAGTGCCACCCACTTTTCACGAAAACTCTTGGTACGAAGAAGTGCACCAATACCTTGAGCATGGCACCATGCCCTCTCACTTTTACATGTGGCAGAAGAGGGTACTTTGATTCAAAGCCTTACCTTACGAGTTCATGCACACATTTATTTATAGAAAGCACAACAATAGAATTTTTCTCAGGTGCTTGGAGGCACAAGATTCAAAGAGAGTGTTACATAACATGCATGATGGACTGGCCGGAGGTCACTTTGCAGGTAACACAACTGCATAAAAAGTCATGAGAGCTAATTTTTACTAGTCCACATTATTTAAGGATGCACACACTTATGCTTGCAAGTGCCTGGTCTATCAATGATGCACCAATAGAACTTGAAGGTCAGTAACCCCACTACAACTTGTTGCAGTGGATGAACCATTCCAATAGTAGGGCTTAGACATCATTGGGGAAATCTTCCCATATTAATCAAAGTAGCACCATTACATTCTGACTTCATAGATTACTTAACGTGGTGGACGGAAGCAGTTCTGCTCAAACAAGTGAATGACCAGGAAGTCATCAACTTCCTTCAGTAGAACATCATCTTGAGGTTTGGCGTTCTAGTATCACTTTCTTTTGAAAATGAAACTTACTTCTCTTCATTGAAAATGTATGATTTTGCATTGCAATATGGTATTATGCTTAAGAATTCAACTAACTACTACTAACAAGGAAATGATATCACTGAATCGACAAACAAGAATGTTATTCGCATCATAAAATAGACCATTTACTCTGAGCAACAAAACTGGCATTCTACCCTGGTGAATGCACTTTGGGCTGACCGAGTTACACCCAAGCCCTCTCTGAACACATCTCCATACTTCCTTGTATATGGAAAATAAACCATCCTTCCACCCAATATATGCTTGCCCGCTCTCCAGTTATCCCAATAATCCTGAGGCAATCCATGTCTATTGATTCAACAAAGGACACATTACACAATTTACAGGAAGAACGGATGAAAGCAAAAGAAAAAATTTCACTCCACCATAACTGTATCAAGAGATGGTTCGATCGTAAGTCTATAGGGAATGCTAGCTTCATTTTGGGTGACTTAGTCTTGAAGTGGGATAAACCCCAAAAATACAAAGGCAAACATAAGAAGTTCTAGTCCCTGTGGATTGGTCCGTACATGGTTCATGAAAAACTTGGCCAACACACGTATCACTTGCAATCACTTGATGGGAGGATTGACAACCTTCCTCTCAATGGCAAAGATTTAAATCATTATTTTCAATGATCTTGGGCCATGCCCTGCCTATGTAAATATCATGCTTATCGTTGCTCTATTGCTTTTCTTTTCTATTATGTTTTGTTGTTTTACTTTGTTGTAAATGATTTTTGTCTTATACTGTGTTTTGGCTTTTGAATAAGTATGTGGCTGAGTTTAAGATTCTTGTAACACTGCAGCACTTTGCCAGTCTTGTGTCCATCATCTCTATGCTTGGTTGTAACTTTTGGCTGATGAAGCCTGGATGAAAAATACAATCTGTTTGTAAGTGAAGCTCTAGTCAAACCATGAACTTGTGTCCAAACTAGGAAGCTCCATGCATGTACTTAGTCTTCTGCTCTATGTGTTCAATTTTAATCCAACTAGTAGGAACATAGAAGGGGAAAAATCTAAATGAGAAAACCTAAATCAAAGGTCTTACATGCTTCTATGAAGGAACAACCTCTTTTGCTCTCAATAAGTCGGGATACCTCTTCCACCCCAAAAATAAATAAGTGCCTATGAACAAGCCTCATTCAAAAAATACAAAGGCGAAAGAAGAGAAAGGCTTCCTGTGCAAAGTGGTGAAGCAAGAAACTCCACCGGGGTACTGTCCAGGCTCGCTGGTAGTGGAGCAATGCTTATGTTCCTATGTGACTCTGTCAGGGTATTGTACAGGCCTACTAGAAGTGGAGCAACATCAGAGACAAAAACTTATACTATACAAATATTAAGCTCCTGAACCAAGCTACCCTTCTCGATTTTGAAACACTGTGATCTAGCTGAAAATTTTGCGGAGTTTGACTAAGTTGGTACAAGGTGAACCATGTCTATCCATGGGGTAAGTGCGGAAGCCAAAGTAACCTGCACAACAAATCAATACTTCCTAAAAGGCCAAGGCCCTGTGCTGCAAATGAACCAAAACAGAGAAGCTGGTATTCAACCAGCGTGCTGCCAAGTGTTGTAGCGGCTGCAACGCCCTCCAAAATTTTGGCATGCATCTAGATTTTGGAGCCTTCCTTGGCATTTTCCCCTTGATGGTCGCAAACACTTGGGCTCATCCCATAAACTCTTGTCGAGCCTTTATACCCTTTTGCTTGATCGACCACCAGTCATCTTTTGGCATGTTGATCGCTATGTCATGCTTGCAATTTTGTTTTGCCATTTTTGAAGGTTTTTCTTTGTGTGTATGAGTTTTTTTTCGCTCTGTCGACATTGGTCTCACTCACATCCAAAGTTGTAAACACTGCCACACAAGTTTCATCATGGTCATTTGAATACATATTTCAACTATCGCACTTGTCGCTCTTAACCTTTCAGTTAGTCTCATTGAGCACATGTTGTCTTGTTGGTTTTAGGTGTCTTGTCATTGAGTTATGCTAAGTGTGTGATCAAATTTTCATGTATGCACAAGTACACTTGCTTTCACACCTAGTCAATTTTCCCAAAAATCTATCGATCGGACAACCCTCCATCAACCAGATCCAATCTCGGTGACCTTGCACTGCTACCCAAAACTTTGCAGATTTTGAAGATGTCCTCTGGGTAGCCTGCATTGCGTAATTCTAGAGATGAACCAACTAACTAAATCCCATAACTATGAAAAAGTTGTCCCAGAACCCGGTCAAGTTTGTGCTTCCCGCAAGATCTCCCATCAAGCCTTTTGTGGGTCAACTGGAGAAATGACTTCAGCTGTGACCCAGAGCTACATTGATCTCCCAAATTATAACTTGTCCCTCCCGACTACCTTACACTTCTTGCAGAAACTACGAAGACATGTGGGATAGGCGTCTGCTACCTATCACTGCATTGTCCTAGGAAATTGTGCAGATCTGACAGATAGGCTTCCCTACTGACCTACTCTACAATCAGATCAGGAATTGCACAGAGTTTTCTGTCACCTACCCTTCTTCCCCGCTCTGCAATCAACCTAGAAACTATGTAGATCTGACAGGTAGGCTTCCCTTCGGGCTTGCTCTGCTCTCACTCAAAAAACTGTGCAGATATGGATGTCACTAACCCTTCTTCCCCGCTCTACAATTAGCCTAAAAATTGGGCATTTATGTCCAAGCCCAGATTGTCTCCCAGGATTGTGCAATTTTGAGCAGCTGCTCCTGCAACCCTATATTGTCCTCCTCTGAAAAAATGCACAAATTTTTCTACCAATGCTTCCTACTGCCTGCATTGTCTTCCCCAAAGAAACTACACAGATCCCAGCTAGATGAATTACCTAGTGTCCCCCTTGAAAATTGCACATATTGACCCAGTAGTTCCCCGACACCTTGCATGGCCTTCCTCCCGGAAACTGCGTAATTCTACTTCCAAGCTAGGTTCTACCCCACAGCTGTCATTGCTAGAAGACTTCCTCGTGGTCGAATAGATGCATGAAGCACACCGAGCAACCAAGAAAAAGAGACACATACACATGCACCATAAATCAAAGACCAATACTATCAGAGACCCCCCGCACTTTGCCATGCGGTGGTGAACACATATTACATCGAGAGAATACCATCACTCAGCAGCACAAAAACTTTATATAGACACCAAATTCAGCCAGTACATTTCAGTAGTGTCATGTCGTGTCGTGTCATGAGTTATCTCGGCCACATCACTACTATGGGCTATACTTGTTTTAATCAATGTAATGTAAAGTGGAAGTCCAAGAGACCCACATATGAAGTTGAAGAGTCATGTAAAGTCCAAAAGTCATAGGAAGTCAAATAGTCATGAGGGAAGTCAAAGAGTCACAAGGGTCAATTACTCCCCTTGGTTATATATGTTGGAAATAATACTGAGAGGGGGGGTGAATCAGTATTATCAGATCAATAATTTAATTTTCCAAACAAATTTTTATACGCTACTTCAGATAAGTGAACTAGCGTGTATGCATGACTGTACTTAAGGTAGGCATCATATATGCAGAGAACTTTGGATTTACCCAATTTATCATGCATTGAAATTTAACCAGTATATCAGAGATTTATTAGACAGTGCATTAAAAGTAGAATAAAGCATCACACATAAGCAACACACATGAACACCAAGATATAAGGTGGAAACCCAATGTGGGTGAAAACCACCTGTTGTTGTCGTCTCTGTCTTCTTTTAATAATAAGAAAATCTATTTACAATTTTGTACTAGTGCAGACTTATACCAGTACGCAAGCTTCTACCTACAAAAGTTTGTGACCTTCTCTCGTTCTCCAGCTTCTCCTAGAAGGGAGCTACAACCCCCTGACTCTTGTACTAGCTGATATGTTTACTAGTACGTAGGCTGCGACCTACAGAAGGTTACGACCTTATTTCTTCCTCCAAGGACCACATTCCATAAATTTTCAGACTGGATCCATCAACAACATCATTATTGTAATTCAATCATAAAATACATCTGCATTAACCAATCACTTTCTGAAACAACCACAACCGAATAAATCAATCACTTTGACAATCAATTAATCTGATCATTCAGAATACTTTCACCAAAATACAGTGACCAAAACCCAAACCAGAACCCAGAACTCTGTAATAGCAAACTAAAACAACTGAAACATATTTTATAAGGTATACACTACTTCCATCTATCAAACCTGCGTGTATACGTGCTTTTCACAAGGCCAACCAGTGTATACATATGCAAATATTAATTCATAATTCTACAACTATTCCAGACTTTAGTTATACCTAGATCACAATATTTATAGAACAACACATGCGTCAATATACAGGTATAAAATAAATATGATCAAACCATATAAAGATAATTCATTTCAAGCCTTAAGATCTCGATCCATCATTAAATCTTATCCTCCATCAACCGTTAAGGTTCATCCCTGGTTCAGATTAAGCATGGCACTATAACCCAATAACCTGTGTACTATATCTCACACTTCATCAGATATTCGATACTTGCACACATTGGCCTAATGATCTTCTCCTCCTTTTATATTTTTAGGCCTTTCTCAATACCATGGACCAAAACCACTTAGGACCAATACCTTGGACCAAATACCTAGGGTCAATACCTTGGACCAAATACCTTGGACCAATACCATGGACCAAATACCTCAGACCAAAAACTTACTTTTCGAAGGTATACACACTTTTCTTTCTATGAAAGTGCGTGTGTATGTTATACGCTCCTTTTCTTTTTTTTAACCTATGTATATACGCAGCTTGGTCAAGGTGAACTTACGTATACCTCTTTTTCTTCATTCTTTGCAGTCGAAAATGTAATTCTTTGCTCTTGTCATGTTGTACTGTGATCTTTCATCTGAGTGAGTTGCCTTCTGAACTGATTCATTGAAACTATCCTGCATTTCATCACATTTGTAACCACAACTGTCATGCATTCTGTCACATCTGATATTTCTTCTGGAGATTCATTTAGTTACCATATACAAGTGAGTTGTTTTGCTACAAATGGGTTGCCATCAAGTACAACACATGCATCATAATGCCAACAATATATACCACCTTAGTGTATGAGCAAAGGACTTTTCACCTTGGATCCTCCCACATAGCCTTGAGAGTTTGTAGTTTGTTCTTTGAGGAGCGAGGAGTGGCTCCATTGTCCCACTAGTGGGAGTAGTGATGTATGGCGTACAAATGTGTCTTGGATATTTTTCTTAAATTAGAAGCCTGACTTAGGCCAACACATTTTCACACATGTTTTGTATCTGTTTGTAAGACTATTCTTTAAACATTTGTAATGTATGTTTTCTTAG
>Ga0181472_100029_pt1 | contig 14466 bp, 12 predicted proteins | sample In1P11_FD_119087 | JGI IMG/M metagenome (GOLD analysis project Ga0181472, IMG submission 119087) | Clean room microbial communities from NASA Spacecraft Assembly Facility at Jet Propulsion Laboratory, Pasadena, California, USA -... ...
CCCATCGCCAGACCCACCTCAGGCTTTTTTGGAATATCTAAATACAGAATCGGTGCAGAAAGCCATCGGTGCTCGAGTCAACTACACCTCTTCGAACAGAGCCGTTCAGGCTGCATTTATCAACACGGGAGACTCGGTTCGAGGCGGTCAGGTTGAGGACATCGCAAATCTTCTCCGGGCAGGCGTGCGCGTATCACTGATGTATGGTGATGCCGATTACATTGTAAGTGGTTCGAACATCCGACTCTTCGTACGACTGAACTGACCACCAAAAGTGCAACTGGATGGGTGGCGAAGCTGCTTCTTTCGCAGTCGCAGCAGCTCTTTCGGACTTCCCTTCGAACGGATTGTCATCTTCATACCTCTCTGGCTGGAACCAGGCAGGATATGCCGACATTGTCGTCAACAGCAGCTACGTCGGAGGTGCTGTTGAAGTTGGGGTTGTTCGAGCTGAAAGTTCCGTTCAGCCAGACATAAGGGGGGTATCCCTCTGGTGCCGGGCTAGGGGGTTGATAGGTGCCTTTCACAAGATCAAGAGAAGCATTGGTAAGAGTGTCGTAGGATAGGCCGACCTGTTACAGTATTAGCATGTTTCTCTAAGGCATTGTTCGTGTGTTTCCGGTGCTGTCGCAAAAGGGCTCAAGACCAACGGGCTGCGACTCCTTCGAGAGTGCTAACAACACACTCTCGAAACAAAGCAGCCTAGCTTTGAGTGATTCGCGTACTGCGGTCGCTGCTCGAAACTCGAAGATTCGCGATGAGATACATACCTGAGCTGGTTGATCGATAAACAGAACATTCGAGCTCCTGTCCCAACCCCACATGCGTGCCTGTGTGCCGTATGTGCCATCGGCCATTAGAACGACCTCGCAAGGTCCGTTCTCTGCAAACATGCCGATCATGCTGCTGCTTCCAGGGCCGCCATTGATCCAGATGGTCAGCGGTGCTGTTTCCGGATTCTGCCGTGCCTCTGTAAACCAGAAGAAGGTGTTGATCGAGTAATTTTGCTGGATCGGCTGCAGCGTGAATGGTGGCAAGCCAATGTAACCGGTGAATTGCTTCTGGGTGCTGAATGCCGTGGTACAAGTGCCAGCAGGTGGAGTCTTGTAGGCAATAGTGATATTCTCATTGATCGGCGACTTCAAGATATTCGAGTACTCTACTGGTGGAGGAAACTGGGCATGTGCGAGCAGAGGTGCCACCAGCAGACTCGTGATGATAGAGTACTGCATTTTTGTGTCGTTGGAAATCAATGTCTGGATGAATACTGGTGATGACTGTTAGTCATCGTTGGATTCGTTTCTCATGTCATTAAGGGTGTGGTAATAGACTGTTGAGATGCGACGTGAGGGTCCAGAAGGCGCGTGAGAATGGCCGATTTCCGGCGAATGCAGAGCTCATCTCAGAAAACATCGTGCGTGGTGACAGTGTAATGTGAGACGCGATGCGGAGATGGGAACAACTTACCTGGTATTGTTGCTGCTGTTGATGATTATGATGATAATGTATGGATCAAAGAATCGCTGAAGTCGTATGTATGAACACGCTCAGTCCTGGCGTTTCTCTGCAGATAGAAAAGGAAGCTGCGACTGCTATGTACATTGAGTCAGTTCATGCTTTCCTCATTTTCTGCTCAACTCATTATGCCACCTCAACGATGCAGTAGCTATCGCAAGTAGATTCAATCCTTCCTTCCTAATTGTTTATGTGCCTTGAAGATCATTTTGCAAAATCGCACTCACCAAAAGAAGCACAATCCCCAGAAAGCACGTATACACAACGTTTCGAGACGGATGAGAAAAAGAGCGGAAGGCGAAACACTATTACACCGTCGGTACTCCAAGTACGTCCAGTTGCGAGTACGCCGGTCAACGAAGGATGTCGTGAACAAGTACGGGCGGTGAGAGAGATGATGCAACAAGTGCGACTATGAACACCACAGTATTGGTGCGCCCACGACCTGAGGTTCGAGGAAAGATCCTCGTTCGACCGAGGACGTGGAGGTCCTTGCTGCGCCTCCCGCACTCCACTGCAGTCTGCAGAAGGACCCTCTCCACCAATTTTAATTCATGCAGGCACCGGCCTTGGCAACGTAGAAGTCACTCTATCTGGTCTCGCCATCTAACATTCACTGTAAGTAATATTGCACTTTGAACCACGAGTACTGTCTGGAGCATCATTCAATTTTCGTTTGACTGCTTGCTTCCTATCTTTTCCATTTCTGTATGGAAGCATAATAACGAAAGAAATTCAGATGGCAAAACAAAACACCACCATGGTTACTGATCGTAATCCTCGTTGCAGTTTTGGTACCGTTGATAGCCGTCGGAGGAAAAGAGGAGGGAAGACGTAAAGAGGAAAACAAAATAACAGAAACAATCCGACAAAGACAGAGTATGCCGTCACATCATAACATCAGTACCGTGGTTGGGAATCTCTATACATGAAATGAAGAACAGAAATGGCAGAATCGAAAAACAGGGACTCGGAAGCGCTTCGCTGGACAATGCGAAAAAGACAAGGTCGTGTCGTGAAGCATACCGGAAACATGAGACGGCTTTGCGTTGCGTGGCGTAAATCTTGGGCCGTAAATAAAGTCATTGGGCGTAAGTTGGGCGTGTGTCATTCATTGATCAGTTTGCGCGAATGACGAGTCTGGCCAGGAACTTGTTCGAGAGACAGTCGAAGTCGTTACGGTCGAACTTGGCATCCGATCTTGATCGGAGGTATTTTTCTGTCGTATCGTTAGTCTGCAGTCATCAATGATCATACATGAGCGAACTTACCATGCTTGGTAACGTGTTCCTTCACCTCGGTCAAAGCATCGCAGATGGCAGGGTCAGAGTTGAGAAGTTGGTGGTGGCTGCGAGTATCCCAGTCCATGAAGTTGGGCAGTTTCTGGCTGATAGCCTGGAAGAGACCGACGATGACACCGACGGGAGTGCTTTCCATGTCGTTGCAGAATTGGTTCACAGCAGACTCGTCGGGAGTGCGGTAGTGAGCATCGAACTGCATCTCTTCCCACACGGCGAGAAGGATGGCTGCAAGCATGAAGATAGTAGGCCAGTTCTTGAGCTTCTCTCCGCTGTAGACAGATGAGTAGAGCGCCGAGAGCTCCTCGAGCACATCCTTCTGCAACTCTCTCCACATATCGGCCAAGGCAATCTTGACCTGGAAGTTGATCATGCCAGGTGCTACGGTCTTACCGCAGAACTTGCTCTCCTCATCCTCAATCTTACCAACATTGGCCTCCTCCTCAGACAAGCCCTCAATCATAGTGATATGAAGCGTCAAGTTGTATGCAAGAACCAACTTGAGTGCTTTGCGGATCACCAACGACTTGGACTTGACCCAGTAGTGGTAGGCAGTCTTGAGCATCTCGGTTAAGAAAGGGGTGCCATCGAAGTATCCATCGACGAAGGATTCGAAGCCGTTGTCAAGATGGCAGTCCAGGTAGTCCGACAGGCTCGAAGCTGAAACGCCTTCCATACCTGCAGACAGCTTGGACGTATGCGCCTCGAATTGAATGGGGTCAGTAATCTTCTCTGACCAATCGATGTTGAAGCAGGCGTCATCTCTGACGTAGACTTCGCGGACGTTTATCGGCAGAAGGTACCCATAGCCGTGAGTGATGTAGACAGTACGCTCGTTGGGTGAGAAACCTTTAATGTTGGCAGCTGAAACGCCAAGGTTGACGTGACGCTCGTAATCGGCTTTCCAGTCCTTCATGAAGAAACCAATGTCCTTGATGTCGATACGAGTGCAAGGGACTTGCCAGAGGCGAGCATGAGATGGGCGACAACCGCCACATGGGTTACCCTTGTCGCAAGTCTTCTTGAGGAACTTGCAACGAAGACAAGCACGGAGCTTTCTGATCTCATGCGCTTGCTGGCGTTGGTCGGCACGGAGAGGACCCTTTCTCTTACCGACACGCTTCTCAGGTGCACCATCCTTGCGAGCAGGAGGAGTGGCCTTCTTGATGGCCGACTTAGTGGTCTTGGCTAGAGCGTTGATAGGGGTCTTTCGCTTTCTCAATGGAGGCGAAACCGGGCTTGAGGCATTGGACGAGATGGTGGAAGCTTGTACTGCTTGAGATGTCGAAGGGCGGGTACCATCTGCAGGACTTGCCAAAGGCGACGAAGAGGTCGAGTGAGACGAGTAGTCGTGCTCATAGTCGGATGAGAAGTTTCTGGTGTGATGCGATCTGTGCTGAACGTAGTCTCCGGCACTGAAACCATCGGAGACGGGAGAGAACAGAGGGAAAGGAATTTCCTCGTAGCTACTTGACAATTGTGCGGAGCTAGCATCATCATTCGAAGAGTCTGATGCACTGCGAATATGCAAAGTCTGACTGGGGTTGAAGATGGCATTGTTGTTGGCCTCGACATATGAACCGAGGGAGTGCCTCGAGACGGGGAAGTCAACAGCAGTCCAGCCATTGTCACTACTTGAGAGAGATCGGATCTCGAGATAAGACCCAGTCGGCGAGTTGCTAGGTAGGCTAGACTGAACGTTGTTATTTGAAGCAATGCCCATCTGGAAAGCCAGAAGCTCGTTCTGGTAGTCGTTCAAGGGATAGGACAGGACGTTCATTGACTCCATAGGTCCAGCCATGGTCATGTAGGCGGTTGAATTCATGGCCATGGAGTTCTCAGCCGAGACAGGCATGTACTGAGGGGCAGACTGTTGGATCGGCATAGCATACGAGGCGTCGTAAGTGCGGTCCAAAGTAGCATCCTGGCTAAAAGCCTGCTGGGCAGGGAACTGGAAGTGCCACTGGGGATTGAGAGCGGCAGCTTGGTTCATTTGCTGCTGGGTATAGCCGAGGTGCATGGCACTAGATTGAACAGGAGCTGCAACATTGTGGGCCTCGTATGGCTTTTGATCATGTTGATTGACGGCGTAATCAAGATGCTGCTTCTGGTCGACTTGATGCACATCATACTTGTAGTCGATGTGTTGCGACACGGGCTGCTCGAGTTGATGTTGGTGCTGATGCTGATGATGTTGGTGTTGGTGTTGCGACTGGAGGGCCTGGTGGGCCATGGTCGGGTCGAGGGAGTCGAGGGTAAACGCCCACTGTTGCGAAGCCAAGGAGGATGACGAGGAATAGGAGTGGTGGTGGCGAGGATCGGTATAATCGCCAAAAGCCAGAAGGTTATCGGCGTGGGTGAAGTCGAGGTTGTCCATGATTGCGGTTAGCTGAGATGGATGGCTGCTGCATACAGGCACGGATGCAGGCAATCTCGACGTAGTAGGCGTTCCGTCGCACACACAGCTAGTTTGCGATAAAGGCACGAAATAGGTCAGCAGCGATGTTTTGCTGACCGCCGCTCTTGTTGCAAAAGGACAGCACGAGGGACCGTGGCATATAGGTATTAGCGAGAGCAGATGGTCTTGAAATGGCGGTGAGGCACCATCTATGGTAGCATGCGGGGCGGGGTCGAGCGACGCGCTAGCTTTTAGGTCATGCATGGGCCAGCCTGTGCTAACAAAGCGACAACCCGTAAGACCCGATGACTGCGTGACATTCTGTCATCTTCGAATGTGATGGCTGCATTCCGCGCGATCTGACGAGACTGACTTCTTCGCGATGACTTCGAGAAATTCGCTGGCTGGAAACACATCTGCCAACTATGTTTCAGCCTCAGACAGAGGAGATAACCGTTGCGAGCAAAGCGTTGGCAGAACCCTGGAAGTCGGAAGCTTAAGCACGGCGCTCAGGGTAAGTGCAAGCGCTTGGATCACCCGTGCCAAGTCCGGCCATGCAGAAAGGGAAGAGCGACTCGCACACGAATCAAGTCCTCCTTGAAGACGCTCAGGCTCAGCTCACTACTGCTCTCGAGCCGCCTGCATCTTCCCGCATTCTTCGGCTCACGGCTTAAACTGTTTTACAATGCTCCCCAACGAGACCGACGAAGAATGACCACAACTAGCCTGACGTTCCGCTGCAACAGATACATACAGACAACACTGTACAGCAGAGTACCTGTACGCTCGAGCGACCCACGTGAGTCCATCCACTATCGTGCCTCTGTGTAACAACATTCCATGGCCTCAGCGTTACCATGCCCTACTTGTATGCAAGGCACTTGTAGCCGAGTCAGTCATTGGTCCTAGATAAACCCGAGGAGCGCCAAAAATACGAAACCTCCACGAGCAGTGCACTGTGTCTGTTTCACTTCCTACTTGCCTACGAATTGATCTCGGGTGCAACATCCTACAAGCCGCTCTCAGATTGCCCATATCCACCTACGTCTTTGTAACCGCAAAGTCTCCAACATAGGACGCTTCTGTGCACAGACAAATCTCGGTACTCTTGTCTCTTCTTCCTGCAAGACAGAGACGGCTCGGTCGATCTTCATATGCATCTTGCGTGTGCAGAAGAGCGCCCGGAGCGTATGCAGCCGGTCATGTTGACAGGGTCTCGAAAAGCCATCTCCGATTCCATTCTGCACCCCATCGTCCTACGCACGTACAATTGTGATCAAGTTTCGAAAGCACGGTCTAGCGATTGGCCGGACCGCTTGGCCATTCAGACCTTCTAACAGACGGCTACAAGTTCATATCTCAACCCTTTTTGCCATCCAACACGTCTCGGCCAAATCCAATATCAGCAGCATCTCCAGTTTTCCAATCTACGTCTGGTCGAGTCTTGAGAAAAGACTCGCGTTCTTGCCATCGTTGGAACCAATCTACTAGTTTTGATCTTCCATCGCGCCACTGAACCCCAACGACATCCAAAAATGCCACACAGCAGGCCACCGCACATTCAGCCGCTGATGCTGGTGTATCCTTAGCTGGCGGCTGAAGCGTACCACGACCAACATCGAGTTCAAGTTGGTCAAATCCCCGCATTATCTTCTCGTTTTGGCCATCAATCCAGGCTTGGTATAAGAGGTTGTTTTCAGCACGGATCTTCTTCTCGTACAGAATGAGCACTTGCGCGTCCATCATGCCGTCGGCGCAGCCATGAAGCGTTCTCAATCGCCAATTGCGTGGTTGAGGGTCAGACCGCTTGTTCGTCAAGGCTTCGTCTTCTAGAAAATCGCAGATCACTTTCGAGTCGTAAACGCCATCACCGTTGTTGCCGAGGACTAGAGTCGGCAGCTTTGCTAGAGGATTTGACTCTGCGACAGTGGGGACATCATCAGACCATCCAGGATACTCCACGGGAGCAACGACCACCGTCTGAAGCTCGATTCGATCTGCAGTGCCCAACTCGACGGCAAGCATATACACTTTTCGGGAGTAGGGAGAGAGCGGGTGGTAGAACAGCCGATGAGGGCGGTCCAATATTGGTATTGCATCCTTGCTGAGGCTTTCGGCTGAAATGATGTCCTCATTGACTGCCTGGATACGGAAGTTCCAGCGAGGGAAGTGGACCAGGACGCCTTGAGCGTTTCGAATACACACCTCGTTTGTCGCCAACAATACGAGTTCACCACGGTCGACGTGGTTCGACGCCCAGTCTGTTGGGTATACTTCGATGGCTTGACCGATTCTCAAGTTGAGAGGGTCGGTCTCGCTGATGTCGCCATGTGTAGGCGTCGGCGGAGCAGAAGTGATTTTTTCATATACTTCTTTACCATCGAGTGTAGTGGGCATTGGTGCTTTAGATTCAGCGTCTTTGGCAGCCTGCTTAAAGCGATGGACCCATGCCCATGCCTTAGGAAAATGCTTCTCATGAAGAATTTCAGGAAGCATCCCGTCCATCAAAGGGTTGGTCACAATCCACTGAGCAATATAGACAGCATCAATGTCAGCAAGCGATGGTTCATCACTGCCCAGAATCCAGTCTCGGTCGTCCTCGAGGAACTCTTCGAGCTCTTGAAACAAGGCACGAATGTACGAGTATGACTCTGGTCTTTCCTTGGCCATTGCTTCGATACTGAAAGGTTTGCCAATCGCTTCAGACCTATCGGCCAGAAATGCCGGACTACTTGCAAAAGCAGAACGTTCGAACGGCAAGCATCGTGTTGCATGCCAGAAGATCTGATCGTTGTTCCAGTCTTGCAATAGTCTCTGAACTGCTTTGTCCGAACCGCTGAGTGGAACGTTCTTCAAAGGATACTTCTCTTGAAGAACCTGGAGAATCAACCTCGAATCACAGTATACATGGCGGCCGATGGCTAGCAGTGGGATACGGCGGTAAGATATGCCCAGAGCAGCCAAATCAGGACGTGGCATGATTGGTGGTTGGATCTGAACTTATCAGCATTCGCCTTCTATGGCCGACCTCGAAGCTTAACTCACGCATTCTGAGTACTGTACACCTGCAAACTTCAGATACCTGAGTCGCGTCAGTGTTGTCTATCCATCAAGTCGATGGTGAGATAGGTCTACCATAAAACTTTGTGCGAGTATATCGACTCCCTATAATGAAAGAAGATGATTTCTTCGCTATTCTGAGCCATGATTCCGGCAGCGATGCAAAAACTATGGTCACCGTTCGAGTGTTGAGAGATACAACAGTAAGGACCGGCTTACTCTACCCCTCACCACTGACACGTCGTCTCTTCAAGGTTATGCCGGCTCGCCCATGATCGACAGTAAACAATATCACAGACTTGGCGCATCAACACAACAAAAGTCGTCAACAAAGGAAAAACACGACATCAATCAACAACTCCACAACAAATATATACAAGCCTCTCTATATCAAAGCAATATCAATGCCTGAAGACACTATTCATGTCCTCTGCTTCGCCTCTGATATATCCAACGTATACATAAAGCGGAGTGGAGTTCCTCCACCGCTCGTCCGCCAAAGCCCGGACCAGTCCTGCCCAAACTAAACAGATCGACATCACCTTACCGCGGCTCCACTCCGTTGCGCTCTCCCTTCTTTCTCGCACGGTCTCTCTTTTTTTCAACAACCGTTCACTTTAGCTATCTTGCCGCTGCACGCGCTGGCCATAGCGAGATATCTGATGATCTTTCTGTCTAGTAGACGCCGGTACTTTTTGTAGTGCGGAAAATTCTTGAGGATCGTATGCAGGGTTTTTTGTAGGCAGGTGCTTAGGGGGTCGTTCGGGGTTTGTTCGTGCGGATATGGGTTGCACGACGGTGAGCGTGTTGATGCTCGAGTAGCTGATGCGATGCAGAGAGTGTTCGGGGCGGATAGACACTCTAGCGAGACGGACACTTGAGAGACGAGGGAAGACAACGCGATGTGGGAACCCCTCTTATCAGCGATGCTTCGAACGATGGACAGAAACGGCAAGAGGAACAACTACGATTGTGCTGATATGCGGAGCAACCAATCCTGTCTCACACAGTCCGAAGAAATGATCTTACCGAGTGCTTTCGGCAATATACACGTCTGGTCATTTCGTGTCACATCGGCCTCATCCTCTCTGCAACTACAGCGACAGCATTCACGTATCTCATGCTCGACCAACCACGTCTTGAGGATGCGGATTTTGGATGCAGAATTGCCAACTATGATTTCAATCACTCTCCCTCAACCATAAAGTCTGGGCCTATCGCTGTTTAGAACTATCTGCGAATTCTCCGTCGATGGACTATCGAACGAAGCCTCTTGACCACCAACCCTCTCCTCAAGACTCCTGATGACAGACACGAAGTCATTGTGACTTCCCGCTGCGCTACCAATCCGTCCATCAATAACCAGCCACCACTCCAAGCCCATAGGCATCGAATACGCAGCCACGCTGAGCCCTCTCATCTCGATACCCAAGCACGAGCGATCTTTGTGACCTTTTCATGAAAAGCATCGTTATCGACACTCAAAGTAAGCAGCTTAGGAGTATCAAGCTCGAGCAGTAGTGCAATCATCTCAAAAGCTAGAGCAGGCTGAAGACGGCGCACCCTCTCATGCATGAGACGGCTAACCATGTCATGCTGTTGCACGGGTGTGGCGGCCTTGAGTACTGAGAGTCCGTAGAGCAGTGCAGTGATGGCTGTGGTCTGCTCGTGGTGACTGAGCTTCTCTTCAGCTTCCCCAGAGTTGGCGGACTTTTCGGTGTTGCGTTCTGCGATCATCTGGTCATAGTCTTCGCGGTCGAGCATGCTGGCGTTGAAGCCCATGTTATCTCTGGCTGCCTCTTTTGCGTCGTTCTCGGCTGATTCTCCCTTTGTGGCGAGCTTCTCCTTCCAGTGTGCCATGCGCTTTTGCATGAACGATATGAGTCTGAGTTCTTCGGCGACGGTTGAAGGTGGCGATTTGGACTTTTCCTTGGGCACGCTCTTGATCTGTTTCGGGGAGATGCGCTGCTTCTCCAGAGCGTCTTTCGTCTCGGTGGTAATCGTCTCTGTGCAGCCGTCGTGACTTATGTGACTGGCGGGTCGGCTCGGTCTGTTGAACATCGATCCGTGTCGCTTACCCTCCTTAGCAGGCTCGGATGTAGGTTCGCCCTCCCAGTCCTCGGTCGAACCAACTTTCTCTTTACCGTTGCCTTGCACGAGCTTCTCCGAATGCTGACCTAGCAGGCTGGAAGATTCGCTTCCAAGAGCACCGTATCCGTGCAGCGTATCATCGGGCGAATCCTGCAGTCTCATATCCAAGAATCTGCCCAAGTTTTTGCTCGACATAGCAGGCTGAGACCTGTGCAAATCTTGGTAATAGGCAGGATCAAGCTCAAGCCATCCAGGGGTCTCCCTGTCGCCGGATGAGGATACGCGCTTGTTGCTGTCAGCGGACGGCACATCGATGGTGTTGCCTTTAGCGATGCACGATCCTGCAATGGACGTTTCAATGTCTGCTTCGGAACTGTTGCTGACACTATGATCAGTACTTCAAAACGACATGCCCTGGCATTTGGGACTTACTGGGCCATCACCTCCTCATGCTCTGTAATCCCTGCAAAAAACACACCTGACTCATTCTGATCATCACATCCAATTCTGTTAAAATCTGGTCAACAAACAAAACAGTAAATTATCCCGCCATATTACACTTACTCTTCGTCAGCCAGACGCTCTTCCTCGAGCTCCTCGATTCTCTCCAGGACATCGCGGTCTTCAGGAGTCATTGGATGCAGAGAAGGTGATTTGGGCAATTCGGTGTCAAGGGCGAGCTCGTCGACGTGTGAGTTTCCAGTGCTGGCATTATCTTTGAGAGACATATTGGGTGGCGATGCTGGATTGATGGTTTTGATGCAAACACTACTGATTTGAATGTCTGAATTATGTCAGCTGACAGTGATAGAAGACGTGTTGTTGTTATTGTTGATGATTATGGTGAACCAATCGCGATACAAATCTGAGACAGCGGAGCAAAAGATAAGTCTGGCAGACAAACAACAAACACGACAATACGGAATTTTCTCCACCATGGAGAGGAAGAGAAAGTACCGGAATTGACGACTTTCGACGATGGAAGTTCCGGCGACTCGGTCTTTCACTCGTTGAACTCAATTCACACAGCGAGTTTGTTTCTCTTGTTCCTCGTTGAGGGCGGGTATATGACTGTCAAAAGGCACGATTGTTCAAGTCATCAACTTTTTCCCGCTCCTGATCAATGTGTTCTAATTAGTTTGGGTAGCTCTCTTGGTTCTTCACGGGGGCTGATTCGTTGCTGCAAAAAGACACAATCGTTTTGAAGTCATGTCTTTGACTAATGAGAGTATCATTTTCATTGTTATATGATGCAATGGCAGCAATGCTATGTATGTCCTGCTGAGTGATAGACTCACAACGGCTTTCGGCCTCTCCTTCAAAGTTGCATCATCATGAAAGATGCTCGACGACAACATCGTACATGAACTTGGTGATCTTGAGCTCAGAATCTAGAGCCCTCTCATCCGTGACCAGTTCGACGAGGTCTGCGTGACGCTTCATGAGAAGCATCCTGGTAATGACATCGGCTTCTCCTCTAGGAACCTTTAGGTTGGCACGGGCATTGATAGCGTTGCATATCGACGCCACTTGTTGGTTGTGACGTAGGTCTCTGAGTGCTGCAGCTGGGTTGGAAACGTTCGGTGGAGCTGGTGCTGTGTTGACAGGCTGCTCAATAATGTCGCTCATGTCATAGTCTCCATGTGGTTGCTGCTGAGGTGGTGATTGTTGTTGAGGTAGTGGATGGTGCGGAGGCATTGGATGCTGTAGTGGTGGTAGCTGCTCTAATGGCGGTAGTTGCTGTTGAGGTTGTGAATGCTGTTGAGATAGTAGATGCTGCTGCGAAAGTAGATGCTGCAATGGTGGTAGTTGCTGCTGAGGTAGTTGATGCTGTTGAGGTAGTGGATGCTGTTGAGGTAGTGGATGCTGCTGAGATAGTGGTTGTTGCTGAGGTATTGGATGCTGCTGGGGTAGTGGATGCTGCTGAGGTAATGGTTGTTGCTGAGGTAGCGGTTGTTGCTGAGGTGGTTGCTGCTGATCGTTCGTCTGAGCGATCCTGGGACTGTCATCATTAGCATCCATAGTAGCTATCGCCAAGCACTAATCCACTCACTATCTGACACGTAGGACTCTGACGAATTCCCTCTCGGTAGCTTGGCTCATTCCAGTCGAACCAAATTCTCTGGGCGTATAAAGCCAGGCAAACAGCGCCGATGGAACTGGATCGTGAACATCGACGTTTGGGGGCCTCTCCCTATCAAATGCATCCAAAGCTAGCTGGAGCTCAAAGGGGTTAAACATTTCTGCTGGATTGAAGGACATGATTGATGTTATGTTGGAAAATTGTGATGGTTTGATGCTGGAAGAGCAAACTTTGATCGAACCTGATGTAAAGTACGAATCCAGCCAGCAAGTCGCGACTTCCCAAAGAGAGCTGAGAACCAACACATGTTGTTGAAAAGGTTGACTTGTGGCAAGAACGACGCTTCGGCACTTCCTTCTAACGGACGAATAAGATCATGGCTGTCACAACACACAGTGTCTTTTAAAATCAGAGTCATGACCTCTGAGACTTGAATTTTCACACGCTCTCTCTGGACAAAGTCACCAAAGTCGAAGTAGTCTTGTCTTGACAGTGGGAGGAGAAGCGGTTCTGAAATGAGGTAGATAGTCCTGTTCCAGTTCAGAAGTTTTCGAGCGATCATGCTATTTCCTGAAGCGTGTAGCAATGCATGATATCTTCTGAACAATTTTCATCTTCGTCTGACCGGCATTCTACTAGATCGTCGTTAGCGGTCACTATGCACGGCTGCAATTTCTCACCTGTCTCACCGCATTAACGTGACTCTTAGATCAAACGATCCGGATGTTCGAAATTGGTTGTGCATAACGATACTTCCTGTTCATATTATCAAAGCACCCACTACATCCGACGCCAACCTCCCTTAAACCTTTCCATCACCCTACTCCTTCAAACTCTTAGCGAAATCCTCCACCGCATCCACAAACTTCTCATCCCTCTTGAACCCCAAACTCAACGCCTTGCTAACATCAAATCTGATCGGCCAACTATCAAGCATATCCTTGATCTCCTTACTCGGTTCCTCCCTCTTCACCAAGCTCACAGCTTTTTCTCCACCAACTTGCCTCAAAGCTTCCAACATCTCCTTGACACTAGCCGTTATACCAGGAAGATTGATCTGTCGCGTGTGAGAAGGCATACACTCCCTCTCCAACGTAAGCACATGCAGCAGATTCTCCACCAGCACGCGCGGCGAGCACAACCAAGCTTCAAAATCATCCGCACAAGGCAATGAGCTTTCCAACCCTTGCAACGTCCATTGCAGGATCCCAGACATCCACGAACTAGCCGCCTGAGTAGGCTTCCCCGGCCTAACACTGATGGTCGGAAATCTCAAGATGAATCCATTGATATATCCTCTGCGTGAGAAATCATTGATCGCGTATTCGATCATTGTCTTTTGCGTGCCATAGCTGCTGGAAGGTGTGGGTAAAGTCTTTTCGCTCGGCCATTGGGGAAGAGGGTTTCCATATATCGCTGTGGAAGACGCATACACCACTTTAACACCCGGCGTTTTCTGCCTCAAAGTTTCCAGTAGGTTTAATGTGCTGTGTAGGTTTACGCGGTATCCGAGGTCGAAATCCGCTTCGCTGCCTGCGGACATTATACCGTGGAATATGAAGATTGCATCCAAATCGGAAGGGATCACCGAGGCGGAATCGGAGTAGAGGTCGGCTTTTACGCAAGTTGCCTTTGAGGATTTTGAAGACGCTTTTTGAGGGATGGGGGGTTCGAAGATGTCGATGAGGGTTACTTCGTGGTCGGCGTTGAGGAGATGTTCAGCGAGCAATTGGCCTACAAAGCCGCCTGCTCCGGTAATTGCTACCTTCATGATCGCTGTATGTGATTGAGAAGAATGTTGATTGTGATGTGTTTCTGATTTCCAGTTGCCGGTGATGTATGAGCAAGGCTGAGGTGAAGAGTCAGGATCAATACTCATGCTCGGAAAGAGAAAGTGTTGGTTATATATGAGGCTCTTATGTCGACCCCCGGCAATAGGTGAGCATCAAGGCGGGGGATGGTGGGGCATCTCATCGGTAAGAAGCCCGAAAACACGGAACAATTCTGTCGTGAAGTCGATC
>Ga0181472_100030_pt1 | contig 14365 bp, 12 predicted proteins | sample In1P11_FD_119087 | JGI IMG/M metagenome (GOLD analysis project Ga0181472, IMG submission 119087) | Clean room microbial communities from NASA Spacecraft Assembly Facility at Jet Propulsion Laboratory, Pasadena, California, USA -... ...
TGATTCAGCGGTACAGAAGTAGCTATAGAGCCCTAATTTTGCCGATCAAGCAGACAAAGTGGCCGTTTTTGGCGTATTGACAGCAGCATGATGGCTGGGTAGGGCCCGCAGATGGCTAGATACACTTTAGAACAGCTGAAAGAGCAGGAAACCCGCCTGCGAGAGCGTATTCGCGACTTGGCGGATGCCGAACGCAAGCAGCAGAAAAAGAACGATGCGCGCAAGCAATCCTTGCTGGGCGCGCTGATGCTGGCATGGCTCAAAGACGACAAGGGTCTGCGTGACCGGGTCGAGCAGGCACTGCCTGAGTTTCTAAAGCGGGACATCGACAAAGCTCTTTTTCGTGATGAGTGCGGTTCCTTCACCATACACTGAGGATAGCCATGTCTTCGGACCTTCGGCTGTTTGCTTGGGTTCTGACAGCTCCGGTTTACGGCTTTCCTCGAGCGTTCTGGCGGATGGTATGGCCACTGCTTGTTGGCCTGCAGTCGACGTGGGTCGTCTACTTCGGACCGGTGTGTTGCAGCGCTGTTGTTGGTTGGTCTGCTTGGGCTGAGCCTACCCCCTACGGCACGTTTCAAGCCGTCTTGGGGTGGCTGGCTGAGGGTGTGTCTCAGGTCTTTCAGCTGACCGAGGGGGCCCTAGGTCTAAGGGAGCAAGCGCCTCAAGGGCTCGTTTTGCTTGCGACCACTCTTCTGGTGATTGGCGGGCTGGTCCCCATCATTGTGGCCTTCGTGGGTGGCCCGTTTTTCACTTTGGGCTGGGAACGCCGACCCAAAGACGTCCGTGAGATGACGTCTCATGGTTCCGCTCGTTGGGCGGAATCCAACGATATCCCAGACGACTACAAACCCGGAGGACGGTCCAGCGAGTTCGCCATCCTCGGTCTCCTATCGGCAAAAGGGCCCAAAACAGCAGACGTTGAGGTTGGGGTTCGAAGTCACATCGTGACCTGCGCGCCGACTGGCGCTGGAAAGGGCATTGGCTGCGCTATCCCAAATCTGTGGACCTACCGGCACTCTGTTGTCGTGCTGGACCTCAAGGGGGAGCTGGTCCGTCACACTGCAGAGGTTCGCCGCCGCATGGGTCAACGTGTGTTCGTCCTGGACCCCTTCAAGGAAACCAAGGGCCCCTACCACGTTTTCAATCCCATGGGACGTGTCACAGAAGGTGGCCCCCAGGCTATCAGCGAGGCCACACAGCTTGCTGATGCACTTGTCGTCCGCAGCAGCCTTGGGACCGACACGTACTGGGATGATGCCGCTGCCGACCTTCTCAAAGGGCTCATCCTCCACGTCGCCTGCGAGGTGCCGCCCGCTGAAGCCCATTTGGGGACCCTGCGGGAACGGCTCACTGATAAGAGCGATGACCTTAAAAAGACGTTTAAGAAGATGAGTGAGAGCAAGGACACGGCCATTCGTCGGTGTGGCCAAAGCATGCTGCAAAAGCACGACAAGGAGCTTTCGTCGGTACTGAGCTCTGCCCGTCGGCACACCGACTTCCTCGACGACCCCTGTCTTGAAGAGGTGACCCGAGCTGCAGGTATCTCGTTCTCCGAGCTCAAGCGAACGCCCACGACCATCTATCTGGTCCTGCCGCCCCACCAGCTCATCGTGTACCGGCGGTGGGTGCGCCTCATTCTAGCTGCCGCCCTGGCAGACATGACCCGCACTTCAAATGACAAGGTCCCTGTCCTTTTTTTGCTGGATGAGTTTCCCAAGCTAGGCCGAATGACGAGCATTGAGGACGGAATCTCAATCTTGAGAGGCTACGGCGTGCAGCTTTGGATTTTCGTTCAGGACCTCAGTCAGCTGAGAGTCGCCTATCCTGGCTGGCGGACCTTCTTGGCCAATGCCACCCTTCAGTGCTTCGGCACCCAGGACATGGAGACAGCTCGCTACGTGTCCCAGCTCTTAGGCAATACGACCCAGAAGCTGACTCATGTGCAGCATGGAACGAGTCATACCTCGGGGCTGCGGTCGAATCGGGGCACGAGCCAGTCATCGTCTGAACAGCGCCATAGCCGAGCCCTACGCGATGTCGATGAGCTGCGATGCATGGACCCAAGCGACGTCATCGCATTTCTACCGGGTTGTAGGCCTGTGCAATTACGTCGTCTCGATGCGCGCCCAAAACTCCAACCCATCTAACGCGACGCATCAATATAGTCGATTCACTCAATGTTGAAGCTTGAATATGGGCACCGTTTGTCAACGGAAATGCCGTATGCTAGTGCGCTCGTCACAAGCTCAATCGTGCGCCTGAGAAAGATGATGAGACCCACAATGAAGAAATCAGTGCAGCCCAGTAGCGTGCCGATGAGGCTCTTTTTAACGGTCCTTCTCGTCCCTGCCGTTGCTCACGCCCAACAGATCCTCGATGACATGCGCACGATGGGCCGTCTGGCGATAGATGCCGCAACGGTTCTTGGCGGCATCGGCGCAGTGCTGGGGCTCATCAAAGCCGGCCAAGCTTTCAACGAAGGAAACGCTGAGGAAGGCTGGCAACGGCTGAAATCTACCCTGATTGGGATTGCACTCATTTTTGGGGCGGCTGGGATTGTCCAGTTGATGAGCAGCAAAATCGGGGTGCATACGTTCCGATAGCCCTCAACAAGGTGAGGTATCGCCAAATCCATGAAGGTCGACCACGAAGACGAACTCCAACAGGCGACAGTCTACCTTCATCTGCCGTGGCGCTGGTCCATAGCCAGCGTGCCTGTGCTCTCACTTGGATGGGGCCTTATTCCTGCTGGTCTCTACGGAATGCTGCTGCTTTTGAACGCCTATGCGACAGCCGACGGCCCACGGACGGTCATGTGTTTCGTCGCCTGTGTGCTCGCCGTGGCCTGGCAGACGCCTGAGCTTCTGATGGACTCACGTTCAAGACGGGTCCGCAAAAGCGCTTGGGGCATCATATTGGCCCTCGCTTTGCCGGTGCTCCTCTCCTTTTTAACGTCGCGTACTCTTCCCCTTTGGCCACTGCTCCCGATAGCTGCCGCGGGCTTGAGTGGTATTGCCGTCCTCGAATTTGACGGTAGCACGCTCACCTTGCGCCGGTTGTGGCTCTACAGGGCTGGACCAGCCATTTTGGCCCCTACGATGAGGGAGGCGGGAAACAGGGAGAAACACTAGATGTTCGGACCACGCCAGCCCCAATCGTTTTCAAAACACCTGCCCTACGCCTTCAGTCTGTCCTCTGAAGAGGGCTGGCCCGATGGTCAGGCCGTGGGGTTGCTCGTCCTCAAAGACGGTCATATCGCTCTAGGCCTTGAGGTTTTGAGCGCCCCCCATCTGAGCGCCAGCAATGCTGAACTCAATGCTCTTGGCGCCACCTGGGCCCAGTGGCTCAGGCAGATTCCTTCCTCGATGTACCTCCAGACGGTCGTGGAGCGCGGTACCTCTTGGGCCACCACCCTCGAGCATTTCGCCGAGCGTGGTGGTGAGTCTGAGCCTATCTTAAAGACTGGGCGCCGGCGTTGGGCGGACCACCTGGCTCAAACCTCGCCTGGACAGGACCCTTTAACGGGGGGGCGGGTGGTGCACTGGCTAGGCTGCGAAGCCCCAGTCTTCGACCAGTACGCCTCATCAGCTCCTGAGCAGGCTGGGCAAGCTATCAGTGAGCTCCAGCGGCAGGCAGTGCGGATGATGGCTGCGCTCGAATCTCACCATGTGCGGCTTCGTTTCCTATCCGAAAATGAGGTTTTGGCTGAGTGCCACCGGGCTATCAATCCCACAGCATCGGCAGATCTCTCGCCACCTACGGCACCATTGCCCCCAGGGATGCTCCTCTCAGATACGTTGCCTTTGGGATACCTAACAGCCCACGCCGACCACTTTCAGCTCGGCGAGCCCTCCTATTACGCCCGAGCGATAGGGGTTCTTCGTCTTCCTGCCACAACATTGCCCACTTTTTGGCATCAGTTGCTCTGGGAACAGGCGCCTACAACAGCATTCAGGCTCGTGGTGACCCACAAGGCCACAGATCCTACAGCTCAGACGCAGCGGCTGACTCAGAGAAGAAAGTGGCTGCATGCCCTTGGAGGGCATACTTTCGCCAACCATGGGGCTCAGAGGGCCTACGAGGAGACAGAGGAGGCCCTCGAACGCATGACAGTGGACCATGAGGCCATGTTGTCCACGAGCATCACAGTTCTGACCCTTGGCGAGACCCCCGCGGCGCTTGAAGCCTCTTCTCGCCGCATCAGAGGCGTTTTGCACGGGCACAATATCGCGACGACCACCCTATTTTACGAGCAATTGCCCAGTTGGCTAGCGACCTTGCCAGCCTACGGCTACAGGGCATCCGCCAAACACCCTATGCTGGCTGACGCCGCGGCGCACCTGACGCCCATGGCGCTACCAGACGCGGGCGACGCCGAAGCCGACGTCCTCTATGAGAACCGACAACGTAGCCTCACCGCAATTTCCATCCGTCTCAAGGGGCGGCAAGATGGCAGCGCCATCATTGTCGGCAAGACAGGCAGCGGAAAGACGTTCTTCTTCAGTTCCTTGCTCAAATACGGATGTCTGAGCCTAGGTGGGCATGCCATCGTCGCCGACATCAAAGGCCCGAAGAACAGTGCCTACCGGCCGCTCTGCGAGATGCTAGGGGGCTCGTACATCCATGTCCGAGGCGACCATTCGGTCACGTTCAACCCTTTTGTGTTGCGTGAACAGGCTTTCACGGCCAAAGAGCAGTTCGATCCCGAGCGTCTTGCGCTCACACGTGCCACTTTGGCCCTGATGGCAAGCGACAGAGACTCGCCAGCCGATGATTATGTCCAATCCGTGCTCGGTGACGTGCTGCGCCTCCTCTACACGGACCCGCAGCCTCCGCAGCGACCTTTTATCCTTACCGATGCGTTGGCTGCTTTTAAAGGCTATTCTCCACGAAACGAGACGCTCAAAGCAGTGGCTTCCCGTGTCCAGGAGCGCCTTGAATTTTGGTGCGAAGACCCCATCCGGCGCCGTCTTTTCAATAATCCGTCGCAATCCCACACGGAGGCACCGCTGACGGTTTTCGATTTCGAGGGTTTTGAACGCGACCCGCCCTTATCGGCGGTCTTGATGGCGACCCTTGCCAGTCGCATCGAGAGCAAGATGATCAATCTGCCCTACACCACGCCTAAACTTTTTGCCTTCGATGAGGCCTGGGCCCTTTTTGACGGTTCGCCCCAGGCTGCGACCCTGCTCGATCGTTTGTACCGGACAGCCCGATCCTACGGCGCCTGCTGCTATCTCCTGACCCAAAGCCACCACGATATTTCTCGCAGCGCTGCTGCACAGGGGGTACTGAGCAACCTTGGGCTGCTGTTTCTGATGCGCCACCAAATCGACCATGCCGCCGTATGTGCTCTTTTCAATCTGCATGGTCGTCAACGGCGGATGTTTGAGGGCCTCAAAATGGCGCCCAATGTCTATGCCGAAACCCTGCTTGTCGACCTCAATAAAAGGCGCAGCCAGGTTCTACGGTACAAACCCACGCCATTTGACCTGTGGTGCGATAGCTCAAGGCCTCAAGACGTAGAGCTTCGCCGCCGGTTTCACGCGTCGAGCGGATTAGGATGGGATGAGGTCATGTCGCGATTGGCGAGAAGATTCCCCCAAGGGGCACCGTCGCATGAGGTAGGAATTGAGGAGTTAATAGGCCTTGGGGGGCTTTAAAAGCCACTTTCCCAGTACTTCGTTTGATCAAACCAAGTTGAGAAAAGTTCCAGGAAAGTTCCGGGATTGAAGTTTTTTTGTAACCTGCTAAGGGGGCACACCCTTCTTATTTTGGAGGCTAGGTCCTGCTGTGCCTGCTTTACGTCATCTGCCTCCGTTTTTAGTCCTGATCATCGTTACCCTCACCGCGACGCCTAGTCACGCTATGCTCGGTGAAGAGAACCTTTTCTTGGCTCAAATCGCTGCGACGTTGGGTCAGCAGATGACGCAGCTCAAGCAGACGGCACTTGATGTGCGCCGCAATGTGGCCTACGCCCGCCAGAGCGCTGCGTGGGCTCATGATGCCCTGCAGGTCGCTAAAAATGTGCACTACCTCAAGACACATCCTGATCGCCTTATCTCCCAATCCCGGGAGCGTTTTGCACAGTCGTTTCCAGAAGCTCAGGACCTGTTAGCGGAGGGCTATGGGCTAACCGGCGAATTAAGTGCCCTTCGACATCACACAAAAGGCCCAGACTACGACGCATACGCCTACGCAGCTGCTGTGGCCGGCATTCAAAAGGCTGAAACGTTCCGCTACGAGCTCATGGTTCGCAAGCTCGATACCCTCGGGGTCCATGACGGCCATGATGAAGCGCTGGCAGAGCTACGTGCTCACCACGAGGCAGCGAATCACAACCTGGCGGAACTCCAGGGTCAACTACAAACTACGGGGCTCACGCCAGCCCGAGCGCCCTTATACACCGCACGGGCCACGAGCGTGGCGGCTGCTGCCCAGGTGCGTGCTGCCGCCACGCTGCAGGGGCTCAAACGCAACGCGGACCTCACTTTTGTGGAAAACGAACGGGTTAAGAGTGCCGCAGCCGAGGCATGGGCTCGAGAGCAGCAAACCCTTCGGTCGGTGAGCCATAGCTGGCGCCTGACGCCTATCGCAGACTAATCATGGCTGCACCGCTGCTCACCACTGACCTAGATGCCCTGGTTCCCCAGGTGGCTTGGCAGAATCTTGTGCATGCGGCGCTGCAGGCGCCGAGCTATCGCATTCTGGTGAGTGGCGGGCTCATCTTCACCATCTATCTGGTCTCACGATTTGCTTTGGCACTGTGGGCCCTAGAGCAGGGCCAACGCCCTCAATGGCTGCGTCCGCTTGTCGTCTTGGCCCTCTACATGGTGGTTCTGAGCCATTACGAGACGCTTGTGATTGGCACTTTGCGGGTGGTGACCCACTTGGGGTCCACCGATGCTGGAATGATGGACATAGATGCCATGTTCCGGGCACGAAATCAGGCTTTAGCAGGCGCTATGCTGCAGGACCGGCCCCCGACGGGCTGGACCCTGTTGACCCCGGACGGGCTCAGTTTGGTCTTGTTGCAGGTCACGGCTCAGCTTCTACAAACAGTTGCCCATGCCGTCTGTATCGCCTTGCGGTGCCTTCAAATCATTCTCTTGGCGGTTTTAGTACAGGCTGGCCCGATTCTCATCGGGTTTTCGCTCCTAGGGGGGCCGGTGGGAACCCTAGGGATAGGGTGGTGGATGGCACTATTCGAAGTGGCGGCTTGGTCATGGGTCCAAGATATCGCCCTCAAGGTGTTCTTGCTGCTGGCTACAGCATTGCCCGAACATTTGGGCCTCATCCACGAGATGACGCTTTCGTTGGTCTTCATCACCGCTCTAGGAGCCGTGCCCGTCATCAGCAGTATGCTGATACGAGGCCAAAGTGCGGCGGGTATCGGTCACACCCTCGGGACGTCAGCGGCCGCGTGGACCATGGCGCGGACGCATGGCCTTGCCCGCTCTACCTCACCCTTTATGGGTCGGGCCGCACGTCAGGCCTTTCAAGGCGTACGCGCAGCCTCGCAACGGGGCGGTCAGAAATGAAAAAGGCCCCAGAAGAGACCTCACGCCAAGCTGTACCCACTTGGTCCGCTGGGACGCTCGACCCTTTTACCGAGTATTACCGTCCGCTTAAGCAAGTCCGACGGTATAGGGCCCTTGTTGGGGGGCTCGCGACGCTGCTGGTGCTGCAGGCTGGGGTCATGGCGGCATGGGCGCTTAAGCCTACGCCAGTCATCGTCTTGCCAGAAGCACCCACGAAGACTCCTTGGCTACTGGGTCCGGGAGGTCTTCCAGAGCCGACTTGCGCACAAGCGGAACGGTTTCTGGTGCACATGGTGCAGCTGCGCTACGGCTGGCGGAGTTCCACGGTCAGGTCATCGCTAGAGGCTTATCTGAGGCTGTCACATAAGAATCACCAGCACGCGACCGAGGTCTGGTTACGACCACCCGGACCCGCATCCAGCCCACTGACCCAATGGGAGGGGGGCGATGCACTTCATGTTGTGGCTCCACCTGAGGACTTCAATGAGGTGACTTGTGCTCCTGGCGAACAGGCAGGTCTGTGGTTGTGTCAGTGTCGGGTCCCTCTTTTCAGCCGGGACGTCGCAGCCGACGGCAACGTGGCTGTAACGTTCAAAATGTTTGATGTTCTGGCGCTACTGCTGCAAACGAGGCCCGAGACAGCCAATCCGTGGGGATTTGTGCTGCTCGACCTCAGCGAGCGGGCCCCCAATGCCAACCTGCAGGACCAACCGTGATACGACAGCCTGTCTGGGTCTTCGGGCTCACCATCTTGGTATCAATCCACTCCATGAGGCCTGTGCATGCAGCTCCGGGCGAAGTTCCTCAGCAGGTGCGTGAGGTGCATTTGGAAGAGGGTACGTCGACCGTGCACACCCTCGAAGTGACCGGGGCACCTAACCTCAAAACGCGCATTCACCTAAATGATACGTTTCTGGCCCGCAATGTCCTATGTGGCGTCAGCTGCTCGGTGGGGATTACGGGTGAAGCCGCCAAGCCAGCCGCGCCTGTCAATTGGATGATGGAAGTACGGGCCGAAGAGCGCTCCTTGGTGGTGTGGCCAGCGCGCTTGCCTGGTCCGCAGCGTTCTCCGGAACACTTTACCACCAACCTGCAGGTGATGGCGGACGGTGGCCATCTCATCAACATCACCCTGCGGCTCGTTCGGGTGACTCCTGATGGGACCGCTTGGGCACCCGCAGATGCAGTTGTGGCTTTGATTTTACCAGAATCCGCCACTGCGGCTTATCGAGACTCGGCGCAGTCTCGTGCGACACAGGCTGCTTTGATGTCGGCCGTTGAAGCAGAGTGGTCGGCGCGCTTGGCGCGGGCTCTTACAGGGCCCGTTTATTGTCAATTCACGCGTGGACCCAGTCTCCGAAGGGACCACACGCGTGTGAGCATCACTCAGATGTGTACCAGTACGGGGGAACCCGGGCTCGCCTGGGCTTTGGTTCATATAGAGAACAGAGGTGCCGAATCTTTGGCTCTCGAGCAAATCACGCTTGAGCCTGTTGGTCCCTCAGAAAGCCTTGATTTGGCTGTTCAGCACGTTATTTTGCCCCCGGACATTCGTCCCGATGGCTCTGCTGATGTTGCCGTAGTTCGGCAACGGAGCTCTACGGAGGCACGATTGGGCGCTTGGCGGGTGCGTGTGACTCCCGCTGCCTCCCGAAAGCCCATCAATCTTGAGCCTCTGACCTTTCCCTCTCATTGAACCCTGAGACCGCTATGACCCGTCCTTCTAGGGAGCCCGACCCAGTTCAGAATGACTCAATGGCAGACGAGTCTGTCACAGGCAGAATCCTTGAGCTCGAGCCCAAAGGAATTGAGACCAAGAATCCTCCCCTACAAAATCGTGCGCGCATGGCAATCATCGTTGCAGCTGCGGTGGGATTGCTCGTCACCGCTAGCTTTCTAGTTGTGCGTCAGAACATCGCGAGTTGGGGAGAGGATGACTTGGCTTCGGCTAAAGTGGCTGCTTCGAGTCAGCCGAGGTTCCCAGTCCATGCGCTGGATCCGCAAATTCGCACCCAACTACAGGCTCAGTGGAAACAGATCACCAAAGAGGCCCAAGTCATTGAGCCGAAACCATCGGTGGGTCTTCCTGTGATTCAATCTGAGGGTGGTGCCCCTTCGCGATTGAAGACCTTAACGGTGTCTGGTGCTCGCCCGCCTCATGCTGATTATACGGCTCTAGGCGGGCCGCAGGAGGAATATCAGGCTGTGGCCCATCACAGTGCTTTGCCTGCTCCGGTGGTTTCTAAAGCAAGCTCAAAACCGTCATCTCTAGGCCGTGGCACGCTCGTATGGGCACGATTACGTGATGACGTAGCGAGCACACCCATTGGCGCCCCCTTTATCGCTCATTTAACGAAGAGCGCGAAGGTCGGATCCCTGCAGCTTGCCCCTGGCGCCGAGCTTCACGGCGTCACGTGCGCCTACCAAGGAGAAGATGATCGTCTCCATCTGCGCGTGGAATTTGTGCGCTTGGCCGACCAATCTCTGTATCCCGTGACAGGGTGGGTCCGTGATCTTCAAGGACGTGCTGGACTTTGCGGTAACACGCAGGAGCCGAGGACGCGGGCTGGCCAAGCCGGTTTGGTGGCTGTCGGGAGGATGGCTCGTCGCGCAGGACGCGCCTTGGCTCAACAGTCAGGCTCCCTATTGGGGGTAGGTATTGAAGAAGCCGTCGACGTGGCACCAGATGCGCTAGAACCTGTGTCCACGCGACGAGAGCCAGTCGTCGTCTCTCGCCATACGCCGCTACAGGTTTACATCGGCAGCGTCGGGCCAACCGAGCAAGCTTTCGCTCGTTAAGACCTTGTGCACTCGTCCAGCGACCCGTAGCGAGCTCTATCGCTAGAGGTTCAGCCGCCGCGTAAAGCGGAAACCTCAAAATTGACACCAATCTGCCACTGAGTGCTTCCTACAAGCGAAACGTGAGGCATCCATTGAGCGCTTAAGTGGTCATGGAGACGCCAAACCAGAGGTATGCCAAGGCGGGCAAAATGGGTCGCCGACCATGATCCTGGAACCACCGGGGGGTCAAAACGCTGCGCTGCAAAAGAGCCCCTAGGAGCCAAAACCAAAGAGGTGGGCCTCCAAAATGTCAGCGCCAAACCGGATTCTAGCCTAGATTGGACAAAGAACATCCCCACGCGTTTAAAAGTAATCGCCAAGCTGGCGGGAATGATGATGTCGCGATAAGTCAATACAACAGACTGCTCTGGCAAATCCTTGCGGTTGGGCGCTGTCGCTGAAACGTCAGTGGGGAGAGAGGCCATGACACCAAGGCCGAGCGAAACCTTATCGCTGAGGCCATAATGGATGTTCCCGCCGACTCGTCCCAGTGAGCGCCACCGTTGATTGAGTCCGCCATTGGCATAATGCGACGACACAGGAGCCAATCGTGACGTGTCTCCCTCTGCAGAGATAGCAAAGCCCAATTCGCCACGTTCGCTACGGCCCGCCGCAGACTTCGCGATCAAGAGAATTAAAGCAAACGAGATACGAGTGAAAATGGACTGCATGGGCCTGCGCTACCAAAACGCAGGCTTTAGGTCATGGCTAAAACGGAGGAAAAGTGATCGAGCGGCTAGACGATCATCTCTCCTTTCTATATTCCGCCTGTATCTCGGTCGGAGAGGTATTTTGATGATGTATTGCTTCAGAATGGTGTTGTTGTTTTCTGTCATGGTTGGAGCCGCGTGCGGCCCCTCAAATAGGCAGCTTACAGAGACAGGCCATACCTTTGTGCAAGGGCAGGTGTATCTAGATCGTCCTCAAAAAGAGGCCAGCGTTCAGCTATTTGGCCAAGACCGAGCCGGTAACCTCAAGATGCCCCTGGCGCAGACTTCGACGGATGCAGCGGGGCAATGGCAGGTGGACCTGAAGTGGTACGAAGGCCCGGTGCGAGTCGTCGCAAGTGGGGGGCAAATTGCCCACGAGCTTGAGGCTCCCATCGCTTGGATCTCGCCTGGTGCCACGCTCACGTCCGTCGCGGTGACCCCTATCAGTCACCTCATGATGGCCTACGGCCGCTATCTCATCAAAATTGGCCTCACTCCTGATGTCGCCTTCACCAAGGCCATGACCCACATTCATAGCCTCCTAGGGGGTATTCCCCACCAAAGGGTCCCGCCTCAACCATGGCCAAGCGAGGGGACTGAAAGTCATCCCATGGTGATGACCGACTCGGTCACCAGTGCTTTGTACATCTCCGGGCTAGATGAGCTTGCTCAACGGTACAGCCGGGAAAACAACGTACAACCGCATACGGTCATCACTTTGGAAACGCTTACCAGTGCACTGGCCGAGGACCTTGAGGCAGACGGTATCCTTGATGGTCTAGGGTTCCTGGGTACACGTCTCAAGCTTCGCGAGACGCCGTTGACCAAAGACACCCTCAGAACAGATTTAGCGCAGGCTCTCCTGCGTTTTGCTGATAGCGGTGCACATCATACAGTACTAACCCGGCAGGAAGTGCAGCCTCTAGCCGTGGCTGCGTCTGTCGCAAAAGGGCCACTTTTTGCGGAGGATGCACGTCCCCTTCGTCTCGATGGCCCCAAACTCAGCCAATGTCAGACGATTTCTTCAACAGGGGCCAAGCGGCCTATAGATGGACCGGTCCGGGGTGTCGTGAAAGTGTTGTGTCAGTGGGAAGATCCCACTGGGGTCACGTCCTCTTGCGTCAAATCGTTCGATGATTCGGAACGGATTAGGCACGAAACCGGCCTCTACCAAGCCGCGACTACGGTATTTTCGGTCGATACCACCGGATATGAACCCAAAATTTACACTGTGACGCTCGCGGCGGAGAATGCAGAAGGCGGCACGACCGAAGAAATGGTGACGTTACAGGTAGACAATAATCCTCCTCAGCTTGCTCTAAAGCGTGCTGCGGTCTGGACCAACGGAGATTCACCCGCCGTGATCGAGATCTGTTCGGACAAGCCGCTCAGGCAGGTAACACCGACAATCTACGGGTATGCTATGAGCCCTCTTGAGGGGCCAGCCTCCAACGTTAAGCAATCACAAGAGGGTTTGTGTACGTCGTTCATTTTCGACCAGCTTGAGTGCAGTCGCGTATACCCGCTCGTCATTCGAGCTGAAGATGAGGCCGGAAATATCTCAGAAGTAAGCGCTTTCGTTGGCTGCGAGACCGGCGCCCCAGCTGTGCATCCCTTGTCTTCGTTATTTGTTGGGGATTTTGGTGAGTCTGACCTCATCGATCTGGCTGAGCAGGGATGGGGGGAAAAGCCAGCGATGTTGAAGAAGTTCTACAATCGCTTTGACCACCTGCCCCAGGATGGCGATGAGTCGTCTACCAACCTGCCAGTCCTTCGATTCCAGGTCGATTATCCGTCCACCTATGGTGATGGCCTGCCGAAACAGGACTATGAAATCGATTATCGGTACCGGTACCAAGGCCAAATCTCCCACGAGGGGACTTGGCGCCGTTTGACGCCGAGCGCTGACCACCAATACGCGATCCCCTTGGCCTATCAGACACTACTTCCGGAGTCTTTCGGGCTCTACGCGGTCTCAGTGGCCCGTTTAGAGAACTTCATAGCCCAGGCGCACCCCCAGGATATCCACTGGGTTGAAATCCGAGTGCGCGATGAAATGGGCAATGAGAACTTCTCTAGATTCCAATTTCAACTCGATCTGAAATCCCCTACGCTTCACCTCTCCCAGTGCGACCTCTCGCATGATCTGCGTGAGGCACCCTACGACAAGCTCGGGCAAGCATTGCTCAAGAACGCCCCCATGTTCAGTCCCCACCTACGCTGGCACGTTCCACGCTCTGAGCACTCTTGGGCTCCAGACCCCGTACTCGAGTTAAAGGTGCAGACCCAAAGCGACGGCCGGTTAGGTGTGTCTCAAGTCCATGAGTGGGCTAATTTGACCACGAGCTCCCATCTGCCGGCTAACCTTCGCCCGCAAGTCGAAGCCTGTTTCCGTGAAAAACGAGCCACATGTCAAAATATAGCCTATTTCGCTGATGGCCGCTGTGTGTGTCTACCTAGGCGCTGGGATGATGTCCACCAGACTGAACGGTCTTTGATGACGATGCATGTTCGCCCGGTGCTACATCGGTTGCTGGGCGACGGTCACGAGGCCACAGTAAAGATGCCAGGGCATTTTTCGGGGACATTTGTTCCTCAAATGCTCGTGACGACACCGAACCAGAGGGAAGAGTGGCTGTTTAAGCACACAATCGGCGCACGATTCGGGCCGAACCCCCAATATGCCATTGAAGCGCACGCCACTTTTCCAGAAATCCATCTCCAATACCCAGGCTTGATGGTATCGCCATCCGGTGGCGACCGGCGCGTACCTGCACCCCACCACATAGACAGAGACGGGTCATGCCGCTTCATGTGGTACCACGGAGGTTCGGTGTCTTGGCGCAGTGATTGAATACCAAGACTTTGGGCCGGCTAACCGACCTCATTGGCCCCGAGAAAGGGTCTATCCCGCGATGGCAAAGGATTTTTTCTTGCGCGACGGCTGCTTTCTTTTGATGCGAGGCTTTGAAGCATTTTTTGCCACGCTTTCTTTCTGGCACACCCGGAGTTCTAAGCCCCAAGCGCTCAGAAGCTTGGTGATGGTCCGCAATTGAGGATTGCCCTTTTTCGACAGCGTTCTGTACAGGGTTTCACGGCTCAGCGAGGTTGCTTTCGCCGTTTTTTCCATGCCGAAGGCTATGGCAATATTGCGGAAAGCGAGCAACAGCAGCTCCTCAAAATCTCCTCCGCCGTCATCAGTGAGATATTCGTTAAGATAGGCCTCCCTTTCCGCGGGACCCTCTAAAACACTCTGCAGCCAGGTATTAA